>ULUU01044128.1_pt1 | contig 11766 bp, 10 predicted proteins | sample 1958871 | NCBI WGS metagenome assembly ULUU01 (sample SAMEA4835770, study PRJEB28245) | human gut metagenome | biome: gut microbiome; material: fecal sample | place: Denmark | collected 2008 | reverse complement strand
GACCCAGCCGATAATGATCAGCAGCAGCGCATACACATGGCGGAAAAACTTCGGCAGCTTGTCCAGCGCCTTGAGCAGGAACAACTTTTCGATAAACAGGATCACGAAGTAATACAGACCCCACATGACGAAGTTCCAGCCAGCTCCGTGCCAGAAGCCGGTGAGCGACCAGACGATCAGTAGGTTCAGCGCCTGACGGGCAAGGCCGCGGCGGTTGCCGCCGAGAGGAATGTAGAGATATTCCTTGAACCATGTGCTCAGCGTGATATGCCACCTGCGCCAGAAGTCTGTTATGGACACGGACTGATACGGATAGCTGAAGTTTTCGGGGAATTTGAAGCCGAACATTCTGCCAAGGCCGATGGCCATGTCCGAATAGCCGGAAAAGTCAAAGTATATCTGGAAGGTATACGCTATCGCGCCCGTCCACGCCATAAGCGCGGAAACATCGCCGCCGAGCGCGTAGATATCCGACCACACCGCGCCCATCTGGTTTGCAAGCAGCACCTTTTTGCCGAGACCGACCACGAAGCGCATAACGCCCTCGGAAAAGTCGGCCGTAGTCACGCTGCGCTCGGCAAGCTGATCCTGCACGTCGGCATAACGCACGATGGGGCCTGCTATGAGCTGGGGGAACATGGTGATGTACATGCCGAAGTCGATGAGATTTTTCTGCACCCTGACATCGTCGCGATAAACGTCGATGGTGTAGCTCATTGCCTGGAAGGTGTAAAACGAAATGCCTATGGGCAGCGCGATATTGAGAAGATCAAAGTTTGCGCCGAATATTGCGTTTACGTTCGTTATGATAAAGTCGGTGTATTTAAACACGCTCAGCAGGCCGAGGTCAATGACGACCGACAGCACCAGCAGGAGCTTCATGCGCTTTTTGTTTTCGCGGTGCTTATCCATGAGGCGGCCGAAAATGTAGTTGACCAGAATGGAGAATATCATCAGGAAAACGTACTTCGGCTCGCCCCAAGCGTAGAACACAAGGCTGACTATCAGCAGAAACAGGTTTCGCCCCTTCTTCGGGCAGATATAGTACCCCAGCAAAACAAGGGGCAAATAAACGCACAGGAATATCGTACTGCTGAAAACCATGTATGTCTCTCCGTTTACTTAGTGAATTCTTTGAACGCTGTCTCCGCGTTCTGCGGCGCGTCGCTCATTATAAGCAGAACGCAGTCGCCGTCGGTTTTTACAACGGCGCTTTCGGCGCGCTGCACCTGCTGCGGCTCATAGGTCTTGTACATCTGCACGCGCGACTGCACATGCTCGCGCAGGCTGTCGGCCATGGCGGAAGCGTCGGACTTATCCTTGAGCTGCACAACGGCGATCTCGTACGCCATGCCGTCGGCGGCATATGCGAGGAAAAAGCCGTGGATTTTATTATACTCCAAATCGGATATGTATGAAAAGGCCTTTTCGGCATTTTCATCCCAACTGCCGCTAACTTTCATCTCCGGCAGGGTCTTATCGGCGCTTACCATGCTGTTTTCAAGTGCCTGCATGTCGATGCTCTTCGTTTTTTCGCCGCAGGCGCACAGCGAAAAAGCAAGTATCGCCGCGCACAGGGCGCACACCATTCTTTTTATCATCATGCTATCCTCGCAACGCTGCTGGTGCCGCCTATTATCGTATTGTGGCTATAGGTATTGTCGCTATAGCCTGAAAAATCGCCGCTGCCCATATCGCCGAATGCCTTGTTCACGGCATCGTCTATCTTCTGCTGAATCTCGTCGGTAACGCCCGGATCGACATCCGGATCTTCGGTTTTCTCATAGTTTATGTACACGCAGAAAACGTTGTCGTCGCCTGCTTCGAGCCAACTCCAGCTCAGGCCGATACCGTAATCGCCGCCGGCTACGGCGTTTTCGATCTGGTTCATGATAGTATCGGCAATGTTATAGATATCAACGCTTATTTCATCGCCGAAGTCAAAGCTCACGACGCCCTGCTGCTCATTAATAGCTGCGCGCACCTGCTCGGGAATAGTGTAAACATCCTTGCACTGCGTTCTGTTGACGTAAGCATAGTTGTACTCATAGCCGTCGGCCGCCGGGAAAAAGTCGGTGTTCCACTCCTGCGAGTTCATCATCGTCTCGTCGTTGAGGTTAAAGTGCGAGAAGTTTCCTTCGCCGGAACCGGCATCGGAATAAATATCGGTGTGGTACCACTGCCCGTCGAGCTTCACAAGATCCCAGGAGTGGGAAAGATAAGAATCGTGCACGACCATGCAGTCGATGCCCAGCATCTGCATGAACAGCCTGAACGTTGTTGCATAGCCGACGCAGACGGCCTCGTGATTTTTGAGCACACCGTTGGGATTGTCCACAGGCTTGCTATCGTCATCGGGAACGACCGTCATCGAGCCGCTGTCAAAGCCGATATTTGCCGTCATCCATTTATAAACGGCAAGCTCCTTTTCGTAATCGCTCATGCCGTCGGTGATTATCTCGTCAAGAACGCTCTTTGCCATGCCGAGCGTCTCCTTGTCCTTATCGGAAAGGTTCGAGGTATTGCCCGATTTGTACGCATCGGATATCTGCGTCGTCTCCTTTATGACGTACTCGCCGCCGATGGTGACGTCGTTTTCCTGCGCAACGTCCTCGGTTTTGTCGCCTCCGGCGCTCTCTTCAAGTGCCTTTACCTTTAAGATGGTAAACACGTTCAGCGCCAGAAGCAAAACGAGCATCACGGGCGTTACGACATACATTATTCTGATTAGCTTTCTTTTCATGTAAGCAGCTCCTTTCGGATATTAATACGTTTGAAAGCGGAAAAAGTTCCGCCCAAAACTGTGTGGTTTGCATTAGCACAGTTAATATACCCTCCGGCACGGTCAATGTCAAGTGCAGGACTGTTAATTTTAATCCTTGCTTTACACGAAGAAAAATAATATACTAAAATAGTAAAAACATTCCCACGGAGGTTTTGGTGTGACTGATCTCAGATTTTATTTTGACGGCACGAACGGGACTCCTGTCAGCGGCGAGGTGCTGCTCGACGTCATGATATCAAAAGAGGAAAAGCCCAAGGACATCGGGCAGCTCAAATTCAAATACTCCGACTCATTCTTCCTGCACTCGGCCTGCTCTTACGACCATGAGCTTGCAATAATGTCGCTGGGGCTTACGATGAGCGCATTTACCTATAAAAACGACGGCGACAAGCATGCGCGCAAGGCGCTGCACGCGATCGGCTGCGACGACCGCACGATAGAAAGCTTCCGCTTTGACGATCAGCAAAGCTGTGCCGACTCCTGCGGATACATCATTGCCGCGAAAAAGCTGCCGGACGATACCTTTCTCATCCCCGTCGTTATCCGCAGCCACTGCTACGGCGGCGAGTGGGTCAGCAACGCGCACGCAGTCGAGGAGGCATATCCCGACCACGCCGTGGGCTTCAAGGCGGCAGCAGACGGCGTTTATGACGCGGTGACGGATTATCTTGATCGCCGCGGCTTCGACCTCGGCCGGGTCAAGCTCTGGCTGTGCGGATACAGCCGCGGAGGCGCTGTCACAAATCTGCTCGGCGCGCGCTTTACCTTTGAAAGCGGCATCGGCAAGGACAACATTTTTGCCTACAGCTTTGCAACGCCCGTCACAGTGTTCGACAGGGCATGCCTTTTCACGGACAACATATTCAACATCATGTCCGAAATGGACATCGTTCCGCGCATGCCGCTGCGCTACTGGGCGCTTACCCGATACGGTGCGGACATGATCGTTCCCTGCAAGGCTCGGCGCGGCCTGGGCGAATACACGCGCCTTCTCGGCCAGATGCAGGCGCAGTTTGCCGAGATAATGGGCGAGCTTGGCGTTGAAGCGGCCTATGTTCCGCTTGACGATCAGGAGCGCGCGCTCGATCTTCTGTTTGACTATATCGACGATCTGCTCGACACGCCGGAAAAATACCGCGACGACGGATATCAGCAGCTTGCAATGGACTACATGCGCAGCAAAATGCACGGCGACACCTTTGAGCTGCGCAAATTCATCAATTTCCTGCTCGACGGGAACGAGGAAATGGCCGACGAGCTGTGCTCGCTTATCGACAACTGGCACGATCTCGGCGGCATCGAAAAAGTGCAGCGCCTGGGCATCATGCTCTCAAAGCGCAAAACCGGCGATAAATCGCCGGCGACGGAGATCATATTCATGGTCATCGGCATACTCTTCCGCTATGCCGCCAAATACACCGCGACAAAGGTCACCGGCGGCTCGCAGGACTATTTCTATGAGCAGCTCGTTATCCTCATAATCGACGCATATCAGCACGGAGGCGACTCGTTTATACTCCAGCAGCACTGGCCGGAGGCCTACCTTGCATGGCTCAGAGCCGCACCGCCCGAGGATCTTTTCCGCGTCGGCAGCTACGAGCGTCAATCAATAAAATAACCGCACAGAAAAGGAGAAAAATATGGATAAGACCATTGTTGTCATGGCAGCTGGACTCGGCTCGCGCTACGGCGGCGTTAAGCAGATAGAGCGCCTCGGCCCCGACGGCGAGATCCTTATGGAATATGCCATATACGACGCGATACGCGCCGGCTTCAACAGGATCGTGCTCATAATCAAGCCCGAAATATACAACGATGTCCGCGAGCTGTTCGGAAACCGCATCGAGGAGAGCACCGGCATCAAGATAGACTACGCCCTCCAGACGCTCGACCGCTTCACCGAAAGCCGACCGGAGTTCAAAGCGCGCACCAAGCCCTTCGGCACGGTCCACGCCGTCATATGCGCGGCAGACTGCATAAAAACGCCCTTTGCCGTCATGAACGCCGACGATTACTACGGCGCCGAAGCATTCCGTGTCATGTCCGAGCAGCTTGAAAAGCTGCACTCGGCTCAGGACGCCGCTATGGTAGCCTACAGACTGAAAAACACCGTCAGCCCATTCGGTACCGTCACGCGCGGTGTTTGCATGGTCGATAACGGCCTGCTCACCGGCGTCAGGGAGACATACAAGATAAAAGTCATGCCCGACGGCAGCATCCGCGACACGTCCGAGTCCGAGGACGGCCCCGTCCTCGCGCCCGACACCTTCGTTTCCATGAATCTTTGGGGCTATCATCAGGACATTCTGCCCGTTATGGAGCGGTACTTTGCCGATTTCCTCGCCGCGCTTCCGGCAGACGAGATGAAGGCCGAGTGCCTGCTGCCGACGATGATGGGCGATCTGACAAACAGCGGCAAAATAAATATCTCGGTTTTAAACACAAACGACCGCTGGTTCGGACTTACCTACAAGGAAGACAAGCCCGGAGCCGTCGCAGCGCTCACCGCGCTTCACGAAAACGGCACCTATCCCCCCACCCTCTGGCGCGGCTGATAAGTATACAAAAACACAGCACCTCACGAAAAACGTGAGGTGCTGTGTTTTTTATTATGCGGTTTATGCGGTCTTTTTCCTGCTCACGCCGAAATGCTCGAGCAGATGCGGAATATACAGACTTGCGAGGATGAGCAGTGCGCCGCACACGCCCTGAACGGTGACCGGCTCGCTGAGGAACACGACGCCGAGCACCGACGCAAAAGCAGGGTTGAGCGCGCACATAAGTCCTGCGCGCTGGCTCGTTGTGTGTGACTGCGCGACCGGCTGGAGAGTAAAGCCGAAACCCGTGCATACAAGCGCGAGCACAAGCACGCAGCCCCACTCCATACCGCCGGAGGGTATGCGCGGCTGCTCGAATATGAACGAAAGTATGAGCGAAAACAGTCCGATGCAGCCGACCTCGACTATGCCGACGATAAGCGCGTCGCATTTGTGCGAGTAACGGTCGGTCACGATAATGCCAACGGCGTACAGCACGGCGGCACACAGGCAGAACAGTTCGCCGGGCGTAAAACCGAAGCTTCCACCGCGTAGAGTCAGCAGCCCGACGCCGCACAGCGCGACCGCAGCGCTTATTATGCTCGCCGTTTTCGGCAGCCTGCGTATGATCGCCGCCTCGATCAGCGGAACGAACACTATCGCCGTGTTTTCAAGGAACGACACCGTCGATGTGTCGGTAGTTTTAAGCGCCGTCAGTTCAAAGGTCATGACCGCCGTGAACACCGCGCCGATTATCGCACCGCCTATAATATCGCGGCGGCTTGCATACTTGAGCCTGCGGAAAAATATTATGCCCAGTACCACAAAGCCCAGAAGAAAACGCGCGGCAAGAAGGTTAAACGTGCCGAGCGTCTCAAGCCCCGTTTTGCTGAAAAGATACGCGCTGCTTCGCGTCAGTATGACCGCCGCAAGAAGCAGCTCGGCTTGTTTTCTGCTCATTTATATCACCCCTGTTGACATCAGTATAATACGCGGTTATACTTGAGTAAAGCGAGGTATAATCAAGTTTTATATGAGCGTTTATCATACATGAGGTGGAGAAAATGGACAGCGAAAAGTGCAGGATATTGCTCAGCGTGATCAAAAACGGCAGCATGTCGGCGGCGGCCGAGGAGCTTAACTACACTCAGTCGGGCATAAGCCGGGCGATCGAGGCCATGGAGAAGTCGGCCGGGTTTCCGATACTCAGCCGTGGGCGCGGCGGCGCGCATTTGACGAGCGAGGGCGAGGAACTTCTGCCGGCCGTGCGCGAGATGGCGTACTGGGCCGAGCAATACGAGCAGACGGTGCAGAAGCTGCGCGGCGTGCAGGTCGGCAGGCTCGCAGTCGGCTCGTCATACGTCAAGTTTTTCCCGTGGCTGACGCGCATCGTTTCGGGCTTTCACGAAAAGTACCCCGGCATAACCGTCGAGCTGTGCTCCGGCACGAGCACGGAGCTTGCCGCACGCATGAGCGCAAAGGCGCTTGATTTTGCAATAATCAGCCGCCGCGAGGGCGATTTTTCAAGCACCGTTTTGAAGCGCGACGGGCTTGTTGCGATGCTGCCGCCGGAGCACCCCATGGCGCACAGCGACGGCGTTCCGGCGACGATCTTCGAGACCGAGCCTTATATCGAGATCCACACCGGTCTGCAGACCGACAACAGCCTGTGCTTTGAAAAGCGCGGCATCACGCCGAATTTGAGCTTCTCCACGCCCGACAGCTTCGTCGCCTGTGGCATGGTCAAGGCAGGTCTGGGCGTTGCGCTCGTAAACCGCGTGATCGCCGACGAGCTGAGCGACGCCGTGGCCTATGTGCCTCTCGATCCGCCCGAGGTCATCGATATCTGCGCCGTCACCCCCACAGCCGACGTCATCTCCCCCGCCGCAAAAATTTTTAAATCCTACGCCCTTGAATTTTTAGAGGATTTTTAGTGGCGCATTGAGGCAGTCACGGATACGGTTATCTCTGGTAGCCCGGTATCGAAACAACGGAGAAAACCGTAACGTTTCGCGCCCCGTTAGGCTGCACTAATGTCGCGGCGTAGGGGCGAGCATTGCTCGCCCGTTTTTAATGATGTGTACTTTAAATCAACCCCTCGGCAGCAAAGCTGCCTGCTCCCCTTGCAGGTGAGCCAATGGGGTGCGGTGCAAAATTCAGCAACGCACTTGTGTTACGCGAGGCAGCTATGGTTTCCACCATTGTTCCGAACCGGGCGACCGCAAAACTCAGCACCGCACTTATGTATGGCGGCAGTTTTACGGTTTCGTCGGTAACTTCGACACCGGGACACCGGAAATCACCGTATCCGTAGCTGCGTCAAATCGCCTCTAAAAAGCGTCGCAGTCGTCGAAGTCGAGGAGGGTGGGATCGACGGGCGTTTCGCGCAGGACGCTGGTCATGTACTGGTTGACCTGGCGGCGCATATCGCGGCGTGAGATCGTGCGCGGATCCATAAGATCCTGCTGCACCCAGATGAAATTGATGTTTCTCTCGCGCGCCTGCTCGTCGAAAATGCCCTGAAGTCCGTCCATGCCCTTGCAGGATATCTGGTCGTACATGATAATGGTATCGACGTTATACTCCTCGGCAACGCGCCACATCTCGTCAACGGCATTGCGATAGCCGCCCTTGGTGTGCTTACGCATGGTCGCGCGCTGATAGGTCAGCGCAACGCCCTCGAGCATAGTTTCGGGCGTGGAGGTGTCGATTATGACCTGCGAAATATGCGTTTCCATATCCATGACGGATACAATGCCCCAGCACTGCTCGAGCCAGTTGGAGAAATTGGTGTAGTAGTTCGCCGGGCACGACCAGACAAGCGCCTTGTGGCGCATTTCGGCCGAGCACGGCAGGCGCTTTTCGTAAGCGTCGGTCATGAGCCTGCGGACCCTTTTATCGGCCTTATTGAAGCGCTGATCCATGCCGCCGTGCAGATGATAGGTGTACATGCGGTACAGCCACGGAGTGGGGCCGGTCACCTGCGGATGATCGGTGCGGTTTATCTCCCACAGGTCGAGATGGAAGCGCGTTACCTCGTTGTAGCTCTCAAGCGCTTTGGCGAAAGCAGCCCAGTCAAACGTCTCGCCGGTGTGCTCTTCAATGAACTTTATGCAGCCTCGCAGCTCCTCGACGGCGTACTTCTGCGCATCAACATCATCGTTATAGCGCAGCGGAACGCCGAGGCAGTAGGTCGGCAGTTTGAAATAGCGATCCTGGAACGAGGTGGTCATGATGCTGCCGTCGCAGGGCATGTTGCAGGCGATGAAGCACTTGCCGAAGATCGGGAAATCGCCCTCGGCGGCAACGCCGGCCTCGGCAGACGGCAGAGGGCACACGTCGGCAGGCACGCCGAAATTCTCTATTGCGTCGAGATACACCGGCGGAAGCTGCTGATTTATCATCGAGGACAGGAAAATGGGTATGGTCTGCACGGGAATGCCGATGAGGTTCGGGAAGCCTGCCATAAGCTCGGTAGGAACAAGCTCGTCAAAGCAGACGATGCGGTCGGCAAGCGATTTTTTGCCGCCGATGTTCCGGTCGGCGTTGAAGGAGTCGGCAATGATATCGATGGTGTGCTTTATTATTATGTCATACAGCGCGTGGCCTGCGCGAAGCTGCACGCCGCGCATACCCTCGAGCTGGCGGTCAATAAACTGCGGCAGCGTGAGGTAGGTCAACATCCAGCGATAGCGGAAAATGCCCTTGACGACCTGAATCGGCGACTGGAGAACAAATTTTATCATGTCCTTCCACATGACGCACCACCAGCCGTAGTCAACGAGGGTGTCCTTAATTCCGCGCCACTCGCGCCAGCGGCGAACGCCGGTCTTATCTATGTAGCTAAGTCCAAGATTTCTCGGTTTTCCTGCCATGTCAGCGCCCTCCCTTTTCCTTGTGGATCTGTTTTATCTCGAGGCTCTCGACAAACGCCTGAACGCGCGTGCGCAGCTGGCCGGACGCGTTGCCGGTGTATTCCCTGTCAACGCAGACGGTCGGATAATTATACAGCTCGGTCATGACGTGCGAGGCAAGCGCGCGCTCATAGCCCCAAAATTCACAGAACTTCATCTGCTCATAGATAATGCCCTGGGCATTGTATTCCTTGGCAAGCTTATCGACAAAATCGTACCTGCCGTGGACCTTATCCTGCGACATATAGCGCGGACACTGGCTCGTTTCCTGATAAAAGCGGCAGATCTGGTCGAGCGCAGGCTCAGCGTCGCTGAGGACGATCTCCTGTCTGCCGGGGAACGAGCCGAAGCAGAAGCGGTCGGCAACGATGAGCGCGCCGGACTGCTCGACGGTGCGCGTGAAGTCAAGATCGTCGATCTCGCTTCCGACGACCACGACGCGCGCGCGATGCGCAGGCTTTGCGTCGGGAACGCGAGTTTTGACCTCCTCGAGCGTCTCGCGCAGCTTGTCGAGAATAAGCGCCTTCGGGCAGCAGTAGGAAACAAGGCACAGAACGTGGAACTCATAGCCCGTTATGGGCGGATTTGCGAGCTTGCGCATATCGCCGATCTCGGTGATGATGCGGCAGACCTCGTTGTGCTCGGCAACGGCTTTGCGTATGGAAGCATCGGAAATGTCCGTGCCGTATCTCTCGTGCAGCGGCTCAAGCACCTTTTTTGTGATCTGGTTTTTGTAATGCTCGAGGCCGTGGGGCGTGACCTTGAACGGCACGTCGATGAAGGACACGAAGAAATTTTCGTTCTTCACCAGCTGCAAGACCTCAAAATGCTCGAGCGTGCGGTTCATCTCGGTGCACGTCTCGCCGCCGGCAAGCGCCGACAGGAAGTTATAGCCGCCCTCGATGCCGCGCTCGACAAGCGCCTTGGTGTAGCCGCACAGATAGTTTGTCATGTAGTAGGTCGATATCTCCAGCGAGCCTGTGCGCGGCGCTCTCATTCGGACGGAAAAGCAGTTGTCAAGGTTGAGCAGGACCTCGGGCATGTGATAGCAGGTGTAGCCCACCGCGTGCTTCCCCTCCGACACCGCCTGCATGACGAGCTCGTTTGCCGCCTCGTCGAGCAGGTGCTCGAAGTAGATAAGGTGCTTTAAGTCTTTCATTTTTCCTCCCCATTATTAAAAAATATTAGTTTGTTCAAGATTTATCATTACAATTAGTATATTATGTATAAAGCCCCGTGTCAACACAAACCGTTTGAGTGTATGGTGTTTGACATGGGGCAGTGCTATGGTTTATGATATATTATTATAAAGAATACCGGAGGGATAAGCTATGAGCAAAAAGGAGCTTGCCGCGCAGTACCATGCCTCGGGCTGCAACTGCGCGATGGCCGTCGGCTGCGCGTTCTGCGACAAGGCCGGCGTGAGCGAGGATGAGATGAAGGCACTCACTCGCCGCTACGGCGGCGGCGCATACAAATACTGCGGCGCGCTTTTGGGCGCGGTTGCCGCGATGAATATGGCAAGCGGACAGCTTAATGAGGACGATCCTGCCGCGCTCGACGGAAAGGCGTCGGACAAGGCCGCCGAGCTTCTGCGCAGATTCGAGGTGAAAAACGGCTCGGTGTTCTGCCGCGAGCTAAAGGGGCGCGACACCGGCGTCGTGCTCCGTCCGTGCCGCGGCTGCGTCGAGGATGCGGCCGAGCTTGCCGAAGAGATATTCGAGGAAAAATAAATGTACCGTATCTTTATCGTCGAGGACGACCCCGGCATAGCTGAGGGCATAAAGCGGCAGGCCGAGGCCTGGGGACTTGAGGTGCGCTGCGCGGACGATCTGCGCAATGTTATGGGCGAGTTTGCAGCCTTTTCGCCGCACCTTGTGCTGCTGGACATAACCCTGCCGTTTTTCAACGGCTATCACTGGTGCAGCGCGATCCGCGCGGTGTCGAAGGTGCCAATAATATTCATATCCTCGGCGGCCGACAGCATGAACATTGTCATGGCAATGAGCATGGGCGCGGATGATTTCATCGCAAAGCCCTTTGACGGCAGCGTGCTCATGGCCAAGATCCAGGCGATTTTGCGCCGCAGCTATGATTTTGCGCCGGGCATGCCCATCATCGAGCACCGCGGCGCAATACTCAACACCGACGACAACTCGCTTTCCTACAACGGGAAAAGCATTGCGCTGACCAAAAACGAATACCGCATCCTGCTGTGCCTTATGCAGAGCCGCGGCAAGGTAGTCAGCCGCGAAAAGCTCATGGAAAAGCTGTGGGAGACCGACAGCTTTGTGGACGAGAACACACTGACCGTCAACGTCGGCAGGCTGCGCAAAAAGCTCGACGCCGCCGGGCTTGAGGGCTTTATCGCGACGAAATTCGGCGTAGGCTACATCGTGGAGTGATAAAATGAAGCTTTTTGGCGAGTATTTAAAAGAGCATGCGCGGCTTATCGCAGCGGCGGCGCTTGCAGCGGCGATATTCTTTGCAAGCTTTGCCCTTTACGGGCTGCCACTGCTTGCGGTGGCGT
>ULUU01001246.1_pt1 | contig 11770 bp, 11 predicted proteins | sample 1958871 | NCBI WGS metagenome assembly ULUU01 (sample SAMEA4835770, study PRJEB28245) | human gut metagenome | biome: gut microbiome; material: fecal sample | place: Denmark | collected 2008 | reverse complement strand
CTATGATTTCGCCCGCATGCTCTCCAATCCCAACGGATCGTACGAGAACACACGTTGGCTCACCCCAATCGACTCGTATCTGGATGGGACGCAGATTCCGGACCACTCCATTGAGGCTGAGAAGGATGATGTCTCTATCGGCGACATATCCCTGCGTCTGCGTGTCTGGTCCGAGGTCTCCCGCATCATCAAGGATTTCACCCGCACTACGGCATCGACCAAGTACAGCCGCTACTCGGATTCCATGCACTCGTTCATCACCGAGTTCGATGAGAGATACTATCCGGATTCTCAGAAGCAGGTGATGTCCGAGCAGCTGTTCCTCGTCCAGCTCATCGACGAGATCGTGAGGAACACCCGCCTGTTTAGCTCCCCTCTGAAGAGCGTGTCCTCGATAGCCGATCATCTGACCGCCGCTGTAACAGATGCTCAGGACTATTGTGACGCCATTGCGGATGAAGATATGAACGAAGAGGAGACGCTCCAGCTGATCAACGCCGAGTGGGACGCCAAGGTGTCGGGCAAGAGGTATCCAGATATGTGGTACGTCCTCGTGGAAGCCCGCTTCCCCATCGTGGATGGTTATCCAGAGGTAACAGGATACCCAGTCTTCCATCTGGTCCAGGCACCCGGTCCGCAGTATGTGATGGACACAGTGCGTGAAAAGGACCCTGAGGGTGTCGGTCCCAGTAGCGAGGAGGCCACGATGTCGGACATACTCGGTCCCTACAAGGACCAGGACGATGCACAGGATATGCTCTCGCATTTCAGGTTGAAAGCGAAATCTCGGGGGTGGCAGATCGACAACACCTTCATCGACTGGTGCAAGGAGCAATCCCTCAATCTGATGAAGGTCTGACGGAGGAATACATGGAAGGAGAAGAGAAGTACAAGGAAGAGCCGATGAGAGGTCGTCTGTCTTTGGATGATCCCAGGACGAACAAGAGCCCGCTCGAGAAGAGGGAGATGGTGATCGACACCATCGCTTCGATCTCCAGGGACGACGAGGAAGCGATCAGGATCTCCATGGATGTGGCTGCATACTGCCATTTGTGGGTGAACAGAGGTCCGGATTACGAGAAACCGGAATTTGACCCGTGGCTTCCGAGGGTCATGAGGGATTTCGAGGAGGCAGTGAAGAGGTGCCACAGTGCCTCCGAATGAGGTGGGGGCAATCCCACCTCACTCCTCTTATTTCAGCTCAATCTTACGTGAATAAATTCTGTGAACGCATCTGGGCATTGTCATGCTCAGATCTTCAGTTTACGAGAGATCATATCCCAGGGAACCTCGTCCGTTGACCGTTGATAGGACAACAGATGAGATCAAGATAATGTGTACCGAGTGCATACTCTCGGCCTTGAAGGACATTACCTCGGATCCTTTTAGATTCTCGAGAGACCGCAGTCCATTCTCTGTTGTAATGAGTGAGTGCGTGGTGGCCACGGGAGTCAGACCCAACGATAAGATCCCGAACGAAGAGAAAAGGCTTGTAGAGCTCTTCTATTCTGCCAAGGACCAGTTGTTTTATGTGTTGGTCGAGGCTGCACACCATGCGATTATCAGTCATTACAGCCATGCGACCTTGTCGGATGATCTAAATATAATCTTCGAGAGGAACTACATCGGAATCCGCGTGAAGAACGACAAGTTCGTTTTCATCGAAGAAGAGACCGAGTACGGGGAGTTCATCGAACCATGCTTGACCATACTCTATCAAGAGAGATTCGATCAGGCAAACGGCCATCTATGCGAGGCCTTCGACAGATGTCACGAAGGTGATTTCGAGAACGCGGTCTTGGAATCGTCTCTGGCGTTGGAGTCTGTCGTGAATCAGATCCTCGAAGAACTCCACATCCCACTGCCAGAGAAGAAGAATGACTTCGTGGCCCGGTTCAGGCTCCTTAAGGAAAACGGTGTGGCGATATTCCAGGATGACAGCACAGGACAGTTTCTGCAGTCTGTCTATTCCCCGATCAGGGCCAGGAACAACATGCCCGCAGTAGCTCACATCGGTTCGGATCTTCACATTGAAGAGGAGGATGCCCAGTATGTACTGGGTTGTACGGTCTCATCCATCCTGTACATCGTAAGATCCTACCTGAACTCCAGGTGAGTCAACGAATCTAAGAGTGGTCAAATCTGATTAATATTCATATCCTGATATCTGGGCGTTGACATGGTAATCTTCGGTTCGATGAATATTGAGGACATGACGGAGGAGGAGGTGAAGCTCAACTTCATCACCCCTGCCATCATCCAGAAAGGATGGGACAAGAGCCAGATCTTCATGGAGAGGTCCATAACCAAGGGACAGGTCCACATCGATCAGGGCACCCAGCAGCCCTTCATAGACTCATCGAAGATTGTCAAACCAGATTACTATCTGATGTCCAAGAGCGGCATCGTCCTGGCGATCATAGAAGCCAAGGACGCCAAACATGCGGTCAGCGACGGTCTTCAGCAGGCCAAGAGATACCATGACTATCTCGATGCACCGTTCGTTTACAGCAGCAACGGATTGGGATTCGAGGAGTACGACTACCTCACCGGTGAGGAGCGCAGTTTCGGGATGCAGAGCTTCCCGACAGAAGAAGAGCTGTGGCAGCGCTATCTCGATGGGAAGGATGTGGGATCCAGATCCTCGCTGTCGGTCCCGTTCTATTTCCAGATGGGCGGTAAGACCCCCAGGTACTATCAGATGGTTGCGGTCAACCGCATCCTGGAAGCAGTGGAGAGGGGGCAGAAGCGCATCCTCGTAGCTATGGCCACGGGAACAGGCAAGACCATGGTCGCTATGCAGACGATATACAAGCTCCTGGAATCCAAGAGGGCCAGGAAGATCCTGTATCTCGTGGACCGCAACAACCTGGCGGACCAGACCATCGCCAATGACTTCAAAGTCTTCTCGAACGTGATCGAGAAGTTCAACAACAAGAAGATCTCCAACAAGAACTCCATTGTGCTCGGCCTCTACCAGCAGTTCGTGGGCAGCGACGGAAAATCCGATCATTACAAGGAATTCGACCCCGGCTATTTCGATGTGATATTCGTGGACGAATGCCACCGTGGCAGCGCCAGGAAGGATTCCGAGTGGCATGCGATCCTCGATTACTTCGACAGCGCCATCCAGATCGGTATGACCGCCACACCCAAGGAGGACAAGGAGGTCTCGACATCACTCTACTTCGGGAAGCCCGTCTACATGTACTCTTACAGGCAGGGAGTGGACGACGGCTTCCTGGCGCCTTTCGTCCTGGAATCCGTTACCACATCGATAGACGATGAGTGGTATCCCGAAGAGGGGATAACGGATCAGAACGGGAACCAGCTCGAAGGTCCGTACAACAGGAGGGACTACGATCTCCACGTGATCGTGGATGACCGCACCCGCACTGTGGCCAGGAAGATTATGGAGGTGGTCAACCGTGTCGACCCGTACGCGAAGACCATCGTCTTCTGCAGGACCATCCCCCATGCCGAGGCCATGCGTATAGCCCTGACGGATCTGTGTCCGGAGCGCATGAAGGAGGATGACAGGTACGTCGTCAGGATCACTGGGGATTCGGGGAAGGAGTACCTCGACGATTTCAACGACAAGAACTCCCGTTATCCCGTGATAGTCACAACTTCTGAGCTTCTCACGACCGGTTCGGACTGCTTCATGACGAAGGTTGTGGCGATAGACAAGACCGTCAACTCAGCGACGGAGTTCAAGCAGATCATCGGCAGGGGCTCCAGGCTGGACACCCAGCGCAACAAGTGGTTCTTCGTTCTCGTGGACTTCAGGGACAACGCCAGGCACTTCCTCGACGATGATTGGGACTACTTCCCGCCGACGTGGGTCGGTCCGCATGGCGGCAGTGGTGGCGGAGGCAACGGAGGTGGCGGAGGTAAGACCACCCCCAGGGAGAAGATATACGTCCGCGGAAAGGTGAACGTCGACATCTACGACGACTTCATCGGCGTCTACGGTCCGGAGGGCTTCTCCAAAGACAACATCATCGAGTTCTCTAAACAGAAACTACGCATGGACTGCCCTGCGATCGCCGATTTCATCAAAAAGTGGAACTCCGAGGACAGCAAGAGGAAGGTCATCGAGGACCTCGAATCGGAAGGTGTACTGATAGAGAACCTTCTGGACTACTATCCGAACGAAGACCTGGACATCTTCGACATCCTGTGCTCCATCGCTTACGGTTCGGATCTCATCACCCGTAGGGAGCGTGCAGAGAGGGTCCGCAATACCGATGTACTCGACAAGTACTCGTCGGTCGCCCGGCAGGTCCTGGAGACGCTGCTGGACAAGTACGCCGAGAGCTCCGAGAACGACATAACTGACAAGAAGATCCTCACCCTGCCGGACTTCAGAATGTTCGGCAGCCTTCCCCGCATAATGAACGCGTTCGGCGGGAAGGACCAGTACGAAGCGGCGGTCCGCGAGCTTCAGAACGCGATTTATGCTTAAGGTGCCATCATGCAGTTGAACACGTTGATCAAGAGGCTCAGGAACGAGATGCGCAACGATGCCGGCGTCTCCGGCGACGCACAGCGTCTGGAACAGATGACTTGGCTGTTCTTCCTCAAGATATACGACGCACGCGAGGAGGAGTGGGAGATCCTCGACGAGGACTACCGGTCCATTATCCCTGAGAGGCTGAGATGGCACAGCTGGGCGGCCAACAGGATGGACGGTAGCTCTATGACGGGTCCGGAATTGATCGACTTTGTCAACAACGAGCTGTTCCCAGGACTCAGGAACTTGAACGTCACCGAGGACACCCCGTTGAAGCAAGCCATAGTCAAGGCTGTGTTCGAGGACGTCAACAATTACATGAAGGACGGAGGGCTGCTCCGTGGAGTCGTCAACATCATCGACGAGGTCGATTTCACCGATTTCCAAGAGCGTCACGCGTTCAACGACATCTATGAGTCCCTTCTCAAGGAACTCCAGGATCAGGGGAGCTCAGGAGAGTTCTACACCCCCAGAGCACTCACAGACTTTATCGTGAAGATGGTGGATCCCAAGCTCGGGGAGTCCGTTGCCGATTTCGCATGTGGGACCGGCGGGTTCCTCACATCGACCCTCAAACATCTGGAGAAGCAGACCTCTACTTCCCAGGATGCTGACATCCTCGGCAGGTCGGTGTATGGGATAGAGAAGAAGCCGTTCCCGTACCTCCTGTGCATCACCAACATGATCCTCCACGGCGTGGATACCCCGATGATATTCCATGCCAACTCCCTGGAACGCAACGTCCGCGACTACGAGGAGAAGGACAAATTTGATGTCATCGTCATGAATCCCCCGTACGGAGGTTCGGAGAAGGACATCGTCAAGAACAACTTCCCGATGGACCTCCGCAGCAGCGAGACAGCCGACCTGTTCATCGTCCTCATCATGTACCGTCTGAAGAAGAATGGGAGGGCGGCAGTCATTCTACCGGATGGGTTCCTCTTCGGTTCTGATGTGAAGGCGAACATCAAGAAACGTCTGATGTCGGAGTTCAATCTTCACACTATCATCCGCCTTCCCGGAAGCGTCTTCGCTCCGTACACATCTATCAAGACCAACGTCTTGTTCTTCGACAACACGGGTTCTACCGAGAACACATGGTTCTATCGTGTCGATATGCCGGAAGGCTACAAGCATTTTTCAAAGACCAAGCCGATGAGATTGGAGCATCTCCAGCCGGCAATAGATTGGTGGAACAACCGTATCGAGATCGAGGATTCCGACGGCAACTACAAGGCAAAGTGCTACACGATCGATGAGATAGAACAGTCCGGATATGACCTCAACCGCTGCGACCCCGTCCAGGAGTCGGACGAGATCCTCCCACCGGAGGAGCTCATAGCTAACTTCAGGAAGGAACGCGCCGAGCTCACGGCGAAGATGGACGAGATTCTCGAGCAGATCGAGAAGATCCTGGGTGGGAAGCAATGAATGCGGACGACCTCAGGGCATCCATACTCCAGGCGGCCATCCAGGGGAAGCTGACGAAGCAGGATCCGAACGACGAGCCTGCTTCCGTTCTTGTTGAGCGCATCCGTGAGGAGAAGCACCGTCTCGTCAAGGAGGGAAAAATCAAGAAGGACAAGAACGAGTCCATCATCTTCAAGCGTGACGGCAGCTGGTTCGAGACCATCAACGGAAAGGACGAGAGATGCATCGACAACGAGATCCCATTCGAGATTCCCGAATCATGGACTTGGGCGCGCCAGAAAGAAGTGTTCACTTTAATCAATGGTCGTGCGTATTCGAAATCTGAACTACTTTCTTCTGGAAAGTATCGGGTAATACGTGTAGGTAACTTCTTTACCAATTCTGAATGGTATTACTCGGATTTAGAGTTAGAGGATGAAAAATACTGTAGCACTGGTGACCTTCTGTATGCGTGGTCAATGTCTTTTGGTCCTAAGATATGGGATAAAGAGCGTTCCATCTTTCATTATCATATATGGAAAGTTGATTATTCTGACGCATTCTATCGTGATTTTTTATACTACTGGTTACTCGAGGACACATTCTCTATTCGTCAAGAAAAACATGGAACTTCAATGCAACATGTAACAATGAAGATGATGAACGATCGTCTTTGTGTTATTCCACCATATTCAGAACAGAAACGTATTGTTTCAGCAATCATGAATTTTGATGATTTGATTCATTCGTATGGTGAATTGGAACTAAAGCATTCTACTTTGATATCAACAATACAATCAAAATTACAGATTTCGATATTACAAGAGGCTATTCAAGGAAATCTCGTCAAACATGATTTGAATGACGAGCCAGCTTCCATTCTCGTCGAGCGCATCCGCGATGAGAAGCACCGTCTAATCATGGAGGGGAAGATCAAGAAAGACAAGAATGAGTCCTTCATCTTCAAGCGTGACGGCAGCTGGTTCGAGACCATCAACGGAAAGGATGAGAGGTGCATCGATGATGATATTCCGTTTGAGATTCCTGCCTCATGGACCTGGGCAAGACTTGGTTTTTTGACTAATTATGGAAATAATAATCAAGTCAGATCCTCAGACATCGTTTCAGGTTCAAAAGTTGTCGAATTGGAAGATATAGAGAAAAACACAGGAAAAATTATCAAACTTTCAACAATTTCCGAATCTAAGGATAGCAATAGGAATGCTTTTAGAAGTGGAAATATTCTATATTCTAAGTTAAGACCATATCTGAATAAGGTGGCAATTCCAGATTTTGATGGCTATTGTTCTTCAGAAATAATGGTGTTGGAGATACCAACAGGATTCTCTTCTCGCTATCTTCAATTCGTTTTGATGTCACCGTTTTTTGTGAATTATGCTATTTCTAAGTCATATGGGACAAAAATGCCAAGGCTTGGCACTGAGGATGGAAAGAATGCATTGATTCCTGTCTCTCCAATCGAAGAACAGAAAAGAATCGTGGATGTGATTGATAAGTTGCTTATTAATGCCGATCTATTGAGGCGTCTTCATGATTGATGATCAGACTAAACTTGTATTCATTTCATACTCCCGTGAGAAATCGGATTACGTACGCAACATAGTGGAAAGGCTTCTCGGCGATGGAATTCAGGTTTACTTCGACCAGTACGACCTGAAACAAGGCAATCATTTGATTCCTTACATGGAGAAGTCGGTGAACGACCCAAACGTGGACTTCGTCCTTGTATTCTGCGATAAGTCATACATGGAGAAAGCCAATGCTCGCAAGGGCGGAGTCGGAATCGAAAGCACGATTCTGAGTCAGGAAGTCTACAACAACATAGAACAGAGCAAGGTAATCCCTATCGTTATAGAGCGTGACGGTGAAAGGACCTTTGTGCCCACTTTTCTGAAAGACATCTATCACATTGATTTCACCAAAGATGATTTTGAAAAGGAGTATGAATCGCTTGTTCGTCTGATATATGATAAACCAGAGGTCAGAAAACCGAAGCTCGGTCAGCGTCCAGCATGGTTAGACGACGAAACTGTGGACTACTCCGAAATACGAACCTTGATCAGAATCTCCCCCTCAGATGTCACATCAGAGAGGAAACTGTTCGATGAGGTTGTGAGGATACTGAAGGAACTTATCGAATCAGAAATAACGGACGGGCCATCATACAAATCCATCATAGACAAGGGGAAGATCTGCCGTGATCTGGTCATAGAGTTCTATGTCGATAGAATCAGAAAAGAACATCGTGTCGGCATAAATATGGGCGAATTCCTAGAGTATCTCGACAACAATCTTAGATTCAGAAATGACCCTCCACGTCAGGATCTTGCGGATTTTTTCAAATGGGAGTTCGCAGTTGTATTTGCCTCGATTCTCCTTAAATTCAATAGAATCGATGACTTTTCGTCATTGTTTAATAAGACCTATTTCGTCGAGTCCTGGGAAAGGACACTCACACCTACTTCATTTACTCATTTTAACTTCTATTGTCGTAGCATCGACGAAATTCTTGTGAGACAGTTGAATTTGAAACAAGTATCTATGCAGGCATTCTTGTTGACGAGTCGTCCCTATGTTCCGTATTTTGATTCAAGAGACCTTTCGGCAGCTGACATTGTTTTGTATCATCTTAGCTCCATATCAGGAAAAGATCGTCCATGGTTTCCCAGATTGTATATCTATCTCGATGGTCACATAGAATTATGGGAGCGTATGCAGTCTATTAATCATTCTGAGAAGCTGCTTAGTCTTTTCGAGGTGGAAGATATCGATTCTTTGAAGTCAAAAATCAAAGAAGCCACTAATCCAAATTATCATTACCAGATGAGTTTTGGATGGGCACCGTGGATTACTAACTACATCGATCCGGACAAGATTGGTACTTGTCGTTAAATGGGGGATGTGTCCCCCTTGGTTTCAGATTACGAAGCCGAGTCTTCTCAGTTCTGTTTCTGCTAAATTCCTTTCAGCGAATCCTGTGAGCATCGCCTCGTACTTCTCGGTGTCGTTCTCCCTCGTGGGTCCGAATCCTAGGTTCACGTGGCAGATCTGGGAGTAGAGAGCGTAGTCGAGCGCGTCCTCGGAGACGTCTCCCGAGTCCAACGCCGGGTTCATGACGATCGTCCTCATCAGGACGCTGGACCTCCCGACCTTCCTGCTCCTGTCCTCGGAATTGCTCCATCTTATGACCAGCTTCGGATCGTATTCGACCAGTTCCCTCTCTACGAGCCTCCTGTAGCTGTCCAGCAGGTCGATGCTTTCTCCCTTCGTAGAGTCGCTGATTCCCCTGAACCTCTTCAGGTACATCCCCTGGTTCTCCTCTAGGAACTGTTGAGAGTTGAGGTAGTCGCAGACTTCCTTCGAATACGCGGCCCCGTCATCCCCGCGGATCCTGGCGAAGACCGTCTCCGCCAGGCTCTGGATCACGTTCTCCGGTGCGTTCCTCAGGTAGTCCGAGACCTCGAAGCTGATCCACTTGTAGCTCCTGGTCCACTTCAGCTTGAAGTCCCTGAAGGCGGAGAACTCCGCCTGTATCTCGTCGAATCCGTTTCTGATGCCAGCGTTGCGCATGGCCCTGTTCAGCATCTCGCTGTCGCAGTTCTCCATTTTCTTTCTCTCCTGGGCCTTAGTGCCCGGAGAGGGGCCCGGCGGAGACGCGCTTACGTGACCGTCGCGCGCCGAGAATATATCGGAAAGAGAAGGCGCCGACGGGCCGATATGCGCGCGGAGCGTACCCCTGAAGGGCACGAGGCACGGAGAGAAGAGTGAGTTCCATCGTCTGTCATCACGGGATACTCACATCGTACGTTCACGACCATGATCCTTCGAGGTAATCACCAGAACCATCCAGTACGGGTCCATCCTGTTCACGGCCATGTATCCCTCGGCATTCGTTCGATCCAGACAGTATTCATCCCAATATGGGTCGTCCCCGTCGCTGTGAGCGATCAGTCCCATCCCTTCCAGGACATGCACCGCATACTCCGTCAGATGCGGATGAGGGGACGACGATTCGAGCTCCCCCAATGTCGGGAACCAGATTTCATCGATGAAGCGCACAATCGCCATGATGTCCTCTCCGACCATCCTCGCCTCCTTCATGAGGGCCTGATGTTCTTCGATCTCCTCCAGGATCCTGTATTCTTCGGTCATGAAGACTCTTTTGGAGTTGTCGTAATATAAAGGGAGCACTGTGCACGCACGTTACAACATATAGAACGGCTTGCTGGAGTCAGACAAATCAAAATATTGGACGAACAATCATCAGCTGTTGGATAGCATGATTCTGCTGCGGCATGTCTCATCATTTCGACTCTTGTTCTGTTCAACAATGGACGAATTTCATAAATGCCTTCATGTTCAGAAGAATTTCGGCATTCTGTCATCGGTTGTGAGAATGGTCTGTCCGCAGAATGGGCAGAAGTTGAACGGCTGTGTATCTGGAATCTCCGCATGACAGAAGGCGCACGTCATGTCTCGTCGGAACATCCCAATTGATTTAAGGGGTTCCGACCGACCCGTAAGGGTTGTAGGTCGGAGGTTTCCCTCCGACCAAGTTTTCAGTATTCATCCGGGAACAGCACTGTCGTTACCGACCTGTCGCACTCCGTGATGATGTAGATCTCCCTGTCTCCGATGTTGTAGAGGCTGAACAGGCTGTCGGAGAACTCCCCATTCCTCTCGGCTTCGAGGGCCTCGTCGTTCATCCTCATGCTCTCGTCCCCGACGTCTCCCCAGTCGCCCCTGCAGTGTCTGTCGAGGCACTCCCTGACGCTCAGCAGGAACGAGTAGTCGTCCCTCATGGCCTGGGCGATCCCGCATGTCGTGACGACCTGCCCGGTCTCGAACAGCGGCATTCAGGCCACCTCCTTCGACAGGCTGAGGATCGCCATCGACGCGTGTTCTATCGCCGTCCTGGCCTTCGACGGGTCCCCCTCGGCTCCGAGAGCGGCAGCGGCGTTTCTGGCCTTCTCCAGCTCCTCCAGGGCCCTGGCCACGTTCGGGGACATCCCCCTGGAGTCCCCGGGGCGCCTGATGACGTCGTCGATTCTGATACGTTCTTCCCTGAGATGCTCGCTTATCTCCTTCGCCCTCTCGATGCCGGAGGGGAGCAGATAGTACGCCCTCATCCTCGATGTGGTCCCCTTGGGATGGGTGTACACGCTGTCCACCAGCCCCTTCTCCCTCATCTCCGTCATACAGTTGGAGACGTGCGCCCTGGACATCCCGGCGGCGAGTCCGATGCCCTGCTGCGTCATCGCGTGCGGCATCACGTACCCGCTCACCGGGACGTCGATGTACTGCAGAAGGTGCAGGAGGATCATCTCCTGCCTGGTCAGGATGCGGTCGGCCATTCAGCATCCCTCCCTCGTGGCGTAGACGGTGTCCGAATACCTCGGCTTCCCCGTCTCCGACGGGAGATCGAAGGTGTCGCACGGACACTCCGAGTACAGGCACGGTCTGACGCTCCTGACGAAGTCGTCAGCCTCGGAGATGGTCAGCAGCCTGCCCTCGAGCTGGGGCATCGTGGACCTCCACATCCTGGCCGCCAGGTCGAAGGTCCAGGTCCAGTTGTCCCAGTCGGCCATCCCCTCCGCTTCGCCCGAATCGTACAGGTAGTACGAGGCGTCGCTGCACTCCCCGCACATCACCTTCACGATGACGTTGCAGATCAGGTTGTGGATGTCCCTCCTGGACTCAGGCAGCGCGTCGTGCACCGCCTTCACCGCCCTCAGTCCAGCCCAGTGGCAGTATAGGTCCGGGGACCTCCTGTCCACGTCGGTGATCCTGATGACGATCCTGTCGCCCATTCAGAGCACCTCC
>ULUU01041179.1_pt1 | contig 11807 bp, 10 predicted proteins | sample 1958871 | NCBI WGS metagenome assembly ULUU01 (sample SAMEA4835770, study PRJEB28245) | human gut metagenome | biome: gut microbiome; material: fecal sample | place: Denmark | collected 2008 | reverse complement strand
GTCGCACCGAGCCGGATTTCGAGGTCGAGAAGATCCCCGACGGCGACGCAGAGGTTTTCAAAATGCTCTCGGAGGGGCACACGAGCGGCGTTTTCCAGCTTGAAAGCACCGGCATGACCGGCGTTTGCACCGGCCTTAAGCCCAAGAGCATTGAAGATATCACCGCAGTCATAGCCCTGTACCGCCCCGGCCCGATGGACAGCATTCCGCGATTTATCGAGTGCTCGGCACATCCCGAGAAGATAAGCTACAAGCACGAGCTTCTGCGCCCGATACTCGAGGTCACCTACGGCTGCATCGTCTATCAGGAGCAGGTAATTGAAATTTTCCGCCGCCTTGCCGGATTTTCGCTCGGCCAGGCGGACATGATCCGCCGCGCGATGAGCAAGAAAAAGCACAAGGTCATCGACGCCGAGCGCGTCGCCTTCGTTCACGGCGACGAGAGCCGCGGCATCGACGGCGCAATAAAGCGCGGCATCCCCGAAAGCGTTGCAAACAGCATCTATGACGAGATCCTTGACTTTGCGTCCTACGCCTTCAACAAGGCGCACGCGGTGAGCTACGCGATAGTATCCTACCGCACGGCGTACATGAAAAAGCACTATCCGCGCCAGTACATGGCCGCGCTGCTCTCGTCGGTGCTCGATAACAGCACCAAGATCGCCGAATACATCGCCGAATGCCGCGAGATGGGCATAAGGCTTCTGCCGCCGGACGTCAACGAATCGTTTGCCGATTTCTCGGTCAGCGGAAACGATATCCGCTTCGGCCTTGTTGCGATAAAAAGCATCGGCCGCGGCTTCATAAACGAGCTTATATCGCGCCGCGAGGAGGACGGGCCGTTCCGCAGTCTTGAGGATTTCTGCCGCCGCATGGCAGGCAGGGAGCTGAACCGCCGCGCGGTCGAAAACCTCATCCGCGCCGGAGCGTTCGACAGCATGGGCTTCAAGCGCAAGGCGCTGCTGCGCGTGGCCGGCGTCATGATCGACGGCATCCAGCAGGAAAGCCGCAACAACGTCGAGGGGCAGCTCAATCTCTTCGGCGAGCCGGACTTCGAGGAGGCCGGTGCCATAAGCATCAAGATCCCCGAGGTCGAGGAATACACCCGAGCCGAGCTGCTTGCAATGGAAAAGGAGACCGCCGGTCTGTACCTGAGCGGCCACCCGATGGACGAATACCGCGCCGCTGTGCGCAGAGCCGGGATAGTCCCCATCGGTGCGATCCTGACAGACTCCGCCTCCGAGAGCGAGAAAAAGGCATATCCCGACGGCTCCGTCGTCACCGTTGCCGGCGTCGTTCAGTCAAGCCGCACGCGCACGACGAAGTCGAACACGCTCATGAGCTACATTAATCTCGAGGACGACACCGGCGCGATGGAGCTGATCGCGTTCCAGCGCGCACTGGACACCGGCAGCATCTATATCAAGGATAACGCGCCCATCATCGTGCGCGGCCGCATATCCATGCGCGATGAGAAGGAGCCGCAGCTTATGGCGGACAGCATCCGCCCGATAGCCGATCTCGGCAAGCTCAAGCCCGAGCCGCCGAGGACAAACGCCGACTCCAAGCTTTGGGTCAAGCTGCCAGGCGAGGATGATCCGCGCCTTGCGCGTATCGAGCTTATCCTCACCATGTTCCCCGGCCAGCAGCAGATGATCATTTACCTCGAGCGCGAAAAACGGCGCATCGGCGCAAAGTGCCTGATACACCCCTCGCTCATCGCCGAGCTGAAAGAGCTCTGCGGCGACCCCAATGTTTTCTTGGAGGCGCATTGACGCCGCTACAAATCCGCGCAATAAACGCGCAATAAACGTATAGGAGGAGCGCCAAAGCGCTACTGAAAAAATGAGTATTAAAAATGCAGTACATAAGACATCCGGATATGCCGCGGCGGCCGCGCTGTCGGCACTTTTGGTGAAATACCCACTGCGGAAGCTGGGCATGCATAAGGCCAATGCCGCGCTGATGCAGGCGCATGAGGCGGCCAGCGGTGCGTACTTCCTCGCCGCGCTGCTGCACATGGCAACGTCACCGAAGACGAGCGGCTGCAAGGCCGCAAGCGGTGCTGCCGCATTTGCCGTCAGCGTCGTGCTCATCGCCGACTGCCACATGGCAAAGGATCAGACCTCAAAAATGCAGCGTCATCGTATCTATTCCGCAGCGCTGGCCGCTGCCGCCGCCCTCCATGCTTTTTAGCAGCGCTTTACTGCGCCTCTAAAAAATGGAGAAGATATTTATTGCCCGAAAACGGGTCAAAAATCTGAATATACGCATCACGCGCGATGGCGAGGTACATGTAACGGCGCCGCTGCGTATGTCGGACGCAGATATCGAGTCGATACTGGATCGAAAGCGCGGCTGGATCGAAAAGCACCGCGGCCAGATGCTCGAAAAAGCCCGGCTCAGACCGCAGAATTTTGAAAGCGGTGAGACTCTGCGCGTGCTCGGTAAACCGTTTCGGCTTCGCGTTGAGGAGGGCGGCACGCCCGACGTCGCGATATCCGGCGGCGAGGTCGTGCTCACCATGCGCCCGGGCAGCACGCGTGAGCAGCGCGAGGCTGCGATCATAGAGTTTTACCGTGCGATCCTCACGCCGATCGCGGAGGAGTATCTGCGCTGGGGCAGGACAGGACCGGCTTGCGCTGCCGCGAATGGCACACAAAGAAAATGAAAACACGCTGGGGCAGCTGCAACGTTGCCGAGCGCAGGATCTGGCTGAGCGTGTACCTCGCCGCCGAACCGCGCGAGTTCATCTCAGAGGTCGTTCTGCACGAGCTGGCGCACATCAAGTACCCCGGCCACGGCCCGGACTTCAAGGCCTTCATGGATTTTTTTAGAGGCGAATTGACGTAGCTACCGATACGGTTATTGCGTGAACCCGGTGTCGAGACAATGGTGAAAACCATAACTGCTACGCAACCCGATAGTGCGCTGTCAAGTTTTGCACCGCGCCATGTATGGAACAGGCTCGCCTGTTCCGCTTTTTCAGAGGCGCTTTACTGCACCTACGGATACGGTTATCTCTGGTTGCCCGGTATCGAAACTGCTGACAAAACCGTGACGTTTCGCGTAACGCAAGTACGGCGCTGAAGTTTGCACCGCGCCATGTAGGGGCGAGCATTGCTCGCCCATCGCCACGGTTTTGTCGGCACGAAAATCGACAGTCGTAGGGAACGGATTTATCCGTTCCGCATATGCCGGTTTTGTCGGCACCCACCGGTCGGGCAACCGCAATAAAAGCATCGGCGCAATGTGAATGCGCCTCAGGAAAAAATGTAGCGCCTACGGCGCAGATATAATTACACCTCATCTGCCGCAAGCGGCATCTTCCCCTCAAGCTCCGCAAGGGGAAGACAATTGGGTGCAGCCTAATTTTGCACTAATATAGCACAAACCCCCGGGATGCGAAACATCATGGTTTTTTACCTTTGTTTCGATACCGGGCACTAACATAAACGTATAGGAGAAGCCTTAATTCGCTATTAAAAAATGAAGAAGATCGGAAGTTTTAATTTGGGTTTGGCGTTTGCCGGATGCTTTTTGGGGGCAGGGTATGTCTCCGGGCAGGAGCTGTGGCAATTTTTCGGCTCGTTTGGCACGAAGGGCGTCGCCGGGCTGCTGGTGGCCGTGGCACTGCTGTTTTTCACCGGGATCATAATGATCCTGCTGGGCAGACTCACGAAGCTCAGCGAGATCGACAAGATAGTTGTGCGCCGTGACTGGCCGCTGCTGCGCGGCGCGGTGACGGTGCTGGAGCTGCTGTTTCTGTTCGGCGTGGGCACGATAATGTCGGCCGGCGTCGGCGCGCTGCTCGAGCAGCTGTTCGGCCTTGCGCCGTTTATCGGCTCGGCGGTGTTCGCGGCGCTCGTCGCGGTCGTATCGCTGGCCGGATTTTCGGGCATGGTCTCGGCATTTTCGGCGACCGTGCCGGTGCTGTCGGTCGTGACGCTCGTTTTCGGCATCATGAGCATCTGCGCAAACGGCCTTGTCCTGCCGCAGTCGGGCGGCGGCAGCAATCCGCTCATGAGCTCGTGGCTCGTCGCGGCGGTGAGCTTTGCCTGCTATAACGTGTTCGGCAGCATCGCCATGATCGCGCCGCTCGGCCCGTATGTCAAAAGCAAAAAAGCCGCGGTAGGCGGCATTGCGATAGGTGCGTGCGTTCTGCTGCTGATAGCCGGAAGTGTGCTCGTTTCCGTCTCGGCCGCGCCGGAAACCGCCGATGCGCAGCTTCCCATGCTCGCCCTTGCCCAGAGCCGCGGCGCAGCGTGGGGCTATGTCTACGGCGTTTTGCTGCTGCTTGCCATGTTCGGCACGGCGCTTTCGAGCCTCGTCGCATTTGTCGGCATGCTCACGGCAAAGTCGGCGCGCATTGCCGGGCACAAAAAGCCGTTCACCGCCGTGTGCGCCCTGTGCATGTTCCTCGGCAGCCTGTTCGGCTTCGGCGACCTCATCGGCGTCGTGTACCCCATATTCGGCTATTGCAGCAGCGTGTTCATCGTCCTTATGGCGGCGCACTATTTTAAAGTTAAAAAATGTGGTTTAAATACATAAATAAAGCTTAAACAAATTATTTAATGATTTCTTAGTTTTCTAATTTGTAGTTATTATTGGAGTTGGGAGAACTCAAAACTATAAAGGAGGAAACGACTATGCTGTGGAGTATGATTCTTCACATTCCTGAGAAGGCCGGAGCCGATGAGGCTGCAACTATCGCTATCGAGGCGGTCAAGGCGTTCTTCGACAGTCTGAAGTAAGATAGAATCAAATATGCAAAAGGCGTGACCGTTTGGCCACGCCTATTTTCTATCTGTTTCGGGCAGTCAGGACGATGCTTATCAGTGCTGTGATTATCTTTGCGAAAACTGTGCTCCACCAGATCATTATCTGGCCGCCGAGCAGAGGCGGCAGAGCGAGCATCAGCGCCAGCATGATTACCGGCTCTGCAAAGGTCAGGATATAGGACAGCGCGCTTTTCTCGGTTGCGTAAAACGCTGCCGTTGAAACGCGCGTTATCGCGTCAAACGGAACCGACACAAGAAAGATCGGCATGACCGCTATGACCCCTGCGTTCACCGCGGCGGATGAGCCGAACAGCAGCCCGATCTTCCCCCTGAGCAGATAGATAAGCAGCCCTCCGATAAGCGCCAGAGCCATGGCAAATTCATAAGCCATCGTCTTTGTGTGCCTTAGCGATTTTTTGTTGCCTGCGCCGTAAAAGCGGCTCATAAGCGGCTGACTTCCGTCGCCGACGCCCTGCAGCAGCAAATAGACGATGCAGATGATGTACGATATACATGCATAGACCGCGATCGCCTCCTGTCCGCCGTAGGACACCGAAAAACGGTTTATGATAACAAGCGATATGTTCGGTGCGAGGGTAAGGCCGAACGGTGCAAGGCCGATCTTCAATATCCGAAGCGCCGTTTTCGGGGTGTCGGCAGGCACGAGCCTGAAAGCGAGATTCTTTTTAGCTGCGCAGTAAACAAGCGCCACGGCCATCGTTATGCCCTGCCCGATAACCGTCGCCAGAGCCGCGCCGTACATTCCCTGGCCGAGAACCCACACGAAGGCATAGTCGAGGACGATGTTCGCGGCAAAGCCGCATATCATGGCGATCATTGCCCACAATGAACCGCCGTAATTGCGCATAAACGGAACAAGTCCGGTGCCGAATATCTGCAAAACCGCGCCGAGCGCGATCACCCTTATATACTCATCACCGAGCGTGAGCAGCTCGCCCGATGCGCCGAGCGCGGAGAGAATGCTTTTCGAGGCGAAGAACACAGCGCCGGTCAAGGCCGCGCTGAAAATCAGCATCAGCCACGTTGCCGCGGCAATGTATTCTCGTGCCTTTTCCTCGTTTCCCTCGGCTTTCAGAATAGAATACCTGACAGCGCCGCCCATGCCGAGTCCCGTTCCCACGGCTTGCAGAACCGCCGTTACGGGATATGCAATGTTTATCGCGGAAAGCCCGGCGTCGCCGATGGAGTTGCCGACAAAGAAGCCGTCAACTATGGCATACACGCCGGACAGCGCAAACGACAGCACGGACGGGATGACATATTGGAAAAACGTCCGTCTGTTACTCATTGCCTAAGCCTCCGTGTGTAGTGATATGTTCCGATAATAGCATTTGCAGATCCAATAGTCAACGGCGCTCGGCGCGATGGCACTCCGGCAAAAAATGACCGCGGCAGAATGCTCTGCCGCGGCTGCTTGCTGCTTAAATTATTTTGCTCACGCCTTGGTTTCCGGCGGAACAATGTCGAAGGTCGGAACGACCTCGATGCTCAGATCGCCGTCGCCCACTTCAAAGTTTGTCAGAACGTCGCTGCCGGCGATGACAAATGTGAAGGTCTCGATATCGTTCGCTCTCATATTGATGCCCACCATACGGTTGAGGTCGGATGCAACGAGCTGACCGTTGAGATAGACCTTTACGATGTACGAGCGGAGGATAATCTCCGAATCAAGCTGGTTTGTGTACTTCGTCTGCACGATGAAATCGCTGCCGCGCGAGAATGCCTTGGTAACGGTGATCGGCAGATTGGAAACCGTGCTGACGCTCTCGGTCGTCGAGTAGAAGCCCTTGCCCTCCTCGGGAACGAAGCGCGCGCCGGTGTAGTAAACGCTCTGGCCGAGCCAGTCGCCGTAAAGCGCACGGGCGGCAAGGCTCTTGGCGTTATACACCTTCAGCTCGTTGGGGTTGCTCGTTGTGAGCGTATTGGGGATGAGCACGAGCTTGTCGGCAGTGAAGTTCAGGCTGTCGTAAACGCCGCCGCAGATAAGGGCAAGTCGGGTACTGCCGGTCTTATCCATGCTGTAAACATAGCGGTTGAAGGACGACAGGCAGTAGAACTTATCGCCGAATTTATACAGCGAGCGGTTGCGCACGTTTGTTGTCTTGGGGAACTCGCCGACGAGAGTTATCGCGCCGGGAGCCTCGACGGAAACGGCGTAAAGGTTCAGGTCATAGTTGCCCTCGGTGTCGTATGCCAGGAAGTACATGACATGTCCGTCAAAGAAGCTGGTGTTTATCTTATAGTCACAGACCTTTGAGATATTGCCGCTTGCGATGTCGTAGGCATAGAGCTTATCGACGTTCACGCTTGACTCCACGCCCTGCTCGTTTTTGAACACCATAAGCTCGGCCATCTTGAAATATATCTTGCCGTTCCAGCCGTAGGGCACGAAGTTCGGCACCTGGGAATAGGGGATATTCGAGCGTATCGCGTTGAACGCACCGTTTACGATTCTGCCGAATGCGTATGTATAGCCGGAGGGTTTGTCGGCATAATGGGTAAACGCTAGCGCGTAAAGCTGCCCGTCATAGAAGCAGTAGGACTCGATGATATAGCCATCGTAGACAGTGGAGAATGTGCCGCTTGCCGGATCATAGCACATCAGCGCGCCCTTTTCGCTTCCGGTCATGCTGCGGCAGAAGTACACCTTGCCGTTATACACGCTTATGTTGTCAAGATACTGGCCGACCGCGGCGCTGTAAAGCTTGGTGCTCACGCCCGAGGAGTTGACCGCGTACAGGCCGTAGCTTACCGTGTCCACGGTGTCGTAGCCCTTATACAGGCAGTAGTTTGTTTTGCCGATCTGGACGGCGATGCTGTCGTTTTCAAGATTTGCCTCGTATGCGGCCATGTCGGTGTTGACCTTGGAATCGTGGCCCTGGCGCAGCGCAGGCTCAACAAGGCGCGCGATGACCGTGGCTATCTGGCCGCGGCTGGTCGTGCTCGTTCCGCAGAAGCGATAGGACGAGTCCATACCGATCATTACGCCGGCGGCATAGAGCTTTTCGACCGAGGCCTTATAATAGCCGGGGATGCTGCTCAGATCGCCGATGGCGTAGTCGCAGATCTTCGGCATATCCTGATCGTCGATCGTCTTGGCGAACAGATACGCGAGGTTATAGCGGTTGATGCTCTGGCTGAGCTTGCTCACCGCCGGGGTTGCCGAGGGCAGCATGCCGCGCTCGGAGCAGTATCTGTAATAGGTCATGAACCATGCCTCGTTCTGGCTCGGCTCGGCAATGAGATTGTCGTTATACGCGGCGTGGATGCGCGCGGCTATCGTTATGGCCTCGGCCCAGCTGACGTTGTTGTTCGGGCGGAAGGTCTTGTCCGTATAGCCGAGCATGATGCCCTTGTTATAGGCGGTCTTGACGCCGGAATAGCACCATGTTTTTGAGCTTACATCGGTGAAAGTGCTGCTGTTCATCTGGCCGATATCGTCAAAAACGGCGAGTCTCTGGCCGGGGATCGCATCGGCCAGCGCACCGACAGACGCGACGGCGAGCAGGCTGCTTACAACAAGCACCAGCGCCAACACTCTGCGAATTTTTTTCATATAGGCAAACCTCCGGGGCAGTAGATTTGTGGTTACAAAACGGTGTCATTTATTATATCAGGTTACATAATATTTTGCAATACCATTTTATAATTATTGTATAGCCGCGGCGATTGCGAAAACGGCCGCAAGATGGTAAAATGAATGCAAATACCAAAAAACTAAGGAGTGTGCGCTATGAAATACGGCTTCATCGGGCTCGGCAACATGGCCGGAGCCATCATTGCAGGCATGGCCGCCTGCGGCAAGTTCAAAAACGACTATCTCTACGGCTTCAACCGCAGCCAGGGCAAGACGCTTGCGCTGAAGGAAAAGCACGGGCTGATCCCCTGCGCGTCGGCGGCCGAGGTCGCGGAAAAGGCCGACGTCATCATCCTCGCGGTCAAGCCGCAGGTGCTGCCCGAGGTCATGCCGGAGATAGTCAAGGGCGTCACCAAGGACAAGACCGTTATCAGCATCGCCGCCGGCAAGAGCACCGGCTGGGATGAGGAGCGCCTTGCCCAGGGTGTGCCCGTCGTAAGGTGCATGCCGAACATAAACGCAAAGGTCAAGGCCTCGGTCACCGCGATCTGCGGCGGCAAGGGCGCAACGGCCGACGATATAAAGATCGCCGACGGCATTTTCGCTTCCGTCGGCAAGATATATCACATTGAGGAAAAAATGTTCCCGGCATTCGGCGCGCTGGGCGGAGCCTCCGGTGCGTTTGTGCTGCTTTACATTGACGCGCTGGCCGAGGCCGGAGTGCGCGCGGGATTTTCGCGCCCCATGGCCGAGGAGATCGCAACGGCTACCGTCATGGGCAGCAGCGCTTTGGCTATGGACAGCGATGAGCACCCCATCGCGCTCATGAATCGCGTATGCTCGCCCGGCGGAACCACCGTCGAGGGCGTCTGCAAGCTCAAGGAGCTCGGTTTTGAAACCGCCGTCCAGCAAGCCCTTCAGGCCATAATCGACAAAGACCTTTTTTTAGAGGCGAATTGACGCACCTACCAATACGCATATTGCGGTAGCCCGGTATCGAGACTGCCTGCAAAACCGTAAAACTGCCGCACTACATTAGTGCGGCAGTGGATTTTTTTGGGGGAGCACTCGGTATCGAGGATGCGGAGGAAACCGTGGTTGCCTCGCGTAACGCAAGTGCGGTTTCCTCCGCGCCCTCGAACCGGGCTACCAGAGATAAATGTATTCGTAGGTGCGTCAATGCGCCACTAAAAATCAATAAAATGTGGCGACGGGCTGCTCGGGGACTTCACAGGGCGAGTCCTCGATGAAGGTGAGTACGGGGCCTTTTTTGCCGTAGGCGCGGCTGAATTTGAAGTTGATGCGCGCGGTGAGCACATGCCAGGAGTCGCCGACGATGCTGTCGGAATCCTCCCGCTGGCAGATAAGACCCGCAAATTGGATATCCTCGGCGCAGCAGGTCATGACGTGGCGGCCGACGATGAAGTTGCCTGCCGGAACCTTTTTGCGCTTTAAATAGCGGCATTTGAAGCGAACGACCTTGTTTTCGTACTTTTTCGGCTCCTCGGACATATCGCGATACCACAGGGCATAGTCGTCGTCGCCGATCTCGACGATGGGCGCGTCAAGGTCAAACGGCAGAGGATCTTCGATCTCGTCGTACTTGACGGTGCCGTCTGCGTACTCATAGGCGATGTCGCTGCGGCGCGAGGCGGCGCGCACGAGCTTGTGCAGCTCCATCTTGTCGATGGAGTCGTCATAGCGGTTAAAAACGGCAAGCTCCGCGCTTTTGAGCTTATCGTAAACGAGGTTGCGCATGTTGGCGTTGTAGCTGAGAATGCTGCGCGCATCGGCGAAGAAAAACTCCTGATACACCATCCACATCTCGGGCAGCGCCTGATACAGATCGTCGAGCATCCACATGCCGTTGTACTCGATGACGCATCTCTCGCAGTCGTGCTCGTCGAGCCACTTGCGCAGATTGGCGCGCGTAAGCTCGGCCTGCTCCTCGACATTGACCATGAAAACGTTCGGCGCGGAGAACTTATCGGGCGCGTACTCCTCCTCGCCCTCCTCGCAGACGATCAGCAGCGTTCTCTCGCCGCTGTTGAAGCGCTTGTCCTCAAGTGTTTCCTGAATAAACTTGGTTTTTCCGCTCTCGAGAAAGCCCGTGAACAGAAAAACGGGAACTTCTTTAACCTTACTCAATACCGAACAACTCCTTGATACCCTGCTCGTTTATCTTCGAGCCGATGACGCACACACGGCCGGTGACGGCAGCGCCGCCGCGGCGGATGTCCGCCTCACCGGGAACGTAGTCGAAATAGATCCACTGTCCGTCGGTCGAATCTACAAAGCCCTTGGCACGCAGGATCGTGCCGTAGCTTGCGTCCTCGTCAAACTCGCCCAGCGCCTTTCTGACCTCCTCCTCGGTGAACTTCTTCGGAGTCTCCACACCCCAGGAGGTGAACACCTCATCGGCGTCGTGGTGATGATGGTCATGTCCGCAGCCGCAGGAGCAGCTTTCGCCGTGCTCGTGCTCGTGATCGTGATCGTGGTCATGGTCGTGATCGTGGTGATGCTCGTTGTGATCGTGGTGCTCCATCTCCTGCATGGTGGTGGACAGCGAGTCGATACGCTCCATAACGTCAACTATCTGCTTGCCGTCAAGCTCCGACCAGGGAGTGGTGATGACGGTAGCATTGGGGTTGAGCTGGCTGAGCATAGCGGTTGCGGTGACGACCTTGCCGTCGGAGGCGGAGTCGGTGCGGCTGAGAACGATAACGTCGGCATTGTGAACCTGATCGTTGAAAAATTCGCCGAAGTTGCGGATATACATGCGGCAGCGGCCTGCGTCAACAACGGTGACCTTTGCGCCGATCTCGCAGCCGGGCACGCTCGCAACGGCCTTTGCAACGTCGGAGAGCTTGCCTACGCCAGACGGCTCGATGAGGATGCGGTCGGGGTGATATTTATCAATGACCTTCTGCAGCGCGGCTGTGAAGTCGCCGACGAGGGTGCAGCAGATGCAGCCGGAGTTCATCTCGGTTATCTCAACGCCGGCATCACGCAGGAAGCCGCCGTCAACGGCTATCTCGCCGAACTCGTTTTCGATCAGGACGAGCTTCTCGCCCTTGTAGCCCTCCGCGATGAGCTTGCGGATGAGCGTGGTCTTTCCTGCTCCGAGAAATCCGGAGAAAATGTCTATTTTAGTCAAGGTTATTACCTCCTACATTAATATTCTTGTCTGAAACTTTATTATAACACAGCTTTGCAAATTTGCAAACGTATAAAACAACATCGATTGCCGCTTGCGCCGGCAGTAAAATATATCTATAATAAAGACATAAGCTATAATATTGGGCATAATGGGGATCGGATAATGAATAAGCTGCGTATAACGGCACTCGCCCTATGCCTGAGCCTTGTGCTGGGCATGGCGCTTCCCTGCGCCCTCGCCGAGGATGACGGCGCGCCGAAGCTCAAAA
>ULUU01000902.1_pt1 | contig 11856 bp, 9 predicted proteins | sample 1958871 | NCBI WGS metagenome assembly ULUU01 (sample SAMEA4835770, study PRJEB28245) | human gut metagenome | biome: gut microbiome; material: fecal sample | place: Denmark | collected 2008 | reverse complement strand
CCGCGAGCTTGCTTCCGTCTTGCAGCGTCAACTTCATCTTGTAAAGTGGCTCCTGGGCCAGCGCAGTCATGCCGCAGAAGAAAAGGGCGGACATGAGGAGTATGGATTTCTTCATAGATTACTTTCTGAATTTAAGTGTTGTGTTGTTGATGTTCAGAATATAGACGCCAGCGGGCTTGCCCGAAAGATCGATGGTCTGGCCCTGCCACTGCTTGTCGTTCCAGACAATACGGCCTGCTGCGTCATAGACGGCTACGTTGTAGATCTTGCCAGGTTCCGTTCCATTGATACGGAGAATGCCGGTTCCGCGCTCCGCACTCACGGTGATATTGGTTTCTCCCATCTTCACATTGTCGAAACCGGTGGCCAGGCTGAAGGTGATCTCCACGATGTCGCTCATCATGTATTCCTCGGGCTCTTGATTACCGCTACGGTGCAAGATGACGGCGGGGCCGTCGAAGGTGAAGGTGGTAATCTGACCTTTGTCAAACTCCTTCTTGCCGTCCGTGGATGTTACCGTGACTACTTCCTGTGCGCCGGCGGAGGCACTCAGTGCCAATGCAGCGAAAAGTAATAGGTTCTTCTTTTTCATAATAGACGAATGATATAACTTGTTGTTGAATTATTTATGTTGCAAAGTTACAATAAACCCCCTGAGTGCGCAAGCCGTCTCATCACTTTTTCAAAACTTCGTTGCATTTCTTTTTCTTGTATAAATGCTTTAACATCAAGTATTTATGATTTCATTAACTTGTAGTTAATACTTTACTATTATCTGAAAAGCCACATGGAAATCCTGTTTTAGTAATTGAAAATGAAGAGGCGTGTTCGTCAGTTTTTGGGCCTTGCTGCTTAGTCTTTGGCTTGAGAACCCGATAGTCTTTTTCTGTTTCGTGGGTCTGAGGCTTCTCAGTAGTGTCGACCTTCTCAATTCATAGTTTAAACAACGGGTGCAACATGAACCATTATTGACATTTCGCGATGTCAATTTCTATTCATGTAGCACCCGTTGTTTGGGTGTTTTTGCTCCTTTGATCTTAGGATGTAGGCTGGCTTGAACAGGGGTTAGTGTGCTTCCAGCCAGTTTCGTCCCCAGCCTGCGTCGGCCACGAGGGGTACGGAGAGCGTATAGGCATGCTCCATCTCTTCCACGACAATGCGTTCGACAAGTGCTTTCTCTTCGGGATAGACAGAGAAATTGAGCTCATCATGTACTTGCAGGATCATTTTCGACCGGATGCCTTCCTCGGCGAAGCGGCGGTGGATGCGGATCATTGCCACTTTGATGATGTCGGCTTCGCTTCCTTGTATCGGTGCGTTGATAGCGTTGCGCTCGGCAAATCCCCTAACGGTGTTGTTGCGAGAGGTGATATCAGGTAGGTAGCGGCGACGATGGAAGATGGTCTCAGCATAACCCTTCTCGCGTGCCAATTGCTTGGCTTGTTCCATGTAGGCGTGGACACGGGGGAAGGTCCTGAAATAGTCGGCGATGAGGTCGCGTGCCTCCCCGTTGGCTATTCCCATCCGTTGAGCCAGCCCGAAGGCCGTGATGCCGTAGATAATGCCAAAGTTGGCTTGCTTGGCTTTCTTTCGTTGTGCGTCCTCGACACGCTCTATCGGTTCGTGCCATATCTTGGCGGCTGTAGCTCGGTGGATATCCTGTCCGCTCCTAAACGCTTCGATCATGTTTTCATCGCCACTAAGGTGGGCCATGATGCGCAGCTCTATTTGCGAGTAGTCAGCAGAGAAGAACAGACACCCCTCTTCAGGGATAAAGCACTTGCGAATTTCCTTGCCGTCATCGTCTCTGACGGGGATGTTCTGCAAGTTAGGTTCGCTTGACGAGAGGCGACCAGTGGCTGTCACTGCTTGGTTGAAAGAAGTGTGGATGCGGCCCGTGCGAGGGTTGATGAGTTTCGGAAGCGCATCGACATAGGTGCCCAATAGTTTTTTTAGACCTCGGTGGGCAAGAATGTTGTCCACTATGGGATGCTTGCCACTGAGGGATTGCAGTACTTCTTCGGAGGTGACGTACTGTCCTGTCTTTGTCCGCTTGGGATTGTCGACCAAATGCAATTTGCCGAAAAGAATCTCACCGACTTGCTTGGGACTTGCGATGTTGAATGTTTCACCGGCCTCTTCGTAGATGTGCGTCTCATAGAGGTGAAGCCGTTCGTTGAAGATACGGGAGGTCTCTTTTAAGGCTTCAGTGTCGAGACAGACGCCCGTTTGTTCCATATCGGCCAGGACTGGAACGAGGGGCATCTCTATTTGCCAAAACAAATCTTCTCCGCCGACCTCTTTTAGTTTTGGTTCAAGGATATGGTAGAGGCGCAAGGTAATATCGGCATCTTCGCAAGCGTAAGCATAGACCGCCTCTGGTGGTAAGTCACGCATGTTTTTCTGCCCTTTTCCCTTCGGCCCGATGAGTTCTTCTATGCGTACGGTCTGGTAGTGAAGATAAACCTCTGCAAGGTAGTCCATGCCGTGGTGGAGTTCTGGCTGGATGATATAGTGGGCGAGCATCGTGTCAAAGATACGCCCCTTCACCGTGATACCATAGTTGTGGAGCACCTCCATGTCGTACTTGATATTTTGTCCCACCTTGAGAATCTTCTCGTTTTCAAACAGTGGTTTGAATATCGAAAGCATTTTTAACGCCTCTTCACGGTTGTCTTTTACGGCTATGTACCAAGCCTCTTTTTCCTTCACGGCGAAACTGAATCCCACCAATTCGGCTTCCATCGGGTGTACGGATGTTGTCTCTGTGTCTAAACAAAGAATTTCTTTTGTCCGTAAAAAATCATATAAAGCAAGCGCATCGTTCACATTATCAATGAGATGGTATTCGTGCTGCGTTGTTTTAATGCTTTCATACTGCTCGTTTTTTGTTTCTTCTTGGACGTCGGGCGTAATTTCAGCAAAGAGATCAAGCTGGCTTTGACTCTTTTTCTTGGTTTTTTCGGCCTTTCCCAAAAACTTGTTCGTAAGAGTCTTAAACTCCAGTTCGTCGAAGAGTTTTGCCAATGTCTCCGCATCCGGCTCCTTACACTTCATCGCTTCGAGATCGAGACTGATAGGAACGTCTTGTCGAATGGTTGCCAAGAAATAGGATAGCTTGATGTCTTCGGTAGCATTCATTACCTTCTCCTTCATTTTCCCTTTCAGTTGGTCTGTGCTCTCAAGGAGGTTGGCAACGGAGCCAAACTGGTTGATAAGTTTGACAGCAGTCTTCTCGCCCACACCAGGACATCCGGGAAAGTTGTCTGCGCTATCACCCATTAGTGCCAACAGGTCGATTACCTGCGCGGGGGTAGCTATACCATATTTCTGTTGTACTTCCTCTTTGCCGATGATATCATAGCCTCCGCCATGGCGAGGCTTGTACATCTTCACGTTATCGGCTATCAATTGACCATAGTCCTTGTCGGGGGTAAGCATATAGGTTAAAATGCCCATTTCATCGGCTTGGTGCGCAAGCGTTCCTATCACGTCGTCGGCTTCGAAGCCATCCTTCTGTAGTACGGGAATACGTAGAGCGCCGAGGATATCTTGAATGATAGGTACAGAGCGCTTGATGTCCTCGGGAGTTTCTTGTCTCTGTGCCTTATAGGCGGGAAACTTTTCGTGACGGAAGGTCTTGCCGTGGTCGAAGGCCACGCCTATGTAGTCGGGTTGCTCTTTGGTCAATACCTCGTGCAGTGTATTGCAAAAACCCATAATGGCCGACGTGTTGAACCCCTTACTATTGATGCGCGGTGTGCGCAGAAGGGCATAGTAAGAGCGATAGATGATCGCATAGGCGTCGATAAGAATCAGTTTTGTCATGCTAATGATATTTTTAAAGTGTAAAAGTACAAATTTTTTGTGATATTCTCCGATTAAATCCTTAATTTTGTATCAAATTTCGGACTTTCATGGATTACGTATCGCTCATCAAGGAGCCAATCTCGCACGAATTAGCCGATTTCATCGGGCTTTTCAACAGCAGTCTTACCCACGACGACGGTATGCTGGGCTGTGCATTGGAGCACGTCAAGCAGCGCGCTGGGAAACGGATGCGTCCTATTTTGATATTGCTGATGGCCAAAAACTTTGGTACTGTCTCGCAAGTAACGCTGCATTCCGCCGTAGGACTTGAGCTTTTGCACACTGCATCTCTTATCCACGACGATGTTGTGGACGAAGCAAAGGAACGTCGTGGACAAGCTAGCACCAACGCACTGTTTGACAACCGTGTAGCCGTGCTGGTAGGCGACTATGTGCTTTCTACCGCTTTGCTTCACATTGCTTATAGTGGGCGTGAGCGAATCGTTACCAACTTGGCAAAATTAGGACAAACCTTGTCGAATGGTGAGATTCTCCAGCTCTCGAACATCCAGAACCGTGAAGTGTCGGAGGATGTGTATTACGAGATCATCAAGAATAAGACTGCTGCGCTCTTTAGTGCTTGCGCAGGAATCGGTGCTTTGTCTGTCGGTGCTACTGAGGATGAAGTGACTGCGGCGGAGGAGTTTGGCCATAACTTGGGAGTGATTTTCCAGATTCGAGACGATATTTTCGATTATTATGATGATGCCAATATTGGTAAGCCTACTGGCAATGATATGGCAGAAGGGAAACTTACACTCCCCGTGATATACGCATTGCATAAAGCGGGCAAGGCTGAGCACTGGAAATTGGTAGCAAAGGTGAAGGACGGAACCGTTACGAAGGAGGAAATAGCCCGTCTTGTAGCGTTTGCAAAGGACAATGGTGGTATAGAATATTCAGAGGGTAGGATGCGTTTCTACCACCAGTTGTGTCTTCAGTTCCTTGATGATTATTGTCACGACGAGCAGATTGCCGCTGCCCTTCGTGCTTATCTTGACTATGTCAGCGAACGCACTAAATAAAGGAGAAGGGTAGGGACAATAGTCTCTTTTAAAGATCATAAAGCAGCGTCAATGGCCAAATCACCAGAAGTTTTCTGATGGTTTGGCCATTGACGTTATAATTTCAACTTAGTTGCCGGTATGTTCCGGAAGCGTTTTCAGTCTTATAGGAAGACTTGGAGCAACTGAAACGAAGCCTTTAGAAGAACTTCACCTCTTCTCCTACAATCTCGCTTAGCAAGAGGTTGGCAAGGCGACTCGTTCCGAGGCGGAACCACTGGTTGGTAAGCCATTTCTCGCCAAGCACTTCCTTGACAATAGTGTAGTAGATGACGGCGTCCATCACAGTATTGATGCCTCCAGCAGGTTTTAAACCGATTTGAATGCCCGTTTTATCGTAGTACTCCTTGATGGCTTGACACATTACATAAACGGCCTCCGGTGTAGCAGAGACATTTTCCTTGCCAGTGGAGGTTTTGATGTAGTCGGCACCTGCATACATGGAAAGGATGGAGGCCTTCTTGATGTTGGATGCAGTCACGAGGTCTCCTGTTTCCAGAATCACTTTCATTGCAACTGCTTGTCCACAAGTCTCTTTCAGTTCTGCAATGTCGTCGCACATACTTTCATAGGCACCTGTGAGGAATTTGCCTACTGGCATGACAATATCGATCTCGTTGGCACCGTCTTTGATGGCAAGTGCCGTTTCGGCCACTTTTACTTCAATGAGAGCCTGTGATGAGGGGAAGGAGCCGCTGACGCATGCTATATTTACACCTTCTACCTCCAAGGTGTCGTTGACGACCTCGGCAAAGCATGGGAAGACGCAGATGGTGGCTACGTGTGGTAGGTCGGGATAGACCTCGTCGAACCGGTTGACATTCTCCGTAAACTGCATCACGCTCACGTCTGAATCAGTAGTGTGAAGTGTGGTAAGTTCCACGCTCCCCAAGAGAAATTTCTTTACTTCTGGAGTGTCGTTTTCATGTGCTTTTTCAGCAATGATTTTCTTTACTTCCTCGCGAACTTCCGCATCGTCCACATCAGTGTTATATTGTGCTAGCACTTGCTCGTATTTGTTCTCTGACTGGATACTTTCGGCACGCTCTATATCCTGTCTTACAGTGTCTTTGATTGAAGTCATATTCTTTCTGTTTATTTGTTTATTTCAGTTTTGAATTGTTTTTGTGACGCTCTGCGTCCCTTTTTGTTTTCTTTTCAATGCTTTTTTGTAATTCGATTTCGAGATTTACACCCGTTTGGTTGGCTAGGCAGAGAAGAACCCACAGTACGTCGGCCATTTCCTCCCCTAAATTGGATTTTTCGCCAGCCTTGAAACTTTGTTCGCCATAGGTGCGGGCAATGACACGTGCCAGTTCGCCTACTTCCTCTGTGAGACATGCCATGTTGGTTAGCTCTGAGAAATAGCGTACGCCGTATTTGTTAATCCATTGATCTACTGCAAGTTGAGCTTCTGTAATGGTCATTGTTTTCGAATTTAATTGGAAGAGATGTGACGCCTCTGTCTCCTATTATTATAGAAGAGGTTGCTATCTATTCTTTGTTTTTCGTGTCCATAATAATGGTAACAGGCCCATCGTTGGTCAAGGCCACTTTCATGTCTGCTCCAAAGATTCCGCGTGCAACCTTACCTGCGCCCAGTTGTAGCTCCAGTTGGTCGCAGAAGTAGTTGTAGAGTGGTTCAGAGTAGGCTTGTTTGGATGCGCGAAACCATGATGGGCGATTGTTCTTTTTGTAACTTGCGAAGAGCGTAAATTGGGATATCGCTAGTACAGAACCTTCTGTCTGGCGAATGTCACGGTTCATTACGCCAGCTTCGTCGTCGAAAACGCGAAGTGAGGCAACCTTACGGGTTAACCATTCAGCATCTTCTTGAGTATCAGCATTTTCCACGCCAACAAGTATCATGTATCCCTTGCCTATTGCGCCGACAGTATTTCCATTCACCGCTACGCTGGCTTCTGTAACACGTTGTATGACTATTCTCATAATGCAAAGATACGTTTTATTTCCTAAACAGCCAAATTTGCTCCTTCCTTTGTGTTTAATCTATAAGAAACAGTATCATTACTATAAGAAACAGTATCATTAGGCATGTTCTTATTACCTTGTCTCTGTTTGGTCGCTCCAATAATTAATAATGGATTTCGCCTTGCTCTCACCTATGATCTCTTTTAGCTCTTCGAATGTTGCTTCTCTGATGCGCTTTACCGATTTGAAGTTTCTAAGCAGCAGATCTTTTGACTTCGGCCCGATACCATTTATTTCATCGAGTGCGCTATGAAGTTGATGTTTGGAGCGTTTGTCTCGGTGAAAACTGATGGCGTATCGGTGTACTTCATCTTGTATTTGTGTTAGAATCTTGAAGAGTTCGCTCTTTATGTCTACGGCGATTGTCATTGGAGGGAAACCAAATAGCAGTTCATTGGTGCGATGTCTATCGTCTTTAGCCAAACCAGCGATGGGAATATGTATATGAAGTTCGTCCTCAATAACCGATCTGACAACCTCCATTTGGCCCTTTCCACCGTCTGTGATGATAAGGTCGGGTAGGGGAGTGCCTTCTTCCTTCATTCTCGTGTAGCGTCTTCGCACAACCTCTTGCATTGAGGCATAGTCGTCGGGTCCCTCTACCGTCTTGATGTTGTATTTTCGATAGTCTTTACGCGATGGTTTCATACCTTTATATACTATACAGCCTGCCACGGCATCACTTCCAGATATATTGGAATTGTCGAAGCATTCTATAGTGAAAGGCATTCTGTCGAGCTGCAAGAGGCGTTGTAGCTCTTTCATCAGTCTGGTCTGTCGTTGCTCTGGATTTAGTTTTTCGGTCTGTTTGAGTCTGTCAAACTTATATTGCCTTGCATTCATCTCAGATAGTTCTAATAGATGACGCTTATCTCCGCGCTGAGGTACGAAGAAATCGGCATTTTTTATCTTAAAATCTAATTCATAAGGTACGATGATCTCTTTTGCACTACTCTGAAATCTCTCTCTAATTTCCAAAATAGCTTCGTTGAGCAGTTCTTTGTCGGTTTCATCTAGTTTTCGCTTGTATTCGTAGGTGAAACTTTGGTTGATAGCTCCGTTCTTAACATGGATGTAATTTATGAATGCAGCGTGTTTTTCCTCATCGTCTATAATGGTAAATACATCTACGTCAGTGATCGTATGGCTTACTATTTCGCTCTTAGCTGCAAAGTTGTTGAGCGCAATCCATCGCTGTTTGAGTACTTCTGCTTCTTCAAATTCCATATTTTCTGCCCGTTTCATCATCTCTTCCTGCAGCATTTTCTGTACTTCTCTTGTGTTTCCCTTGAGGATTTCACGTGCTTCACGTATTGCCTCTTGGTATTCTTCGTAAGTTTGACGGTTGATACATGGCCCCTCGCATTTTTTGATGTGATACTCGAGACAGGGCTTGAATCTTCCTTTTTTCACGGATTCTTCGTTCAGCGGAAGACGACAAGTACGTGGTTTGTAGATTTTTTGTATAATATCGAGTATGGCATACATGGAGCCGATGTGACTATACGGACCATAAAACGTGCCATATTTCTTATTTATGGTGCGGGTTTTGAATACTCTTGGGTATGGCTCCTTAGTTACGCAAATACTTGGATAAGTCTTGCCGTCTTTTAGCAGTACATTATATCTTGGCTTGTACTGCTTGATAAGTTGATTCTCTATCAATAAGGCATCTTCTTCCGTATTGACTACAGAATACGTGATGTCTTCAATCTTCGAAACAAGTACTTTGGTTTTGAAACGATCCACTTCTTTGTGAAAATATGAAGATACTCTACGCTTGAGATTTTTGGCCTTTCCAACGTAGATGATTGTTCCCTCTTTGTCGTAGTATTGATATGTGCCTGGCTTTTCTGGCATAGCCAATACAATAGCTTTGAGTCGTTGAAGGCGTGCTTCATTTTCTGCTTTAGTCATAATGCGTAAGTCCTTATAATTAAATAGTTATGGCTATTTTGTTTCACGTGGAACGCGAACACTATTGTCACTGTGTCACGGAGGCGCGGTGTTAGATAGAAAGCCATTTTCTTAACATCGCGCCTCATACTCAATTAGTCGTTTTGATTAGAACGATAGCAGCGAAGTTACCTCGATACCTTGTTCTTCAAATTGTTTGATGGCGTCTGGAAATTCGCTTTTTAGATCGATGATGAAGTTGCAGTAAATCTTCTTTGGGTGAAACTTCTTGACGAGCTTGCAGGCGGCAGCCATCGTGCCTCCTGTAGCCAACAAGTCGTCGTGAAGTAGCACGACATCTTTTTCGTTGATGGAATCAGCGTGAATCTCGATGGTGTCTATGCCGTATTCTTTGGCGTAGCTCTCCTGAATAGTGGCACATGGCAGTTTGCCGGGTTTTCGGCAAAGAACGACGCCTGCGTTCAGTCGAATAGCGACAGCGGATGACATGACAAAACCACGGCTCTCGATACCGACAATTTTCGTGATTCCTTTGTCCTTGTAGAGATCATACATGCTGTCGGCAATCTCTCGCAACGCGTCCTTGTCTTTGAAAAGGGTCGTCACGTCGCGAAAGTTAACGCCCTTAATGGGCCAGTCGGGGATACAACGTAGGTTGTCCAAAAGTAATTGTTTGTTCATGATCAATTGCTTGTTTTTATGATGATTTATTAATTGTTTCGCGTGAAACGATCCTATCGCCCCATGAGTACCAATAGTACGTTGATGTCGCTGGGACTAACGCCTGGGATTCGGCTTGCTTCTGCCAACGTCTCGGGCTGGATGCGCTCCAACTTTTGTCTGCACTCGGTACTGAGATCGTGCATTTCTGCATAATGGAAGTGTCCGGCGATGCGTATGTCCTCCAATCTCCGCATTTTGTCTGCAAAGATGCGTTCGCGTTCTATATATCCTTTATATTTCATCCTGACCTCAGCAGCCTCGGCAATTTCTTGCGTTCGGTTGGGCGATAAGGCAATGGCTTCTTTCAAGGAAGGCAGCTTCTCGGATAGGTTTTGGAAGTTGAGCTGTGGACGAGCCACCAACTCTGAGAGGTGTGTGGTGCCTCGGAGTGGGGAAGTGCCGACAGTTTCGAGTAGGTTGTTAATTTCTTCGGGTCTTACTGTAGTTTGCTCGCAGAAATTGATAATACGCTCGATGTGCTCTTTCTTCTGCAGCCACCAGTCGTAGCGGGCGCGACTGGCTAATCCGAGGTGGTAGCCTTGCTCGGTCAGTCGTGCGTCGGCATCATCCTGACGAAGCAGGATGCGGTATTCGGCACGAGAAGTGAACATCCGGTAGGGTTCGTCCACACCTTTGGTTGTGAGGTCGTCTATGAGCACTCCGATATAACTCTCGTCGCGCTTCATGACAAAGGGTTCGCTGTTGGCACAGAAATTGGCTGCATTGATGCCCGCAACAAGTCCCTGTCCTGCCGCCTCCTCGTATCCCGTGGTGCCATTGACTTGACCAGCAAAGAAGAGACCTTCGATCAGCTTTGACTCCAAAGAGTGTTTCAGTTGAGTGGGGTCGAAGAAGTCATACTCTATGGCATAACCTGGTCGGTATATTTTAGCATCTCGTAAAGCAGGGATATGATGGAGTGCTTCCAACTGGATGTCCCATGGCATGGAAGAGGAAAATCCGTTTAGGTACATCTCGTTGGTGTCCGTTCCCTCTGGCTCTAAAAAGAGGGGGTGAGAGTCGCGGCCAGGAAATGTGACGAGCTTGGTCTCGATGGAGGGACAATAGCGTGGGCCGATACTGTTGATCTGTCCATTATATAAAGGAGAGTCAGTCAGACCCTGCCGCAATATCTCGTGCACCTTTGCGTTGGTGGCGCAGGTCCAGCAAGGAAGTTGTGGAAGGGTGCGTTGTTTCCCGAAGTAGGAAAACTGATGATAGTCGTTCTCCCCGAGTTGCTCTTCCATCTCCTCGAAATGGACAGTTCGCTTGTCAATGCGCACGGGGGTGCCTGTCTTCATGCGCGCCACACGGATGCCATGACGTGCTATGCTTTCAGAGAAATGATGAACTGCTGGTTCAGCAATGCGGCCACCCTCAACCATCTTGTGTCCGATATGCATCAGACCGTTGAGAAAGGTACCTGCTGTGACAACAATCGCTTTGGCATGAATCTCTATTCCCCATAAAGTTTTGATACCTAATACTTTAGAGTCTTTTACCAGTAATTCTTCTGCTTGGTCTTGAAGAATGTCGAGGAGCGGTATCTGGTCGAGGGTGGTGCGCCACTCTAAGATATATTTCTCGCGGTCGCATTGAGCGCGAGGACTCCACATGGCAGGTCCTTTGGATCGGTTGAGCATCCGAAACTGTATAGCCGTCGCGTCGGTGATGTGTCCCATCTCTCCGCCTAAGGCGTCTATCTCGCGCACGATTTGCCCCTTGGCGATACCGCCGACTGCTGGGTTGCAGCTCATCTGTGCGATTTTGTTCATGTCCATTGTTATCAGACAGGTCTTGGCGCCAGTCTTGGCAGCCGCAGAAGCGGCCTCGCAGCCTGCATGCCCACCTCCGATGACGAGGACGTCGTATTCAAAAACCATTCTTGCTTTCCCTATTTTTTCCGCAAAAGTACTGATAATCTTTGAAATTTTGCCTTTTTCACTTTGTTTAATCATTAAAAAATAGTATTTTTGCACCGAATTTCCGTATGGAGCCTACCCAGAATTGGGGATGAAGCTTATGCGGAAGGCCATCGGTTGGATAAAAGCTGCGAATAAGTTAATACAAATTTATAATTCAAATAATTAAAAATCAATCGTTTATGTGGTTAATTAAATCATCCATCGGTAGAAAGGTGGTGATGTCTGTAACGGGCATTGCGCTTGTTCTATTCCTCACGTTCCACGCGTGCATGAACGTGGCTGCGTTCTTCTCAGGCGAGGCTTACAACACTATTTGCGAGCTCCTGGGTGCCAACTGGTATGCCGTAGCGGCTACTGTGGCTCTC
>ULUU01043550.1_pt1 | contig 11994 bp, 9 predicted proteins | sample 1958871 | NCBI WGS metagenome assembly ULUU01 (sample SAMEA4835770, study PRJEB28245) | human gut metagenome | biome: gut microbiome; material: fecal sample | place: Denmark | collected 2008 | reverse complement strand
ATAGTTTTCATCATCCCATGAAAGCCCCCACGGAGATACCTTGTAATATGCCCCGTTGTGTTTTAGTTCCTGCTCTTTTTTAACATTCCATTGAAAATATTGGAATCTGACCTGATTATTGCCGGCAATCGCCTCATGGATTGCGTCGACCGCATAATAAATGCTCTCGTTCATGGTTTTAATGCGGCCGTGAACATATACCTGTCTGCGGAGCTTGACCGCCTCATACACGCTTGTGAGTTTCTCCAGTTTACCGATAAGTTCCTCTGACTTCTTCTGCGTTATAAATTTGGAAGACTGGACAGCGTCAACAAGAAGTTTAAGCTCCGGCACCTCAAACTCGCGGCTTCCAATGGAATAATACACATTACGGTCGTGCTGTGTTTTGTTTATATCTATTCCGTATACCCCGAGTGTCTCGAAATCGTCATACAGGCTCTTGCGCTCGGCCGTGACACCGTATGCAGCAAGTGCGTTTATTATCTCCTGCATCGTGATTCCGTGATCGTCATCTGTTTTCTCCTGAAAAATTCTGATAAGATACAGAAGCTTTAACTTCTGATTTGCTCCTTTTGCCATAGTCCGCCTCCCGGATAGATTATATTCAATATATTACCATATTGATTACAAAAAAACTATCCGGAAGATTCTTGATGCAACTCTTTCTGAACGTGAAGGCGCACCTGACAGCGTGGCGTTATGCGACACCGGAAGTGCAATATTTCAGTATATAATACGATATTTTCTCACTTTTTTGGTCGAAATCAGCAATTTGGTGTCAATTGCTTGCTATATGAGATACCTAAATGTGGTAATATATGAAATTGTATATATTAAGCGATACATTAAGTTCAATATTTTATAACTTAAAGTATGCCAAATTGACACCAAATGCCCCAAAAAATGCAAAAAAGTGTGAATTAATGAATTTTTATCTGTTGTCAACCTTTTCCGGGTTCAGATCATGCATGGAAAGCCTCTCCCACGCTACCTTCTCCCACCGGGTTCCGGCCTTGCCGTAGTTGCAGTACGGGTCGATGGATATCCCGCCGCGCGGCAGGAATTTTCCGTGTACTTCTATATACTTCGGATCCATCTTGTAAATTAAATCCTTCATTATCACATTGACCACATCTTCATGAAAATCCCCGTGGTTTCTGAAGGAAAAAAGATATAATTTCAGTGATTTGCTCTCCACAAGCCTTTCGTCAGGCACATACGAGATTGTTATCGTGGCAAAATCCGGCTGTCCCGTTATCGGACAGAGGCTTGTAAATTCCGGACAGTTGAATTTGACAAAATAATCATTGCCCGGATGTTTGTTTCCGAATGTTTCAAGCAGCTCGCGGTCATACTCCGTCTTGTACTCCGTTCCCTGACTTCCGAGCTTGGTCAAATTTTCTTTTTCTCTCATAAATATCATCCTTTAATAACATTGTATCTGACATCATAGTCATATGTATCTATGCCCTCTTTGCGCTTTAAGAAACGCACGATGGCATATGTGAGCGGCGTGCAGATTATCTCATAACATACCTTAAAAAGATACTGGAAAAGTATCATCTGCAATACAACTTTGGTATCCATGGTTCCGAGAAATGATATCGTGACAAAAATCACCGAATCAAAACCTTCTCCCACAAGTGTCGAGAGGATTGTGCGCACCCACAATTTCCGTCCGCCCGTTCTGACCTTAAGTTTGGAGAGGATCATTGAATTGGAAAATTCTCCGAACAGATATCCCGCAAAAGAAGCAAGCGCTACTCTCGGTGTCGTACCAAGCACTGTTGCAAACGCCTCCTGGTTCTGCCAGTATTCCGGATGCGGAAGTGCTATTGTCAGCATGTATACCGCTACCGCGAAGAAGCTGCATCCGAATCCCAGCCAGATAATTATTCTGGCGCGTCTGAATCCGTAAACTTCTGTAAAAATATCCCCGAAAATATATGTCACAGGGAATAATACCACTGCGGCCGGAAGTGTAATATTTGATGACACTGCCCACATCTTACCTGCTACCAGATTGGAAAGCAGAAGGCATGTAACATAGATGATACCTATGCACATAAAAGTTTTTGTAACATTTTTGTTGTCCATAAATTCCTCCTTGAAAATAAAAAAAGCTTTGCAAAACACAAAGCTATCATTCAACATATTCATTTCTTCCGGGGATCTGGTTAGAATTATGTTAAAAAATAGTCCTGGTTTTACTTAACGACAGGATGGTACAATCGAACTGTCGGCATCAATAATGCGTCCTTAATTATAACATCAGCCGCACAAATGTCAATGATTTTGTGCGGCCGATGTTATAAGAGATTCTTATAAATCATGTTTTTCCCTTCTCTTGGCAGCCTCCTTATATACCTGTTCATCCGTTCTTGCTGAAATGACAATGATTTTCATTATTTCATCAACCCTCTCTACCTTATAAACCACTCTTATCCCCAATTCCCGGAATTTAATTTTCATAAGGTTTGTAAGATGCACGCCTCTTTTATTTCCTAATGGTTTGCCATAACCTCCCTCTTCGGCCGGCAACGGATTCCTGCTTACTTTCTGGATTCCTTTTAATACCTGTACCTGCACAGCACGGTCAAGTTTCTTTATGTCCTTAACTGCTTCATCCAGAAACTCAATATTCCATATCATTCGATATCTACATCCTCCGCATCCGAAAGTTCATCTTTCCTGATTCCCAGATCTTTTATAAGATAATCAAATGAAACCGTTTTGGTTATCCCATTCTCTTCAATCCGTTTACTTGCTTCCAGTAAAAGATAATAATCCTCCTCTATTTCCGTTAATCTTGTATACTCCTCAGGTGACAGAATCACTGCAGACGGTTGATTATTCTTTAATACAATCAATTCTTTTTCCGACTGAAGTCTGTCAAATATCTTAGCTGCCTGCCCTTTATTAAATTGTGAAATAGGTACAAGACTTTGTAACAAATCTGCTGCAATTGCCATGTCACACACCTCCTACGCTTTATTCTACCTACAGTATACGCAAGCCGGCAGAAAAAGTCAATAAATATATTGGAATATTTGTTGTTATTTTTTCATATATTTATTCCAGTTACTTTTTGCTCCCGCCCACTCAATATATTCCAAAAATCCATTCTTGCACGGATAATGTTCTCCGTCATTTCTCAGAATTACATTGTCATTCATTTTCTGTATCAACGCATCCTTCTCCTCATCGCTCAGTGCTGCGCAGACTGCATCTGTGGCAAGCATAACCTCGTCAAGTTCCATCGCCTTGGATGCATAATATCCAGCATCTTTAAGCGGAACATCGGTCTGCATATAATGCTCATACAACACCTGCGGATAATCATCCGTAGTAGAAATTATTCAAGGTTACCCAACATAAATGGTCTTGACGGCATACCTTCGGATCTACAATAGTAGAAATTATTCAAGGTTACCCAACTGTCAGTTATTCAGTAAGAGCTGTGGAATCTACAATAGTAGAAATTATTCAAGGTTACCCAACCATATAAATGGCAGTGAAGATGTCAATATCTACAATAGTAGAAATTATTCAAGGTTACCCAACTTGATATACTAGGTTTTCTGCAATTGCATCTACAATAGTAGAAATTATTCAAGGTTACCCAACGGACGTAGTAATATATATACAAGTAACATCTACAATAGTAGAAATTATTCAAGGTTACCCAACTATCAATGGATGGGAAGAAAAGAGTTATCTACAATAGTAGAAATTATTCAAGGTTACCCAACAGTCAGATTAAGTGGGATAGCGACCCATCTACAATAGTAGAAATTATTCAAGGTTACCCAACTCACCTTTCTTCCACGGTACTGTTGTATCTACAATAGTAGAAATTATTCAAGGTTACCCAACTTGGCGGTCATCAGAGATTACAGGTATATCTACAATAGTAGAAATTATTCAAGGTTACCCAACCCCAAATTCTCCTTTTTTACCAATTTTGAGATTAAATGACGGCATTTTTTCTTTATTTTTTGTCTATTATATCCAATCATTCTGAGTAACCTTTTATAAATTTAATATTGAGACCGAGGTTTGCATTAATTAATCAACAGAAAAGTCTTCTCGTCATTTTTAGCATATCCGAATCTTAACACTTCGCAACTTGATGATAATTTAAAAATAATGACACTATCAGACTGAGTAAATCTCTTTTCAAATTTATTTTTCAAGTCACTAACTATATTATCTATTATGCGTTGGCTATTGTCAATCTCAAATACAGAATATTGGAGCCTATGACCAAACTTAGATAAATATTTTGAAAACCTTGTTCTTAACTTATCATCTGAAATATCATAGCTTACTACAATCATACTATCTCCTTATTGAAAACACTGGCACATCTTCTATGCTTTTCATTTTCATAAAATATCGGTAATATTTTTGAATATAAATAAAAATATCATCTTTATATTCTAATATGGCTGACATTAAAAACTGAACGTAAGTAGAGCTCCTTGTATACTTCAAATGCCACTGGTTATTATACTCTTCAAAATCATCATTTTTACACTGTCCAAGATTAATTGCCCTGCGTATAGCATAATCCACAATCGGCCTCATCGGTTCCATAATATCACACACAAGTGATTTTCTCATATAAAAGCATCTATGAAACACTCCGTAATATGTATCGAATCCATATACCTGTAATATTGCATCAACAATATTAAACAGCATTGTGTACCCAATATCAAGTGTCGCATTTATATAGTCATTTTTTATACGCGGTTTTCTTCCCGTCCACTTGACGTTTTCGTACATTCTCGGGAAATATATTTTCGCAGCATTTCCTTCTATACCCATTATCGTCAGGTAATCTGTCTCTGTTTTAAGTGCTTCCATAAGCTTATCCAGCATTTCTATACCATCCTTCAGATATTCGCTCTTATTTCTGATTTGTTTTAAGGTTGCTGACTGGTTAGCAATTTTGTTCTGCTCAATTTTTCTTCCTATAGAAGTCCCTACATATGCATATTGATGTTGTCTCAGCAATGTATTTCCCTCCATTCTTGCGCCCAATACCTCATACACCTTGAATGTGGTACTCATAAGACATATAGAAAAACCAAATTTCTTGCTACGTTGAATAAGTCCACTAGTTATTGAAATGTTACCAATTACGCAAATCATAAATAAACGATAACATGTAGACTGATGTTTTATTGTCCCATTTTTATCTTTCACCACTACGTTATCATTAGAAAATGATAGTTTATCTCCCTGACTTGTAATTAAAAAAATAATTTGTTTTTTTTGGAAATCGCTGATACTTAGCATCCTAGTCTCCTATGTTTAATGTTCTATCACACGCATCCTCATAAATACAATTTCTGCATTTCTCAGCACATGTCTGCTGAAATTCTTGCAAATCAAATATCCTGATTTCTGAAATCAGCTGTTCAAACCTGCGTTTCATCAAGATATTGTTTTCAGGCAAAGGTATTTCATAATTTTTATTATCATCAACACTATGGATTCTCATCTTATCTACCTTATATCCCATCTCAGTCATGGCATAATATTGTCCATACAATTGGAATATATATCCGTCGTAGACAACCTTTACATGTTTTTTTCTTTCAACTAACATGTTTTTCGATTTATCATAAACGTCTATTTTACCTACAAGACCATATTGTTCTGAATACACTTCCAAAGAAGTTATAATATTCTTACTCGTTGAATATTTATTACTATCAATAGCTTCATGCGCCTTTGTCCCATTGAGCTGACGTTCCGTTTGGAACATCAGCTTCTCTTCGTTTCCATATAATTTATGAAAATATATGGAAGCAGGACAGAATATGAAATCATTTAGATTTGAAATAATAATTAAATCTTCCATTATTCATACCTTTTATTTTGAACAAAATCAAACCAGTTTGCATTATTTAATTTCAGCACAGACTTAGGGAATGTCTCACCCTCCTTCCAATTCTCTTTTATCTGATTTACTTCATATAATCCTTTCAATGCAATACAATATGCACCATTTGCATCTGCATCAATCGGTAAAGGAGAATTGGGTTCTGTGTACATATCCGAATCATAGAAAGTATTATTTTCATTTATTACCGGTGAAATTATCCGGTCATACTCTATATCACTTCCATCCGGCATGCTGTTTCTAAGTTGGACTGTAAGCTTGAATATATCCAAGAGTTCCACTATGAATTTATCCTTATCGGCACCTTCATACGCCAAGATTTCCGGGAGCAAATTACCTCCATCCGAAAAATCTATTTTTCTACTGTCAAATATCTCTTTCATCAAAGCCGTAATATCATCTATTTTTTTAGTACCATTCCATCCACTTTTAGAAATAATGTTTTTTATTCTGCCTCCATTAGTAAATACTTTCCATTGTGTTCTGGCAATAGTCGTGTTATGAGTTATGAAATCATTGTAGTCAAAATCGAACTCAAACATATTCATGCTACCATTATATTTAATGCACTTAAACCTATTCAAAAAGTCCCTGCGGCTTTCAGCACTTGTAAGTAAATTAAACCTAAATGCATTAAAAAATCCCGTAGTAGGATCTATTTTAGAGGTATAAGCTGCCGGCACATAAAATATAATTCCACATTGTCTGCCAAGCTCAGACATCCTGTCCGGAATATACGTTAACTGATATCCATTCAGAAGTCCACCCGGCTCATCAACTGCTTTATGCTTATCAACCAAATAATTCAATTTATTAATAAGCATATTTTCAAATTTCTGGTATACCTGTCTTTCAACCTTAAATCTTCCTCTTTTAAATCCAAAATTAAGGTCTTCCATCATAACAATTGCATTATACTCTATAATCAGTTGTGTAATCTCATGTATTACCATTGAAAGGTACCCTTCTTTGAGTTCTTTGATTTTCCCTATTTCCTTCCAGTTCTTCCTTGCAGCGTCTCTGCCCTGTTCACACTCTTTCAGCTTTGTTTTATAATCATATTCATTGACCACGTTGTAGGATTTTTGCATTACAATATGTCCATGCATATCAATAACCGATACATAAATAAGGTTCCTCTCTCCTCTGTCTATGCCTATTATATGAATATCGTCACTCTTGGCAATATATTCCAACACCATATCATTTACATTTTTATTTTCTGTAGCCTTAAAGTTTATGGTTATCGGAAGATGTATAAACAGTTTATCTACACTGTATCTATAATCTTTTACTATATCCATCGTTGCTTCATAACGTTGTGAAATATTGTAGTATTTTCGAGCACTTTCCGATAACTCTGTATCTCTTTTCCCGTTACAATAATTATAAATTTCCATGTATTCTTTTTCCGGAATTGGCTTACGCTTGCCATCATCCGCATCTACATAACATCTATTTACGAGAATTGAGCCCTTCTTATGTATTACAGGCGTTTTGATGCTTGATCTCCGGAAAAACAGTTCTGCTTCGCCATTCAGTTTAAGAACAACATTATCAAGATTTTCTTTACTGAAAAGATTTTTTAAATACAATGTATGCAAATTAGGTGTTCCTTTGCTACCTACTGCAAAATCTTTATTAAATATCTGGAATAAATAAATTTGTCCAGCCTCATCTAATTTGTTAATATCCTCTTCAGTTATATACGTCCATTCTATTTTATATCCCTGTTTTTCTACTTCTTTGTAAAATTCACTGATATCATTATATTTAGATGTTTCCGTAAAATTAAAGCCAAAATTTTTCCACTCCGGATGTCTAGATATGCTATTCTTAAAATAGTCTATCAAATCCCTGCAATATTTAATATCAAATGTTTCTGATGATTTTATGTGTTTTTTCTTAATATACCCCTCCAAAATGTAGTCCGAAGGTTTAAAATTATCTATTCCTTTTTTAGAGAGGAACACCTTAGGAAGCATTTTACTGGCTCCGGGAAGAAGATTATATACCATTTTTGCATAATCAGTCTCATTTTTGGGCTTGGAGTGTCCTTCTAATATTTCCTTATCCGGCTTATTTCTAACATTAAAGACACCAATGTAATACTTTCCATCCCTGCTGAGTATTATTGCATTATTATCGCGTTCTTTAGACTTAGACCAGCCATTTGCAAGAGTCGGGCTATCAAAATTAAGCTTAAATTTTTCCTGATTATATGGCTTCTGTGTCACATAGTTACGCACCTTATTATATAAGGGAACAGCATCCAGAATTTTATCATATATATCATCCAGTTCATAATAAAACTCTGGTTCTTTTTCCACACTTTCAGATATTTCAAATGTTTTAATCCAATGAACAACATCAATATAAATATCTAATATCTTTTTGATTTCCGATATTTTATCACCGTTTTCTATAAGATGTATACTCTCGTCAAAATAAAGTTCTTCAGGCTCGTAGTCTCCTATAATCTGAACTATATGTGATAAATATGACTCCGCCTTTTGCAAATCTGTTCCGGATGCATTATATGTTTCCGTAAGATAATCCACTCTGGCTATGCTCTGATATTTATCCGCTTTCACTACTGCTTTGATCTTATTCTCTTTTGCCCTGCCGCTGCCTTTTATATTATCGTCATACCAGCTGGTAAGACAGTTTCTAATAGTCTCCCATGTACCTCCTATCGCAATAGATACCGTCTCATAAGACTGGCTACTGATATAAATTTTATTCAAGTCATATTGTTCAGTTTCTGTTCCCAGTTTCAATAATCTTTCTATAATATTATTGTTTTTTATATTCTTTATGAAACCATTAACTGACGTATAAACATCTTTGTCATTATCATATTTATACGATATCTCGAAGGACGACTTTTCCGTGCATAAGATTTGCTTGTGCAGACGCTTCATCTTAAACCGTGCACTGTTCTTCTTGGATTTCTGACAATAAAGATTTAAAACCAGATTAAGTTCACCACATATATCATTATAAAATTCTATTCCAGACTGTGTCATTGTCATTCCAAAAAAATCCTCTGAATAAATCTGGCTTATTTTCCACTCACCTAGCATAGTTTCGAGTCCCTTGCTAACCAATTCACTTTCACTTTTGAAGTTCTCCATTATTCTTTTATATGAATCCATGTTATTCAAAAATATCAGCGCATTATCATTAACTATCCTATGACATAATGATGTTGATATATTTTCTTTTGAAAATACATTTTTCCGGTTTTCAAAAAATTCAGTAAAAGAACTCATAAACTTATTAAACAGTTTAACCACTTCGGCTTTTTCAGTTCGGTCCTCATCATTATACATTGCATATGACGCAACAAATCCCGGCAAAATATCTGAGACAAGCTTAGCACTGAATATTTTTCCAAACTCCTCCTGTTCTGCAAACAATCTATGTATTTCTTCTCTTTTGGACTTTTGCTCATTTTCCAGTTTTTTAGCAGTATCCTTTTCATCCCCATGCATTTTACTTTTCATTAATTCAAATAAAATATGCCAGTTAATACTATGATTTTCTGCCAAAGTCCTTTCAATCAGATCACGGTAATAATCATCCATGATTTTCTTAAGTTCCTGTCTCTTCTCCGCTCTTAATTCATCTGCAGATATTATTCCGTTTCTTTCCAGATTAGCCATTGTAAATTCTGTAGGAATAAGCGCATTCCTAAGTGTTTTGCTTACTGGCTTTACTCCAGTGAATTTGTTAAATTTAATATTCATATTTACCTCTCTTTTCTTTTAGTGCTATTTAGGTGTCTGCAAAACGCCATAAGCCGCTTAAATACGGCATTTTTTACTACTAAAAAGCAAATAGTTTCTCACTGGATGTGGTATAATAGAGTTGATTAAAACTAAAATCCACCACCCATGAAAGGAGTTATTCTAATATATATGATACCACATAAACAGCTTTCTTGGGCAGATATTTTTTAGATTGCCACGTAAAATTTTAAAATGACAAACCTGCGTTTTTTCCCTCTTAGGAACTCATATCAACGTTGATGAAATTATTCCGATTTCCTTTAGAAATCATTTTTATGCATCAACAGGCTGGGCATCATCCGTCATATTTTCTTTTATAATAAAGACTTTATGGTGTCTCATCCAGATTGCAAGCGAACTTGGCAAGTTTCGCAATCGCCTACTTATTTTACGTACAGCAGAATGCGCGCAGACAAAAAAATCAATAAATATACTTGGAATATTTAATATTATTTTTTCACATATTTATTCCAGCTACTATTTTCTCCCGCCCACTCAATATATGCAAAAAAACCATTCTTGCACGGATAATGTTCTCCGTCATTTCTTAAGATTACATTGTCATTCATTTTCTGTATCAAAGCATTCTTCTCCTCATCGCTCAATGCCGCACAGACTGCATCTGTGGCAAGCATAACCTCGTCAAACTCCATCGCCTTGGATGCATAATATCCCCCGTCTTTAAGCGGAACATCGGTATGCATATAATGTTCGTACAATACCCGCGGGTAATCAGCCGTTTCCGACAGGTCCTTCGCTTCGGGAATTGTCTGTGTAATCGTATCAAGCATCGCATCGCCGGTATCATACAGCATAATGGTGTACGGCGACACCATATATTTAAACTGCGCATTCCTGTACAATGTAACAGTATCATCAGATACATCATATTTCATGCTCATAAATGTCTCAAACTGTTCACACCTTTGAATGACATTATCGGCAATTTCCTTCGCCTCTCCCGTGTATTCTGAGTTTTTAAGCAGTTCATACCATTTACTTTGTGTGCCATGGCAGGCAATACTGTTATAGAACTGACTCAGATAATATATTCCCCACTTCTCATTTTTTCTCTTGACCGACTTATATACTATCGTGTCCAGAATCTCCCTTCTCTCACTGTCCGATAATCCGTCATATGCCGCATCCTGTGAGAGAAGCATCTCATCAAAGTCCATTCTTCTTAACATGCGTTCCGCGGCGTCCGAAACTTCATCCGTATATCCAACCGTTACACCGGACTGCGTGTTACCGAATGTGTCCATATAATGCCTGTACACCGCTTCGCCATAATCACCCCTCGCAAGAAGCTCTGCTATTTCGCCGCATCCGCCGCTCCATCTTTCAAGCACCTCATCAGGCAGCTCATTCCATTCGATTCTCTGTCCGTCCTCCGCTGCATACTCTAGCCCCGCATTGTACAAGTCGCCCAGTGACTTTGTTTTGGTTTCCGTGCTCTGCGAGGAGGAGGCGCAGCCCGTTGCCAGTAATGTTATCAGCAGAAAAACAGCCAATACGTTAAATTTTCTCATAAGTCCCTCCTTGTATATCTGATTATATTAAATCATACCGCACCTCTCGCGTCAACAACTGGCTGAAAACTTAACATTTTCGTAACAATTTCCCGCCGTCATCCGACTTGACTAAAAACATTCCGCTATCTATAATACTTTTTAACAGACATTTATTTACAAGAAGGTTTTCCTATATGTATCGTGACTTAACCAAAGGGAAAATATCATCAACACTTATTCTGTTTGCCCTGCCAATGATTGGCGGCAACCTTTTACAGCAATTCTACAATATCGCCGACACGCTCATCGTTGGACGGGTAATCGGGCGCAACGCGCTCGCAGCGGTCGGCTCGGCATACACGCTCATGACATTTCTGACATCGGTTTTTCTGGGTCTTTCGATGGGCTCCGGCGCACTTTTTTCCATATACTACGGCCAGAATAGAAAAGACCGGCTCCGCCTTGCCATGCTTCACTCGCTCGTGCTAATCATGGCTGTGACACTGTTAGTCAACATTCTGGTATTTGTATTTTTAGACCCGATACTCACATTTATGCGTGTTCCGGACAAGGTAAGGCCGGATATGAAAATATATCTTGAAATAATTTTTGCGGGACTTATCGCCACATCCTTATACAACTACTGCTCATGTATGTTACGCGCACTCGGCAACTCGTTGGCACCTCTTGTATTCCTCGAAATATCGTCAGTAGTCAATATCGGACTTGACCTGCTTTTTATCGCCGTATTCAGGATGGGTGTCAAAGG
>ULUU01036761.1_pt1 | contig 12072 bp, 10 predicted proteins | sample 1958871 | NCBI WGS metagenome assembly ULUU01 (sample SAMEA4835770, study PRJEB28245) | human gut metagenome | biome: gut microbiome; material: fecal sample | place: Denmark | collected 2008 | reverse complement strand
TAAAAGAAGCTGTAATCAAGTCCCGCCATTGCGTCGGTGACGAAGCCTTTTATGCCGTAACTGCCGTCCGCGGTCGCCACATACACGTCCGCGCCGAGAGCCTTGAACTCATCTTCGTAAAACACATCCTCGCGGCTGTTAAAGCCTAAGACCACCGCAGGCTTTTTATTCTCGCCCACGAGCTTTTTGCAGAGCATGTAAAGGGGAGGAACTCCGACGCCTCCTCCGACAAGCAGGGGCTTATCGCCGCTCTTTGACGTGTCGTAGCCGTTTCCCAAGCCTGTGAGCGTGTCTGTTTTCGCGCCTTTTTTCAGCTCGCTCATGGCTTTTGTTCCGCCGCCGACGACTTTATATATCAATGTCAGCTCGCCGTCAAGGCAGTCGCAGACTGATATCGGTCTGCGAAGAAAGAAACCGTCTATTTTCAGGTTTACAAACTGTCCCGGGGCGGTTATTGCGCTTGTATCCCCCTCAAGGACAATTTTATACACATCCCTTGCTATCCTATCGTTTGAGAGGACAGTATAAATCACCTGTTTCATTTCAGTCCCTCCGTTTTTGAATATCTATACACGACTTTTCCGCCGCACACGTTTAAAACGCATCTTCCGAACACATCGTCCCCGGCAAAGGGCGTAGCCCTGCCCATTGTCGCAAATTCGTCCGGATTGATGATATATTTTTCAGACACCTCAAACACCGCAAAGTCACCCTCTACAGGCAGCTTAAATCTTTTCGCGGGGTTTGTGCTCATCAGCTCGACAAGCCTTTGAAGGGTTATCACTCCCTTTAAAACGAGGTTTGTATACAGCTCGGCAAACGCCGTCTCAAGTCCCACAACGCCCATCAGGCTGTTTTTAAGTCCCCGCGACTTTTCCTCTGCGCTGTGCGGCGCATGGTCTGTCGCTATCATATCTATGGTTCCGTCCTGTATGCCCTCTATCAGTGCGGCTTTATCCTCCTTTGAGCGAAGAGGCGGGTTCATCTTAAAGCGTCCGTCCTCCCGGAGGTCGTCCTCGCACAGTATAAGGTAATGCGGCGCTGTCTCGCAGGTCACATCCACGCCCGCTTTCTTTGCCCGTCTTATAAGCTCTACGCTCTCCTTTGTCGATATGTGGCACACGTGATATGCGCATCCGGTCTTTTCGGCGAGTTTTAAGTCTCTGTCTATCTGCGCATACTCGCTCTCGCTCGATATTCCCCTGTGTCCGTGCGCCTTGGCATACGCTCCGTCATGTATATATCCGCCGTTCAGAAGGCTGTTCACCTCGCAGTGGGCTGCGATGATCTTTCCCAAGCTCTTTGCCTTTGTCATGGCACAAAGCATCATCTCATCGCTCTGCACTCCCCTGCCGTCGTCCGAAAATCCGCAGACATACGGCGCCATGCCCTCCATATCCGACAGCGTCTCGCCCTTTTCCCCCACCGTTATCGCTCCGTAGGGGAAAACGCGTATCAGCGCATCCTGCTTTATTATGTCAAGCTGGGCTTTCAGGTTTTCGATACTGTCCGGCACGGGATTCAGGTTCGGCATGGTGCACACGGCTGCGTATCCGCCCCTTGCCGCTGCCGCCGAGCCGGTTTTTATCCTCTCCTTATATGAAAAACCCGGCTCTCTGAAATGCACGTGAACATCGCAAAGTCCGGGTGTGATTACATATTTGCATGAGTTATCCATCAATATATTTATATCGGTGTTCTTCCCGCCGGACGCACCGAGGAAAAAGTCAGCCGCGTTTTTAGCCGTTATCTCGTCGCAGGCGGCGGTCACGTTTGAAAAGTCTCGCAAGTGGTGCATGTCAAATCCTCCTTTTCACAAGTCAGGCGAATCGGGCAAAATAAAAAACCCCGCCGCTGGCGGTCGATCCGATTAGGAATCGCCGTAATTCTCAAGCGCGGCAAGGCCTGTTTATTCACACGTCCGATTGTAAAAGTATTATCTTGTATCTTAGTCAGGCTTGCCGGCATACTCATACCAAACAAAAGCTTTTTGCTAATCAAGTATATCAAACTTTCAGTACGTTGTCAACAATTGCGGCGCCGGTAAGCCGCTCAAATTTGCATAAAAAGCGCCCTCCTGCGATCTGCAGGAGAGCACTCTTTTAAGCTTTTATTACTCGTAGTCTACAACGTCAACCCATGAGCGCAAAAATTCCTTTTCGTGCTCGTTGCCCTTTACGGACTGGGAAGCTGCAACTATCGGCATCCACTTCTGAACATACTGCTTAGCGGTATCGCTCTTCTTGCAGAAGAAGTTGAGATACTTTTCCGCCGTCTCCTTGTCGCCGCCGAGGCAGAACAAAAGGTATGTTCTTGCGGCGTCGGCGGATGCATTGCCCTGGGTTGCGTGCGCCCAGTCGATGATGTATGCTGTTCCGTCGGGGGAGATTATGATGTTAGAGGGGTTGAAGTCGCCGTGGCAGAGCTTGTCATGCTTAGGCATACCGTCGAGTCTTGTATGGAGCTCATAGCGGGTAGTAGCGTCAAAATCAGTGAGGCTGATCTTGCGGTTCATCTTATCCTTGAGCTTTGTGAGAAGAGGACATTTCTTTGACTGAACCTCAAGCTGCAGGTCAACAAACTTCTCAAGGTAGCTGTCCTTGTTGTCGGGATCCTCTTCCATGAGCTGAGCTAAGGTCTTGCCCTCGATGAAGTCGGTAACTATAGCCCACTTGTCGCCATCTATCATGGTGATGCTTCTTATCTTGGGGATGTTAAGACCGGTTTCCTCAACTCTTGCCTGGTTGAGCGCCTCGTTGAGTATGTCAGCCTTTGAATAGCTCGCGTCGAATACCTTGTAGCAGAGGTCGCCGTCACGGTAAACGGTCTTGTTCTTGCGTTCGGCAATTACATTATTGAGATTCATAATAACCCTCCTCTTTTAATTACTTGGTCTTTCTGGACTTGGATTTAAGAGCCTGCTTGCTGGGATCAGCATCTGTGCTTACAACGCCGTTGTCTACATAGGGCAGCTTCTTCTCTACGAAGTGTCTGCCGTAGTAAGCGTTGAGGTACATCTGCTTGATCTCGCTCATGAGCGGGTATCTGGGGTTAGCGGATGTGCACTGGTCGTCGAACGCCTGCTCGGTCATAGCGTCGAGTCTGTCGAGGAAGTCCTTCTCGTCTACTCCGTAGTCGCGGATGGTCTTCTTTATGCCTATTCTCTCCTTGAGAGCGTTTACGGCATTGATAAGAGCCTCGAGCTTCTCCTCGTCGGTATTTCCGCCGAGACCCAAAGCGTCTGCAACTTCAGCATAGCGCGCTAAGGTGTGAGGATGATCGTACTGCGGGAAGGTGCCCATCTTGGTGGGAACTTCGGCAGAGTTGAATCTGAGAACTTCTTCTATCATGAGAGCGTTTGCGATACCGTGTGCGATGTGGTGGAACGCACCGAGCTTATGAGCCATAGAGTGGCATACGCCCAAGAATGCGTTTGCGAACGCCATACCTGCCATGGTAGCTGCATTTGCCATCTTCTCTCTTGCAACGACGTCTGTCTGACCGTTGTCATAAGCGTCGGGGAGATACTTAAATATTGTCTTGAGCGCCTGGATAGCAAGTCCGTCGGTGTAATCGGTAGCCATTACGGATGCGTATGCCTCCAAAGCGTGGGTAACAGCGTCGATACCGGATGCAGCGGTAAGACCCTTAGGAGCTGTCATATGGAAGTCGGTGTCTATGATAGCCATGTTGGGCAGCAGCTGATAGTCAGCCAAAGGATACTTGATTCCGCTCTTCTCATCTGTGATAACAGCGAAGGGGGTAACCTCGGAACCTGTACCTGCGGAGGTCGGGATAGCTATGAAGTAAGCCTTCTCGCCCATCTTGGGGAAGGTGTAAACTCTCTTACGGATATCCATGAATCTCATTGCCATATCCATAAAGTCTGCCTCGGGGTGCTCGTAAAGAACCCACATGATCTTGCCGGCGTCCATAGCGCTTCCGCCGCCCAAAGCTATGATGCAGTCGGGCTTGAAGGACTTCATCTGCTCTGCACCGGCCTTAGCGCTTGCAAGCGTCGGGTCGGGAGCTACGTCGAAGAAGGTGGTGTGAACTATGCCCATCTCATCGAGCTTGTCTGTTATCGGCTTGGTGTAGCCGCTCTGATACAGGAAGCTGTCGGTTACGATGAACGCGCGCTTCTTGTGCATTACGGTCTTGAGCTCATCCAAAGCTACGGGCAGGCAGCCCTTCTTGATGTATACCTTCTCGGGTGCTCTGAACCAAAGCATATTCTCTCTCCTCTCGGCAACTGTCTTGATGTTGATAAGGTGTTTTACTCCTACGTTCTCACTTACGGAGTTGCCGCCCCATGAGCCGCAGCCAAGGGTAAGCGAGGGGGTGAGCTTGAAGTTGTAAAGGTCTCCGATACCGCCCTGTGAAGAAGGAGTGTTGATGAGGACTCTGCATGTCTTCATTCTCTCATAGAACTCCTCGATCTTTTCGGGGCAGGTCTGAGTATTTATATAAATTGAAGATGTGTGTCCGTAACCGCCGTCTGCGATGAGGTGCTCAGCCTTTGAAAGTGCGTCCTCAAAGTCGGATGCGTGGTACATTGCAAGTACGGGTGAGAGCTTCTCGTGAGCGAACTCCTCGCTTATATCAACGCTCTCAACCTCGCCTATGAGTATCTTTGTTCCATCGGGAACGCTTACTCCGGCAAGCTCTGCTATCTTAGCTGCGGGCTGTCCTACTATCTTTGCGTTTACGGAGCCGTTGATGATTATGGTCTTTCTGACCTTGTCAAGCTCTTCGCCCTGAAGGAAGTAGCAGCCTCTGTATGCAAACTCTCTCTTGACTGCCTCATATACGCCGTCCAAAACTATTACCGACTGCTCGGATGCGCATATCATTCCGTTGTCGAAGGTCTTAGAGTGAATGATGGAGTTTACGGCAAGGATTACGTCTGCGGTGTCGTCGATTATTGCGGGAGTGTTTCCTGCGCCGACGCCGAGTGCGGGCTTTCCTGATGAATAAGCAGCCTTAACCATGCCGGGTCCGCCCGTTGCAAGGATTATATCAGCTTCCTTCATCAAAAGGTTTGTCATGTCGAGTGAAGGAACGTCGATCCAATCGATGATTCCCTCGGGAGCGCCTGCCTTAACGGCCGCCTCCAAAACTATTCTTGCAGCCTCTGTGGTGCACTTCTTTGCTCTGGGGTGAGGGCTGATGATTATTGCGTTTCTTGTCTTGAGAGCTATAAGACACTTGAATATTGCGGTTGATGTGGGGTTGGTGGTGGGTATTACCGCCGCGATAAGTCCTATCGGCTCGGCAACCTTCTTTATGCCGTATGCCTTGTCCTCTTCAATGACGCCGCAGGTCTTTGTGTTCTTGTATGCGTTGTAAATGTACTCGGCAGCATAGTTGTTCTTTATTACCTTGTCCTCAACTACGCCCATGCCGGTCTCCTCAACCGCAAACTTTGCAAGGGGAATCCTCTGCTGATTCGCGGCAGTAGCAGCGGCTAAGAATATCTTGTCTACCTGTTCCTGCGTATAGGTCGAAAATTCCTTCTGTGCCTTCCTCGCCGACGCGATTACCTGCTCCAGTCTCTCAACGCTTTCTACGCTCTGTCTTTCACCGTTCATGTTAACCTCCGAAAAAAGAAAAATTTAACACTAAAATTCGTTCTGACCTTTATAGATAAGTGTTTTATCTATTTGAACTGTAATTAAAGCCGCAGGTGAAATTCGAGGTGAAAATCACCTGTGACGTCTTAAATACCGCTCTTTGAGGATATTATATCACATTTAATTCTAAAAAAGCTATACGTAAATAAAAAAACAGCCCCTCCGCCCTGTACATTTTTGCCGAGCTTTCGCCGTGATATATGTATAATATGACTAAATCACGCCGCTGACGAGCTACTAATATCTATATTTGTTATTTTATTGGGCGGACATGCGTTTTTGATCAGACGCATGTCAGGAACGCCGCAAAAAATGCATTCAAAAATAATATCTTTGGCTCAATCAATAAACCGCAGATAGAATTAGATATCGCCGAGGGCGATATCTAATTCGAGGGAAACAATTATGAAAAGTTATATTTGATTCGGGAGGAAAAAATCATCTATAGCCCGCCGTCAAACCGGAACGGTGTTTTTGTATCTGAGCTTTATTTTGTCCACGATCAGAGCTATGAACTCGGAATTGGTGGGCTTGCCCTTGCCGGTGTTGACCGTATATCCGAAAAACGAGTTGAGAGTGTCCACGTCCCCGCGGTCCCACGCTATTTCTATGGCATGGCGTATTGCCCTTTCGACCCTTGAGGGGGTTGTGCCGTACTCCTTTGCAACGGTGGGATACATGAGCTTTGTCACGCTTTCGAGCATTTCGGGGTCATTTATGGAGTGCATAATTGCGTTTCTTAAGTAGTGATAGCCTTTTATGTGCGCCGGAACGCCGAGCTGGTGTATCATCTCCGTCACGACCACCTCCATGTCCGGCGCGGGCTGCCTTACGGCGGTGAGAGCGCCCGCATCCTTTCCCATAACGTCATAGCCCATGATCTGATTTATTCTGTCGCCGAGCATGTGGTAATCAAACGGCCTGACGATGTAGTACGCAGCGCCCTCCTGCATGACCTGACGCAGGGCAAACTCGTTGTCGCAAGGGGCGGTGATTATAAACGCCGGATGCCTTTGCATGCTCCTGTTCACACGCTTCATCAGCTCTATCGCGTCAAGCTTCGGCATCCACAGATCCGTGACCACCACGTCGGGGACTTCGTCCGTCACCGCCTCAAGTATCATTTCGCCGTCCTTAGGCCTCAAAATACAGAAAAATCCCATCTCCCTCAAAACCTGTGCGCATCTGAGGCCGTATTCCTCGCTGTCGTCGCCTATTAAAACCTTGAGCTTCTTTGCCATGTCTTATTTCTCCTTATCTTTTATTCTGTCAATATCAAAAGTCGTTTTCATCGTTTCGATGTTTTATTAACCTTTTCCATATATTAACATAATAATTATAGATTATCAAGCAAAAATTTACAATTTGTATAACTGCACAAGTTTGTTGATCTTTTTTCGTCGGCGGAGGGTCGAGCGGCGTCGAACGCCGCAGAAAAAGCATGTGCCGAAGATGCCAAAGCAAATATTCAGTTTTTGAGGCTGCGAAGGGATGCGGTGATGATTCTCGCGGCGGTTGTCTTTGAGTTCACCATGCCGTTTGCCGCCTCGTCGGCGGAGGGTCGAGCGGCGTCGAACGATGCGGCAAAAAAGCAGGCTTTCCTGTTTTCAAGGAAAGCCTGCGCAGATGCAAAGGTATGTATTCAGTTTTTGAGGCTGTGAAGGGGTGCGGGGATCTGTCCGCCGCGGTTTATAAACTTTGAGGGCGACATGGTGTTCACCTTCATGACGGGGCCGCATCCGAAAAGTCCGCCCCAGTCAAGCTCTTCGCCGACATCCTTGCCGATTGCGGGGATGATTCTCACGGCGGTCGTCTTGGAGTTCACCATGCCGATTGCCGCCTCGTCTGCGATTATGGCTGCTATGGTGTCGGCGGTTGTGTCTCCGGGCACGACTATCATGTCAAGTCCCACCGAGCACACTGCCGTCATCGCCTCGAGCTTTTCTATGGTCAAGGAACCGCTCTTTGCGGCGGCTATCATGCCCGAGTCCTCCGAAACGGGTATGAACGCTCCCGAAAGTCCTCCGACCGACGAGCACGCCATAACTCCGCCCTTCTTTACCGCATCGTTTAGAAGCGCCAGGGTTGCGGTTGTTCCGGGTGCGCCGCACTGCTCAAGTCCTATTTCCTCTAAGATATGCGCAACGCTGTCGCCGACCTGCGGCGTGGGTGCGAGCGAGAGGTCAACTATGCCGAACGGCACTCCGAGCCTTTCGGACGCGGTAACTCCGACGAGCTGTCCCACTCTTGTTATCTTATATGCGATTGTTTTGATTATGTTTGAAACCTCGTTTATGTTTGCCCCGGGGTTTTTGGCAAGCGCAGACCTGACCACGCCGGGTCCTGAAACTCCGACGTTTATTATGCAGTCCGGCTCTCCCACGCCGTGGTACGCTCCCGCCATAAACGGGTTGTCATCCACGGAGTTGCAGAACACCACGAGCTTAGCCGCGCCAAAGCATGCGCTGTCTACGGTTTGCTCCGCCGTGGCACGGACGATTCCGCCCATCAGCTTGCATGCGTCGAGGTTTATTCCCGCCTTCGTCGAGCCTACGTTTACCGACGAGCAGACCTTTTTAGTTATTTTAAGCGCCTGTGGTATCGACTGAATAAGCTCCATGTCTCCCGCCGAAAATCCCTTCTGCACAAGCGCAGAGTATCCGCCTATGAGGTCTACGCCGACCGCCTGAGCCGCCTTGTCCATGGTGACGGCAAACTTCACCGGACTTTGCTTGCATGCGGCGGAAATCATGGCTATCGGGGTTACGGATATTCTCTTATTTATTATAGGTATGCCGTATTCCTTTTCTATCTCTTCGCCAACCCTCACAAGGTCCTTGGCGCAGCGGGTTATTTTGTCGTAAACCTTTTTGCACGCCTTGTCTATGTCCGAATCAATACAGTCGAGCAGCGATATTCCCATTGTGATGGTTCTTATATCCAGGCACTCGTCCTGTATCATGCGGATGGTTTCCAATATGTCGCTGAGATTTATCATCTTTGCCCGCTCCTTTTAAATGTGATGCATGGTGTTGAATATGTCCTCGTGCATGACAAAAATAGACAGTCCCATCGACTTGCCAAGCTCGGACATTTTATCCGAAAGCTCGCTCAGCGGTATGCTGAGTTTTGAGATATCGACAAGCATGACCATTGCGAAAACATCCTGCAAAACAGACTGAGTTACCTCCGTGACGTTTGCGTTATACTGTGCGCACATTGACGACACCTTAGCAAGTATGCCGACCGCGTCCTTTCCTATAACCGATATAACAGCCTTCATTTACAACCAATCCTCCCGATACAATTGAATCTGCAAAAGTATTGTAGCTATTGTATCACAGTTTTTACGCTTTGCCAAGGGATAAAATGCATGCACAATCATTTTGCATAGCTCAAAAGCAGCTCCGCCAAGCTCATGCCGAGAAGCTTTCCGCTGTACATCGCCTCTTCAAGGGAGTTAGAGCTTGAGCCCATCTCCAAAAGTATAGACGCGGGGGTCAGCTCCTGGTTGTAGTTTCTCTCGGCGAAGAGTATGGGTCTTGTAAAGCCGGGGTAGTCCGATTCAAGCTTTGATTGAAGCTTTGTCGCAAACCTGAGGTTGTATCGATACTGCGGCACATTCATGCAGCCGCATATTATCATGACCTGCGCCGCCTCCTTTCCGTCGATTTCGCAGACCGGCGCGTATCTTACGCCGTCCGATTCTATGGCGTCTCTGTGCACGTCGAGCACCACCTTTATCGACGGATACTCGCTCAAAAGCTCCTCTACCCTCTCGCTGCTTCGGTCGTACGCTCCGGTGTATTTAGGGTAGTCGTGGACGGTGGTGTCGTGGATTACACCTATTCCCGCCGCCTCAAGCTGAGCGGCTATCTCTTCGCCCACGGCGCACACCGTCTTGTCAAGCTCGGTCGTGCGGGAGGAAAACTCGCTGTCGTATCTGTCACGGGCGCAAGGCTCGTAGCACTCTGTTGTGTGGGTGTGCATTATCAGCACCTGCGGCTCGCCGTTCAGCTCTATTTCAAGGTACGGCTCTATTTCCGCCTGCTCCAAAAGGTAGTCTGTATCCTTGTCGGCGCTGTTTCTGAGCATGCCGCCGCCCGGAAGGTTTACAAACGTAGAGGACTCCTCATAAGAATAGGTCTTTCTTATTATCTGCCCGCCGTCCGATGAAAGCTCGTCGGGATAGGGCAGCTCCTCCGAAAGCGGCTCGTTTTCATCCTCCGGCTCCTCTGTCTCCTGCGGCGCCTCCTCAAGCCCCCAGCCGAGGCCGTTTGTTATCTGCATGAGCTTGCCGGAAAGATAGGAGTGAGAACCGGAGCCTGAGGTGTTTATTGTCTGATTGGCGGCTGCCTGATCGGGTGAGTCATGCTTCGCGGAGTTATCCTCCGGAGCGCTTATCCCCGCGGAGGCGTATGTAAGCCTTTCAAAGAACCCGTAAGGGCTGTCCGCACCCACAAAAAACGCCGCCGCTGCCACTGCGCTGAACGTGGCGAGCGCAAAAATTCCGCCCGCCAAAAACTCCGTGAGGCTTTTTCTCATGTTTGGCGCGCCGCCTGTGCCGTGCGGTGTGTGCAATTCTGAATCTTTCACTTAAAACCATCCTCTCTGTAATCCATATGTAAGCGGTTTGTAATATATGAAATGTAGACATTCAAGGCGCCGTGTGCTAAAATGAAATAAGCAGAAATACTATATAGAGAGGTACATAAGCGCTCATGTGTAACAAGCATAACCCCATCAAAAGAAAACTTTATTTGATTATTTCGCTCTGCGCATGCGCTGCAATCTGGTTTACCGGATGCGCAAACATCGTCCCCGCAGACTCTGATATTTCCGATATGACAATCACAACTGCCGAGCCGTCCGAAACAGCTCCCGCGACAACTTCAGCCGAAACAACCGCCGTCACGGAGACGCCTGCAACAGAACCTGTGACCGAGCCCGTGACGGAGGAAGTGACAGAACCTGTGACTGAGGAAGTGACCGAGCCTGTGACTGAGGAGGTGACACAAGAGTCAGCCGGCACATCGGTTTCCACGAACGAGACGCAGCCCGAGCAGACCGAAGAGGAGGACAACGTGGAGCAGGTTGACAGCGACTACTATTTTCAGAACGAGGACGACTACTTCTTCATAGTCAACAAGCAGCATTTTCTGCCGGAGGACTATGAGATAGAAACCGACTACGTTCAGGGAAGCTATGAAATGGAAAAGACTGCGGCGTATTATTGCAGGCAGATGATAGAGGCAGCCGCCGAGGACGGCATAAATTTAAAGGTCATCTCGGCCTACAGAACCGTGTCTTATCAGGAAAAGCTCTTTGAGCGCAACGTTCAGTCGAGAATGGACGGCGGAATGAGCTACGAAGAGGCGTACTATGACACCTCGATAAACATTGCGCCTCCGGGAGGAAGCGAGCACAACGCGGGACTTGCGGCGGACATCGTCACCGAGGACGATTGGGACACATACACCGGCTTTGAGGACACGGAGGAGTTCGCGTGGCTTTCGGAGCATGCCGCCGAGTACGGATTCATAATGAGATATCCTAAGGGCAAGGAGGACATAACCGGCTACATATACGAGCCGTGGCACTACAGGTATGTCGGGGTTAAGTATGCCGCCGACGTCGCTCAAAGCGGACTTTGCCTTGAAGAGTACTTTGACAAGTACTATCCTGGCTGGTCTGACGAGCAGTAAAGAATTTTAAAACACAAAAATCAGAGAGGACACCTTCAAGATGAACATAGCATTTTTTCTCACGCTGAAAAAGGACGTCGCCTATTTATATGACGATTACACCATACGCCAGTCGCTTGAAAAGATGAAATTCCACGGATACTCATCAATACCGGTGATATCCCGAACGGGCGAGTACGTATCAACAGTGACCGAGGGGGACTTCCTTTGGTACATGTTAGACCAAAGCGTGCTTGAGGAGGACGGCGGAGTGTCGATTTACGACGCCGAGGATTTAAGGCTGAGAGACATACTCCGAAAGAACAGAGTCACCGCCGTGAGGATAACCGCCACCATGGATGAGCTGTACGAGCTTGCGATGAACCAAAACTTTGTCCCCGTGACCGACGACGAGGGAATATTTATAGGCATAGTCACAAGAAAGAACATCATAAAATACTTTGTGGCAAGCCGCACGGGGGAAAGCGTCCCCGCCCTTTCAAAGCAAGTATAGCCCCGCGGGCATAAAAAAGCGGTCGGAACGAGTAAGGCGCCTGCGAATTTATTTATATCCTTTGTGTATGTCGCAAGCGCGGAAAATGTCGCATAAATCAGGCTTTGCCCACATTTAATGCGGCGTTAATCAGTGCTTTAAACAAAATTATATTAAATTAAATGTGCATGATTCACAATTTTAAAGCAGTCACAAACATAATTCATTGACAATTATTCTTCTTGGCGCTATAATATATTTG
>ULUU01080376.1_pt1 | contig 12098 bp, 8 predicted proteins | sample 1958871 | NCBI WGS metagenome assembly ULUU01 (sample SAMEA4835770, study PRJEB28245) | human gut metagenome | biome: gut microbiome; material: fecal sample | place: Denmark | collected 2008 | reverse complement strand
GGGGGGGGGGGAGGTATGAATATAAGCGTGTAATGCTTTCTGAACAGCAAATGACAACGGGATACGTATGCCCTGATATAGAACACCTGGTAAGGCAGCATGGCCGTATGCTGTCTTTTTTTGCGTTTCCGTACTAGGCAGGGTGCATGAAAACTGATAGTTGAATTTGCGTAATCAGGAGGTAAGGCTATGAAAAAAGAAATGAAATATAAGGTGTTGTTGTGTCTGCTGGCTGGAAGCGTGTTGTCGGTTAATACGGCCTTGGCGGCGGAGTATACAGAAACCATAAAAGATGATATTACTTTACATAGTGGTGATATTGTTAGTGTTGATGATATTGGTATAAATAATTTTGATAAAGAATTAACTGTTACAGTTAATGGAGAAGCTTCTGTTCATGCTGAAAATATGAGCGGTGATGTAACTGGTATTAACATAGAAAATAATAGTATGCTGATTAATGGAAACGATACCGCAAAATTAAATATTACTGCTGCTGGCGGAGAAAAAGCCATTGGTATTGATATAAGTCCACAAATACCAAATGAGGCCATTATAAACCCTGATTTAAAAATTAATGTAAATAATAATGTAAATAGTTTTTCGGATTATGACGGTGCTTTTGGTATATATGCTGGCGGAAATGCAATATTTAACGGAGATGTAAATGTTGAAGTTAATTCTGATTATGAAAATGAGGTTGCAGCAATAAATCTTACCGGCGGCAACAAAGTAGAATTTAATGGCAATGTGGAAGCAGTTATTAATTCAACTAAAGATATTACTAAAACAAGTATGGGGATAGTTGCTGCTATAAATACATCATATGATAGCCAAGCTGTATTTAACAAAGCTGTTAATTTAACTGTCAATGCAAATTCATCTACTACGCCCATTGCTGGCGTATTCTCTTTTTATTCTATCGATGAGACTGAAAAGAATATTGTAACTTTTAATGATGAAACTACAATAACGATTAATAATCCATCTGGAATGGCTATAGGCGTTTCTTGTTCAGGAGCAGGTAATCCCTTTGACAATAATGTCGATGCAATCGTTAATTTCAGAGATAATGTATATATTGACACGAATGGTGCTGGGATAGATTCTGTGGCTATTTTAGCTCAAGCTGATAGTATTGTAGATATTTCAAAAGCAGAACTTTCGAATACCGCTGAAAATGCAGTACATGGCGTAATTAAAGGAGCTATCCAAGCCGGAACGGGAATTGACGGGGACAAAGGCCTTGTTAATTTAAATTTTACCGGTGATGATAGTTTAATTGAAAGCGATATAAATATTGCTAATAATGATGCGGTTGCAGATTTGGCACTTCACAATGGAGCGGTGTGGAAACCTACTGGGGTAGCTCGTGGTTCTCTTTTAACGAATTTATCAATGAATGAAGGTGTGGTTGAGCAAACCAATGCAGGTACTATAGCAATTCGTAACTATTCCGGCAACGGCGATATTAATTTTTCTGCCGCAAATACTGATACAGACGGTATTTTAAATTTAGCTAACACAGGTGATGTAATAATTGGCGATGCCAGAAAAGGTTCTTCGGTTAATTTAGGCATAATTAACAATAATGTTAATACATTGGATATTGAAAAAACGGAAGAGAACTTAAATGCTATTGCCAATAAAATCTTTTACGATGCGAATGACGGTAATTTGGACGGCAAAGTCACGGTAAAAGAAGGGCTTATCACTCCGGAAGCCAGTGGGGACTTGCGGTTTGACGCCAATAGCCAAGGCTATGTTGCGAACATTACCGGCGGCAATCGGGTAACGAAGACCATGGATGCCATGAAACACATTGCCGAAACGGCTATCGTCGCGTGGCGACAGGAAGACAGCACCTTGAGCCAGCGTCTCGGCGATCTGCGCGAGAGCGACGGCGGACAGGGGATCTGGGTCCGCATGAGCCGCGGCGAATTTAATTACGACAGCCAGTATGAAAACCAGTATAATTTCTTCCAGCTTGGATATGACTGGGCTCGTGGAAACTGGCATTACGGCGCGGCAGTGAGCCATAACGACGGCGAAACGACGTATGCCCAGGGCATGGGCGAAAACCGCAGCACCTCCCTGAGCCTGTACGGCACATGGCTGGGCCGCAATGGACACTATGCCGACATCGTGCTGAAACAGGGACGATTGAGCAACGATTTTGACATTTACACCGAAGCAGGCCATACGCACGGCGACTACGACATGTGGGGAACGAGCCTCAGCGGCGAATATGGCCGGAAAATTGATCTCAAAGACGGCTGGTACGTCACGCCGCAGGCTCAGATGACCCTTATGCGCATCGGCGGAGAAGATTTTACGACGAATAACGGGATTCACGTCCGTCAGGACAGCCTGGAAAGCGCTGTAGGTCGCGTAGGGTTTGAAGTGGGCAAAGCCTTTGACAAAAAAGGCAGCATATATGCTAAAGCCAGCTTGCTGCATGACTTCGCCGGCAGCGCCGACACGTATTTAAGTCTGAAGGGATTGAGCAACAGCTACAGTCAGGACATTGGCGATACGTGGTGGGAAGCTGGCCTTGGGTTTAATTATAAAGTGAACGACAGCAGCTATCTATATGCCGACGTAGTGAAAACCTTCGGCGGAGATGTAGAAACGCCGTGGCAGTGGAATGTCGGCATGCGGTGGGCCTTTGTCTGATTTGAAAAACTTCTGAGGCTGCTAAACCACCTCTTTGACTTCTAGCTGAGCTATCAGGTTGATCGTATGCAAGGACTCAACATATTAGGAAAAAATCCCTTGCAAAATGCGTTTCCCTATGCTATAATACTCCTTGTCAAACACACATGGGGGTATAGCTCAGCTGGGAGAGCGCTTGAATGGCATTCAAGAGGTCAGCGGTTCGATCCCGCTTATCTCCACCAGAAAAAAAGAGGTTTCACTGTTTTTGAAAACGGTGAAGCCTCTTTTGCGATATGGGAAAGAATAGGATGGTTTTATGTGCGGCATTTTGTGAAGGCCGATATATGGAGTGCTAAACATGAAATAGAAAGATTCACGGCAACATATTGACGCCCGGCATTGGTGCTGATATACTAAGGATGAAGCGAAAAGGCATTACAACAAGACGAACCCCGCAAGGTCTAGGCCACCTTGCGGGGTTCTAGCGTTACTTACGGTCAACGCTTACCGAGGCTAGTTGCTTATCTCACGTAAAAGCACGTCCAGCCATTTGCATAGGTAGTAGGCCACTACACTAGCCGCGACGGCTTCCCAAAAGCGAAAAGACACTACAATCCCCCCTTCCCGTTGCCGGTATGGGGTAAGCAACGTCACCATTATACCATGATCGGCGCATAAAACATATCCGTCAAAACGATGGGCGAGCCCTTGCAGAGATGACCATGTATAAGCGGCTTGCCCCTTTTCTGACCTTTTTGCAGGAAATAAGGAGAATATGGCGCGGTTATGTGATTTTATCGCAAGCGACAATTCCGTAAGCGAAGGCTATTGCCGCCGTCGGCTGCCGAAGAGCCTTGACACGCTGGCTGTAATGATGTTTGGGTCTAAAGCTATGTAAGATATCGGCGGCCGAGAATTTGGCCACTAAAACGGCACCAGAGCCCTGCCCGGCATGGAGAAAGCGAACGAATAGAAAAATATTTGCGGCGATGTATTGACGCCCGGCATTGGTGCTGATATACTACAAATAGGCAACGATATGAGTAAAATGTGCTGTAAAAAACACCCTGGGAAGCGGCAACTTCCTAGGGTGTCTTACTATGTGCTGGTTACTCTGCTAACGGTATCTATCCAGCCACTTGCAAATGCAGGCGGCAACTACATTTGCTCCGACAGATATAAAAAAACGATATGAGTAAATCGAGCATGCTGCTTACCCCCTTTCCGTTACCGGTATAGGGAGAGTAACGCCACTATTATACCATGACCGGCACATAAAACATACCCGTCAAAACGACGGGCGAGTTCTTGCAGAGATGACTATGTATAAGTGGCTTGCCCCTTTTTTGCCCTTTTTGCAGGAAATGAGGCGAATATGGCGCGGTTATGTGATTTTATCGCAAGCGACAACGCCGTAAGCAAAGGCTATTGCCGCCGTCGGCTGCCGAAGATCCTTGACACGCTGGCCGTAATGATATTTGGGTCCAAAGCTATGAAGATATTGGTGACCGAAAATTCGGCCACTAAAACGGCACCAGAGCCCTGCCCGGCATTGAGAAAGTGAACGAATAGAAATATTTGCGGCGATGTATTGACGCCCTGCATTGGTGCTGATATACTACAAATAGGCAAATGATGTGAATAGTCATGCTGTAAAAAACACCCCATGAAGCGGCTACTTCGTGGGGTGTCTTACTATGTGCTGGTTACTCTGCTAACGGTATCTATCCAGCCACTTGCAAATGCAGGCGGCAACTACATTTGCTGCGACAGATACAAAAAATGATGTGAATAGCTCGTACATGCTGCTTACCCCCTTTCCGTTACCGGTATAGGGAGAGTAACGCCACTATTATAGCATGACCGGCACATAAAACATACCCGTTAAAACGATAGGCGAGCCCTTGCAGCGAAAGAGGTTTGCTCCCTTTTTCTGCCCTTTTTTTGCAGGAAGGACGCTAATATGGCGGCTATGCGGCGTAGTATCATATATTTCTAAATGAAAAGGATTCACTGGGATGACAGCAGTGAATCTTTTTTTTATTGTACATTGCGGTATGTTTTGTATAGATTTATTTGCGGCAGGATGTATAAACGATGTCGAGTATAAACTGTTATGGGATATCTACGCGAAATATATATGGCGATTTGGAGAAGTAATTTAAAATGTGATGAGTTTATGATGTTCACAACAAATTATTTAAGTGATATACTGAATTTAAGAATGGTGTAATCGTCGCTGCAGGTTGTGATGTCATGGCTCTGACGCGGCGGCGGGTTGGTAAGGGGCATTGACTGCAGCCGGTGCGTTTTGCAGGGGCTGCGGCTTGAGAGGGGAGCGTGATGCGGGATTTTGCGTGCGTATGGGTGGTTTTGATAGACGAGACAGGAGGGACGCTTATGGATTTGAAATTGGCTTTAAAGATTGACGATTTGGATAACGTGGCGACTATTTTTGCCGAAGGGATTCAGAAGGGGATGGACGTCGAAGTGCGCGATAAAAAGGGACACGCGGAGATTATACGGGTAAACGACGATATCCCCTATGGCCATAAAATTGCCTTGAGGGATCTGCATCAGGGCGATTTCATCATGAAGTACGGCGAATGCATCGGGACGGCCAGCTGCGATATTGCAAAGGGCGATTACGTGCACGTCCACAATTTAGAAGCGCGCCGCGGCAGAGGAGATATTGCAGGGAGGTAATGAGTATGAGCAAGTATACATTTCAGGGCTATCGCCGCGCCGACGGCAAAGTAGGGGCACGCAATCTGGTCGCCGTCATTCCCAGCGTCATCTGCGCCAACGACGTAGGACAAGCGATTTGCCGGCAGGTTCAGGGAACGATCGGGTATTTTCATCATCAGGGCTGTTGTCAGCTGCCCATAGACTTAAAGCGCGTAACCGACGTGTTGTCCAACTTGGGACAAAGCCCGAACGTCGGCGCGGCCTTAATCGTCAGCCTCGGCTGCGAAGGGACGGATCACGAGCGGATGGTAGAGGAAATCCGGGCCTGCGGAAAGCCTGTCGACATCATCCGGATTCAGGAACTGGGCGGCACGTCGCGGGCCATTCAGGCCGGTATCGATGCGGCTCAGCGGATGGTTATGGAGATTTCCAGCTGCCAGCGGGAAGAAGTCGACGCCTCGGAAATCATGATGTCCATCAAGTGCGGCGCTTCCGACGCGACGTCGGGCCTGGCTTCCAATGCCGTCATCGGCTATGTGGCCGATAAGCTGGTTGACCTCGGCGGGACGGTTATCTTCGGCGAAACGACGGAATTCATCGGCGGCGAACATATCCTGGCAAACCGCGCCGTCGGCGGGCCGGACGGTCCCGTAGGGCGGAAGATTTTCGACATCGTAAACCGTATGGAAGAACGGGCTAAATCAGTAGGCGAAGACATGCGGGGCGGTCAGCCGACGCCGGGAAATATTGCCGGCGGCCTTTCCAGCATAGAAGAAAAGAGCCTGGGAGCTATCGTAAAGTCGGGGCACCGTCCCATTCAGGGCGTGCTGGAATACTGCGACCGCGCCGACGGCCTGAAAGGCCTGTGGATCAAGGACGCGCCGGGCCGGGAGCCGGAAATCCTGACCGGTATGGCCTGTACGGGCGCGCAGGTCATGATGTTTTCTACGGGCCGGGGCGCGCCGCAGGGCTTCCCGTCCATGCCGGTCATCAAGATCTGCGGCAATCCCAATACGTACGAACGGATGCAGCATGACATGGACTTAAATGCCGGACGCATCCTGCTGGGGCAGAGCCACATTGAAGAAATCGGCGAAGAAGCCTTCAAGCTGCTGCTGGAAGTGCTGTCGGGCCGGATGACGAAAAACGAAGCCTTAGGGTACTTTGGCTCTATGGATATTTTCTGCGTCGGGCCGGTTATTTAATACGGCTATATTGTATGGCATGGAAATACAAATCCCTGACCTCTCTGCTGAATGCAGATGGGGCAGGGATTTTTTTTACTGCGCCTTGGTTTCCGGCGCGAGGCTGTTGATCATGGCGATGTACGTTTCATTCGGCACCAACGGAGATTCAAGCTGCCGAACGGTCTCTGCTGAAAGCTGTCCCGTTTTGCCGTATTCTATGCCGGCTTCGTGCAGTCGGGCGAATAAGGCTTCTTTCAGCGGCTCGATTTCCGGAGCTGATGCGTCCAGCAGGGCTGTTTCACAGATGCAGGCCATGGCCGGATGCTTTAAGTATATCTGCATCAGCGTTTTTACGGCGGCAAAATTATCGGGATAATAAGGGTATCCGCCGCCGACGATGACGACGTGCTTCTTCGCCGTCAGGTCGAAGGTGCGTTCGTGTTCTACATACGTCTTGCCTTGGGTCATGTTGATTTTCAAAAAGGCGATGGTTCGGTCCCATATGGCCTTCAAGGAGGCGGGGAGGCCGTGACAGTGGAGGGGAAAGCTCCAGACGATGACGTCGCTTTCCTTCATGGCGGCCAATATATCGTTCATGTCGTCATCCTGGATGATGCACTGGCCGTCTTGGCGAAACCAGCACGACAGGTCGCCCTGGCAGTATTTGACGTGCTTGTCGTACGATGAAATGTATTGGATATGTCCCAGTTCTGTCTGGCACAGGCCGCTGAGAAAGGCCTTCGTCATATCTAAAGTCGTGCTGTGTGCCTTAGGGCTTCCGTTTAATACGAGGATGTTCATTGTTGTATTACTCCTTTCGCTAAATACTCCAGTACGCGCGATGCCGACGTTCTGAGGGTCTGTACCTGGTCTGGGGAAACGTGAAGATCTGTTTTGGGAATTACATATCGGCGTAGGACGACTGTATCCGATGCAGCGACGATGTTTTCCGGCTGCAGCAGCGGTTCGAGTTCCTGCAAGCCGGGAAACTCTTTGCCCTGGCTCCAGTCGTGGCGGTTATAAGGGCAGGCGTCCTGACAGGCGTCGCAGCCGCATAGCCAGGTCGTAAACTGGTCTGCCGTCAGGTGCGGCGGAACGGCGCCTTGCCCAAAGGTCGTCCAAAAGGACGTGCAGGACAGGGGATTCATCGTATACGGCGCGGACAAGGCCTTTGTCCGGCAAGCCTTTTGGCAGAGCGTGCAGCTGTCGGCGCAGGGGCACAGCCGGCATTCATGCGTGTACTCGCAGAGCTGGTCGATGAGATAGCCTTCCAGCTCGTAATAGGAGCCCTTTTCCCCGTAGAAGAAATTGTTTTTTCTGAAAATTCCCAGGCCTGCGGCGACGGCTGCGTAGCGTAGCGGTATGATGCGGGCCGGCGCGTTCGTTTCTCCGCCTTCGAAGCGAAGGCCCTGTTCGGCCAGCCAGGCTTCAAAGCGCAGCTTCTGCCGGTGGGCTTCGCAGTCCGGCACCGTGTCGGGAGACAGGAGGAAGGCCTTGCCGTACAGTCCCTGCAGCGAGAGGGGATAGCGGTACGCTCCTAACCATGTGATGCAGACGACGACCGATTTTGCCCAGGGATATAGCTCTCGGACTGCCGCCAGATGTTCTATATCCTGGTAAACGGGCCGGCTTTGGGGAACGGCTTCTTCCCTCTCCTGCAAACGCTGCTTATAGCCGTCCAGGGCCGATATGGGAATGATTCCGCAGTTATCAAATCCGCAGGACAGGGCTGTTTCGTAGATGGCTTGGGCAAGAGAAGAACGACTCATAATATCACCTCTTATATAGAATGAATTTTGCGGTATTCCCGGTACGTGCCGATGAGCTGGGCTTCCAAATTTTTTATGTATATAGGATCTTTGCTGATGCGGTATCGCAGCAGTTCGCCTTCGTAGATAGAAAACAGGCGGTCGGCCAGAGTGGATGAATGGGACGAAGGGATTCCCGACTGCTCCAGCACGCGGCGAAACAAGGCGGCGACATTTTCTAAGGCGGCGGCGTAACGCGGCGAGATGTTGGGTTCAGCGAAAGCGATTTCCATGCCGACGACGGCAAAGGGACAGCCGTAATGCTTTCCGTCGGCAGCGTCCTCCAGCATGCGGGAGGAAAACTGGCGGACAAATTCCTCCCACTGCGTATCCTGGGACAGTTCCTGAAGCCACTCGAAAATGACTTGCTGGTAATAGGAAATCACTGCGGCGGCAAGCTCTTTTTTCGTCTTGAAATAGAAATAAAAGGAACCCTTCGTCATTTTTGACTCTTGAAGAATTTTATTGATTCCCGTCGCGTTGTAGCCGTCGTGCCAAAAGAGGCGGGCCGCGCATTCGATTAAATGGTGTTTAGACTGGTCGCCTTTTTTCATTCCTTCACCTTCCTTCGTAATGTATCTGACACCGGAATAGACCGATTGGTTTATTTTGTCAATGCTGACATACAAAGGGGCTGCATAATCTTTCTTTTGGATTATGCAGCCCCTTGTGTTTAGCAGCTGTATATTGTTTTTACGAATTCTCTTCATAGGAACGGAAGGGCGCGTTTTTCGGCGGATATGTTTCCGGCTTGATATACAGCCCCATTTCCCGCTGCTCGTGGGACAATTCGATATATAAGGCGATCATCATCAAAATGACGATAAAGGAAAAGGGAAAGGCCGCGATGATCATGGCGTTTTGCAGTGCCGCCAGCCCGCCGATGGTCAGGAGCAGCCCGGCGATGAGGGACACCAAGAGGCCCCAGACGATTTTTACGCTGTCGTGCGGCACGAGGCTGCCTTTTTCAGACAGCATGGACAACACAAAGGTGGCGGAATCAGCTGACGTGATGAAAAAGATAAACAGCAGCAATACGGTTATCACCGAGAGGGCCGTACTGGCCGGGTAGGCCTGGAGTATGCCGAATAATACCTGCTCTGACGGCATCTGGGCGATCTGCGGATAAACCGCATAGGTTTCGCTGGCAAGGATTCCGAATACGGAAAACCAGAGAAAGCTGAAAAGCGTCGGGATAAGCAGTACGCAGGTCAGGAATTCGCGGATTGTCCGGCCCTTCGAAATGCGGGCGATGAACATGCCGACAAAGGGCGACCACGAAAGCCACCAGGCCCAGTAGAAAATCGTCCACTGTTCAATCCATTCTTGCCGGACGGCATTGAAGGCGCCGGTGCGGAAGCTCATGCGGACAACATTTTGCAGATACGAGCCCAACGTGTCTACTAAGGTGTTTAAAATATGTACTGTCGGCCCTAAGAATAAGGCCGCGGCGACTAAAAAGACGGCCAGGGCGATATTGATGTTTGACAATATGCGTACACCCTTATCTACGCCGGAGACGGCAGAAAGGAGAAACAGTATCGTAGCAGCCGCGATGATACCGAGCTGCAGCTGCAGTGTGTTGGGGACCTGGACGAGATACTGCAGGCCGCTGCCGATCTGCGCCGCTCCAAATCCTAAGGTCGTGGCGACGCCTAAGGCTGTCGTGATAATACAGACGTAGTCTACCAATTTTCCGGGAAACCGTTCCATTGTCCGGCCAAATAGCGGCTTTAAGGTCATCGACAGGAGGCTCGGTTCCTTTTTGCGGAATTTAAAATACGCCAGCGCTAAGGCGACGACGGCATAAATCGCCCAGGCGTGAATGCCCCAGTGAAAGAAGGTGTAGCGCAGGGCATCGGCCAGCGCTTCCTGGCTTCCCGGTTCGGCCTGAGGCGTGGCGACAGCGAAATGAGACAAGGGCTCCGCCGCACCGAAAAAGACGAGTCCAATGCCCATGCCGGCAGAAAAGAGCATGGCCAACCAGGACAGGCGCGAATATTCCGGTTTAGAGCCGGGATTTCCTAAACGGATGCGGCCCATAGGTGTGAGTATAAAGAATAGACAGAGCGCCACGATGGCCGATACTAACAATAAATAGTACCAGCCGAAATGACTGATGATCGAGTAGCTCAGGTGATTGGTCAGAGCTTGCAGCGGCACGGGCAAGGCGGCGGATACCAGCGCCATCAGAATGACCGAACCGGCAGCTGATAAAAATACGCCTGTCGGGGTATAGCGGCGGCGTATGCTGGAATATGCTTGTTTTAGTTCTTTCATATAAAACCTCCTTTTGTGGATAAAAAAAGTATTATATATAAAGTATACTACAAAAGTAATAATAAAACAAAGGCAAGACGTTCATTTATGTATTACGTATATGCAAATGCAGGGTAATCCGCATTGAAAACGAGCATATGTCTACCCTAATTTTGATATTTTTTGTATAATAGTTAGTAATAAAACCGTGCTGGTTTCATATGAAATGCGTATAGACGAAGGGATGATGGACATGGGCGAATGGCGGGATGTGTTTGATATTAAACGGGACAGCGCGCCGGTGGAAGAGATTGCGGCGCGGATCGACGCCGATTCTACGGTGAAGGGTGCGAATCTGGTTATTTTAATCATGGCGATTTTTATCGCCTCCGTAGGCCTCAACATGAACAGCGTGGCCGTAATCATCGGGGCTATGCTCATTTCGCCGCTCATGGGCGGCATCGTGGCGACGGGATACGGCATGGCGACGTACGACATGCGTTTTATTAAAAAGTCGCTGGTAAAATTGAGCTTCCAAATCGTCTTCGCCTTGCTCACGGCAGCGGTATACTTTTCCCTGACGCCCATTACGACGCCGTCGCCGGAAATGCTGGCCCGCACGGCGCCGACGGCCTGGGACGTCATCATCGCCCTGTGCGGCGGGATTGCCGGGGCCGTCGGCAATACGCGGCAGGAAAAGAGCAACGTCATTCCCGGCGTGGCGATTGCGACGGCGCTCATGCCGCCGCTGTGCACGGCAGGCTACGGGATTGCCGCCCATTCCTTCCATTTCTTCGGCGGCGCGTTGTACCTCTTTTTTATCAACTGCTTTTTCATTACCTTTTCCAGTTTCCTCATTTTTAAAATCCTGCGGGTGCCTGTGTGCGGAGGCGTGTCGGAGGCGCATTTTCGCTATCAGCGGTGGTTTCTCATCGTCTGCGGCTTGGTCGTGACGGTCCCCAGCCTGTATATGGCCTATGTCACGGCGAATGAAAATATCCGCGATTCGCAGGTGAAATCGTTTATTTCGCAGGACATGGATCTCGAGGCGTCGAGCGTCGTCGCATACGAGCTGGATCATGACGTGCTGACCGTCGACGTCATCGGCGCTCCTTTGGATGACCGGGAGATAGAGCGGCTGCAAGCATCGCTGCATCAGTATGGACAGCTGCGGCAGACGACGCTGAAGGTCGTGCAGGGGCCGGCGTCGCAGCTCAATCAGGAACAGGTGCAGGAAATCATCAACGCCCGCCTGGCCAACGAGCTGAAAAACGACAGAGGCAAATCCTATAAGGAGCTGGCGAATCAGTATTATGGCTCGTACAAGCGCGACGCGGCGGACCAGAATCTCCTGCGCAGCCTGAACCGTCAGGCTCCTGTTTTATTCCCGGCAGTACAGCAAATCAGCGGCGGCACGCTGAGCTCCTTCGACGGAGCAGAGGAAGCGGAAGGCCGTCAATGGCTGGCCTATATCGTCGTCAGCCGCCAGCTCACGGCC
>ULUU01021299.1_pt1 | contig 12103 bp, 11 predicted proteins | sample 1958871 | NCBI WGS metagenome assembly ULUU01 (sample SAMEA4835770, study PRJEB28245) | human gut metagenome | biome: gut microbiome; material: fecal sample | place: Denmark | collected 2008 | reverse complement strand
CAATGGCAGCAAGGATATGTCTGTCGAGGAGAGATGTAAGGTTTATTCGGGTTACAGGGGTGAGCCTCAGGAGATGAGTCTTCGGGAGTTTCTTGAACTTGGAGAGAAGTACAGGGATGTGATTGAGAGGTTGAGGTCTTGTGAGGATAAGGAGGCCAGGAACAGGATCAAGAGGATGGAGTTGCCTTGTGCGACGATTTCGGCGACTTTTGTGTCAAGGGCTTCGGCGAAGGCTGTGGAGGAGAAGTTGAAGCGGTATAATTCTCTTATGGTGCTGGATTTTGATAATCTTGAGGATCCTGTTGCGGCGAAGAAGGAGCTGAGTCGGTTGCCGTTTTTCTGGTATATCGGTTTGTCTCTCGGCGGGCGTGGGTTGTTTGGGATTGTGCAGCTGGAGACGGATGATTTCAGGGAGCATAAGAGGTATTTCAATGCTTTAAGAAAGGAGTTGGATTTGTTAGGTTATGAGGTGGATAAGGCTTGTTGTGATGTTACGAGGTTGAGGGTGGTGAGTTATGATCCTGATGGGTATTTCAATGAGGGGTGTGAGGTGTTTTGTATTGATGATGAGGAGGATGAGGGGCCGGTGTATTCTGCGGTTCCGAGGGTGGAGAAGGTGGCGGATAAGGTGTCGAGGGTTGAGCTTTATGTGCAGGAGTGGGAGAAGAGACGTGTGCCGTTGGATGATTATCAGGATTGGATGACTGTGGGGATGGCGTTGGCTAGTGCCGGCGAGGAATGTAGGGAGTTATTTCATCGTATATCTGTGTTTTCGTCGAAATATGATCGGGAGGATACGGATAGGAAGTTTGATGGGTTTCTGGAGAATACGCTGAGTATCAGGATCGGGAGTTTCTTTTATAAGTGTCATGAGTATGGGGCGATTCCGGATTGTGTGCCGCATTATGAGAGTGTCGGGTTTCCGGTGGAGGTTCTGCCGGGGAAGGTGCAGAAGATTGTGTTTGACACTCATAATTTTCAGAACTTCCCTATCGATTATATTGCTCCGTCGTTGCTGTTTGTGGCGTGTGCAGCTTGTGGAAATTCGACTGTGATTCAGATTATTAACGGGTGGTGTGAGAAGCCGATTTTGTATCTGGCCATTGTGGGTGATCGTGGTACGAATAAGACGAGTTGTTTTGAGTTTGCTTTGGGGCCGATTATGAGGAAGGATGATGAGGAGTATGATAAGTATGTGGAGGCGAAGGCGTTGTATGATGCTGAGTTTCTGAAGCCTTTGAAGGAGAGGAATGCACGGATTCAGGAGCCGGATTTCTGTCAGACTATTCTTAGCGATTTTACTCCGGAGGTCCTTGTTAGGCAGCACAAGGCGAATCCTCGTGGGCTGATTGTGTATTTTGATGAGCTTATCGGTTTCATCTACAGTTTCAATAAGTATCGAAGCGGTAGTGATGAGCAGATGTGGACTCAGTTGTTTGCGGGTAGCGGTGTGACGGTGAATCGCGTTTCGTCGGCTCCTGTGAAGATGGATAATACTTGCATCAGTATTTTCGGTGGTGTTCAGCCTGGTATTCTGAAGTCGTTTGCGAAGGGTAAGGTGCAGAATGGGTTTATGGACAGGTGGATTTTTGCTTTTCCGGATAAGGTTCCGTATCCGAAGTTGAAGGAGAATGAGATTGACGACAGCGTGAAGGAGTCGTGGAGTCGCATAATCGAGAGGATTTTGTCTATCCCCTACGAGGGTAAGCCGAATGTGTTGCGATTCTCTCCTGAGGCGAAGGCGGCGTATTCGGATTGGTTCAATTCGTTGTTGGATCAGAAGAATTGTGGTGGTGATGCGTTTGCGGGATTGGCGACGAAGATGGATAGGTATTGCGGGCGGTTTGCTTTGGGGCTGGAGGTTTGGGCTTATGGGTGTGGTGAGTCGGAGTTGACAGAGGTCAGTTTACGGAGTGTGAAGGGTGCGATTGCTCTGTGCTATTATTTCATCGGTTGCGGTTTGAAGGCCCAGAGGGAGTATCTGAGCAGTCCGGCTGGTGATCTGCCGGCGGTTCAGAGGCTGATTTATGATGAGTTGCCGCCGAGTTTTGAGACGAGGCAGGGTGTGGAGATTGCGGCTGTGTATGGGATGCCTGAGCGGAGTTTCAAGAGGTGGCTGGCGACGAGTTATTTCAAGAAGGTCAGTTATGGGTTTTATGAGAAGAGGTTCAGATAGGGTTATGTGTATATGTTAGTGGCATTCTTGGCATTGTTGGCATTCTTGGGTGGGTTTGGTGGGAAGAGTGCCAAGAATGTCGAGTGTGCCAAGGATATATTAAAAAATTAAGATATGAGTAAGGCAATCAAAGATATTTCATTAAATTTGCAAGATAAGAGCAATTTAACGCTTATTTGTATGAGGATTCGGAAAATTGAAATGTTGAATTTTAAGGGCTTCCAGAAGAAAGAAGTTACATTCAACAGCCAGCTTACAGTTGCCATCGGAAATAACACTGCGGGAAAGACAACACTCCTTAATGCCATTCAGGTTGGTCTGGGTGCATATTTACAGTCATTGAAGTCGCTTCGTGGCGGTAAAGGTTTCAGGAGAAATTTTGTCGAAGCAGATAGATTCTTGAGGTATGACGACGATAAAAAGGATTATTTTCCTAATGAAGATCTTCCTCGTATCAGCATTGATGCTGTTATTTATCGTAGCTCTGAGTTTGGCACAAATGGAGTTGCATTGCAACCTGAGCGTGTAAGTTGGTATCGAGAATTCACAAGGTCTGGTAATACCACACACAATCAAGAGTGCGCTGGTGAATTGATTCGCATCGTCAATGAAATTGAGGCAAAAAGAGAGAATAACGGCGATAATGCTGTGCTTCCAATTGTCCTTTCATTTGGCACAAACCGTATAGATGCACAATTCAGACAGTCTCGCAAGGTTACTGAACGTCAGCAGAGAATTGAGAAAGCTTATAAAGCGGCTTTGGATTCTGACCAGGTTGATTTTGCGGGAGCATTGGATTGGCTTCGCAGATATGAAAAGAACCAGAAAGATGGGAAAGAATTTGAGGGCACAAGAGATGCCTTCTATCAAGCATTAAGTACTGCAATTCCTACTCTTTCTGAAATTGACATTGACAATGATGAGATTGAGGCTATAGTGTCAATCCCAGGAAAGACGCCAGAACGTCATCATTACTCATACATGAGCGATGGTCTGAAGTCCATGATTAATATTGTTTCAGAGATTGCTTATCGCTGCATCGAACTTAATGGATTCCTGGGATATAATGCTGTTAATTATACCCCAGGAGTAGTTCTTATTGACGAAGTTGACTTGTATCTACATCCAATTTGGCAAAAGACTATCTTGAGAGATCTTATGGCAGCATTCCCAAATATTCAGTTCATTGTAACTACCCACTCGCCATTTATCGTACAGAGCCTTAGACAGGGAGAACTTATCAGCTTTGATAATGATGCATACACTGAGGGTATTCCAGACATGGAAGGTCTTGAAGATATTGCCAGCGGGAGAATGGGTATGGCTAACGAGATACGAAGCAAGCGTTATAATGAAATGGTAGCCATTGCTTCGGAGTATTTCAAGGAACTGGATGAGGGAGATCCTGCGAAGGCATCCGCGCTGAAGGAGCGTCTGACAGAGATTGAAGCAGAGTTTAGCGATGATCCTGCATACGTCGCTTTGATTAAAGCTGAGTATAACGCTAAAATGTCTGAGTAATGAGACCTGTTGAGAAGAAGAAGCCGGGCGATATCGTAGAGTACACGACTTCTATGAACGAAACTGTGGCTCATATGATTAAGGCGCAATATAAGCCATATGGAGATGCAAAGGATCCTTTGGCTGCTAACATTGGGGCATTTTGCTCTTATTGTGAAGAACCGAGAGCGTTAGCGGACATACATATTGATCACGTTGAACCTAAAAGCAAGGAAGGTGCACTGTACGATTGGGGGAATTTTCTTTTGGCGTGCAATATGTGCAACTCCTGCAAGAAGGATGCTGATGTTGATTTAGAAAGAACTCACTTTCCTCATCGCGACAACACGTATATGGACTTCATTTATGATGATTCCGGCCGTGTCACTGTAAATCCAGCACTTCCCGAGGAAGAATATGAAAAGGCGGAGAATCTGTATAATCTTGTGAAGATGGGAAGAGATCCTTTTGGCGAAGAAGCTACAAGCAACAGGGATTTCAGATGGAGGACTCGTTTTCAGACTTGGAACATAGCAAAGAAATACCTTGGAAAGTACGAGGCCGGAAAAAGTGACTTGGACGATATTCTTGAACTAGTTAAAGGCTATGGACATTGGTCAATTTGGTTCACTGTATTCAAGGGGCATGACGAAGTCAGAAAAGCTCTGATTGAGAACACTCCTGGCACCTGTGCGGCTTGCTTTGATGCGGGGAATCATTATGAGCCGATGCATAGAAAAGCTTAAAGAGAGTATATCACTAAAATGTTTTTAGCCTTATTTTTAGGCGAATATATATGACACAATTATTAAATAAATTGCATAAAAGAAGAGGGAGACTCCCACAAATTGAGGTCGTGGATCTGTTTTGCGGAATCGGCGGACTCAGTTATGGGATGCGCACACAAGGCCTTAATGTTTTAGCAGGATTTGATCTTGACTGGACGTGCAAGTACGCCTACGAGACTAATAATAAGGCTAGTTTTTTCTATAAGAACGTTAAAGAAGTTACTGGAAAAGAGATACTGTCACTATATTCAAAAAAATCTATTAAGGTTCTCGCTGGCTGTGCTCCATGTCAACCGTTTTCTTCATACGCATTCAAGAACAAGGAAAAAGATCCTGACAAATACGACTTGCTGTATGAATTCGGAAGACTAGTAAAAGAGACACATCCCCATATAGTTACGATGGAAAATGTTCCATCAATAGCGAAATTTCACTTAAAGCCTGTCTTCAAAGACTTTGTTGAATTACTTAAAGGCGAGGGATACAGTGTAGAGTATAAGGTTGTCTACTGCCCTGACTATGGAGTACCGCAAACTCGGAAACGGTTAGTCTTGTTAGCATCAAGACTTGGTGACATACACCTCATACAACCAACGCATAATAAGCATAATTATGTTACTGTAAGAGATACCATTGGTAATCTCCCTCCTATAGAATCAGGTGAAGCCTATGCAACCGATCCTTTACACAGGTGTGGGAAACTGACTCCAATTAACCTTAGACGCATAAAGGCTACTCCATATGGAGGAGGCTGGAAAGATTGGCCAGAGGAATTGCGTTTAAATTGCCATAAGAAGACTAGTGGAAAAAGTTTTGGCAGTGTATATGGACGTATGAAATGGGATGAGCCATCTCCAACTATGACGACCCAATGCACAGGTCTTGGAAACGGACGCTTCGGGCATCCTACTCAAGATCGAGCTATATCAATAAGGGAGGCAGCACTATTGCAAACATTCCCAAATACATATACTTTTTTTCCTGAAGAAGGCGAGGTCTCATTGACAAAAGCGTCACGTTATATCGGTAATGCTGTACCACCTAAACTTGGAGAAATTATTGCCATAAGCATCAAAGAACACATTAAAACTCACTAATTATGAGTGATTCTGGCATACTGAAATGGAAATTTGACATTAGCGCATTTCGATTGATAGGTCGCGATCTTATAACCGACCGCATAACTGCTCTATTTGAGTTAGTTAAAAACAGTTATGATGCTAATGCAACAGAAGTTACTGTAATATTCAAGAATGTGGGCCAAAAGAGCCCTAATTCTTCTATTTCCATCATTGATAATGGAATCGGTATGTCTTTCACAGATATAAGGGATAAGTGGATGGTTATTGGTACGTCAAACAAAAGAAGAAATCCTGTATCACCAGAACCTTTTTCAAGACGATGTGTTGGAGAAAAAGGCATTGGACGTTTTGCTGTGGATAAATTGGGAGACGCCGTAGAAATCACCACCAAAAAAGATGGTGAAGATAGATGGCTTAAAGTGTACATAGATTGGTCCAAGTATTACAAAGAAGCAAACGAGTCAGAAAAGACCCAACTCTTTACTGAAATCGAAAACCAATACGCATACACCCAGATCAACACTTCTCGTACCAGCGGTACTACACTGGACATTATAGCAACAAGAGATACTTGGTCTAAAAGTGATATCATTAGGTTTTTAAGAGAATCTGCAAAAATCGTATCTCCTTTTGAACAACTACAATATCCTTTTAGAATACATGTAATAGCTGAAGAGTATGATCTAAATGCATGGTCCGAAGAATTTAAGATTGATGCAACAGATTTAGCAACTATATCTGGTCACATCTCCTTTAACGAAGCAAAACAAGAGTGTTTATTATTCAATCCTAAAACAGGAGAAATTGAAGTCACTGAGCGAGATCTTCCTGCTTTTGGAGGTGTATCTATGCAATTGTATTATTTTGATGCAAAAGCAAGAAACGCATTTAGAAAGAAATATCCTAACGCACAGATTGATGGTGTTAAAATATATCGTGACGGCGTTATCACAACTCCTTTCGCTGAAAGAGAAGATGACTCTGACAAAAAAAGAGACATTTTAGGCATTGATAAAAGAATGTGGGTAAGCCTCTTCGATAAGATCAACACACGTGAAATAATCGGTATTGTTAATATCACTAAAGACGGTAATCCTGGAATTATTGACGCCACAAATCGTCAGGATTTTTCTGATACGCCGGAATATAGAGCATTAAAAGAATTTATACTTGACCAAATATATGCATTTGATGAGTATAAAGTATATGTAAGACATCATGGTATGTCTGCGCAAACTAGACGTATACAAAAAGTTGGGGATAATGTTGGTACACTTGTCCAAAATATTGATAAGATTATCGAACAAAATCCAGAACAGGCAGAACAATTGAACCCACTAAAAGAACTTGCTTTAGTAGTTGGAAAAGGAATAGACTCAGCAGTTAAAGAGCAGAAGGATGTTGAAGAAGAGAGAGCCCGTCATGAAAGTATGTATATGAGGATCATGAGTCGTCAAGAAGATGCCATTAATGCGACTCATGCCGTAAAGACATCTATGGGAAAGATCCATAGGCAGGCCTTATTCTTTTACAATAGATTTCCTAATGAGGTGTTGAATGAGTACTTCACTTTATATTCAAAGCAGATATACCAAGAAATGGTAAATCTAGATAGAGCTACCGATGAGATCTTTAATTATTCGAAGCTCAATTTACCTTTTATTGATATCAATATTAAAGAATTAGTAGAGTACCTACTTGGAACATATAAGGAGAGATTTGCAGCGGAGGGTATTATATGCGAAACAAACATAGAAAACAATCTTATCATAAACTGCAATGAAATGTTTTTCTATGACATTGTACAGAACATAACAGATAATGCAATTAAAGCTATGCATAATTCTAATGTTAAAAAATACAAATGTACTGTTAAAGCTAGCGACGACAAATTAATAATGAATTTTTCTGATACCGGATGTGGTATACCTACAGAAAAAAGAGAGTGGGTATTCGGTATCTACAACACCACAACTGCAGAACAAGGTGGAGGAGGAATTGGACTATATGCAGTAAGGCTTAGAGTAAATGCACTTAAAGGAAACGTCAGCGTTATAGACAGCGAATTTGCACCACTTGGCACAACAATACACATAGAATTACCATTCAAAAAATAACATATATGAAAGACAACCAGTATCATATTATTATCGTTGACGACTCTATGGGTGACAAAGACCCTTTTATCGTTGAGATGAAATTAGAATTTGGGAATGAGGCTCAAGTTTCATATTTCGATGAAGTTAATAAGGCTATGTCTTTTATTGACGAACACATGTCGGAGCGAATGATTCTGTTTATGGACTGTAGGTTTGGATCTGTTTGGCAAGGTGTTGATGCTGTACTCAAATTAAGAGAAAAAACATCTTTGATATATGTTGTGATGATGTCTGCAAACAATCCTACACAGCTCGTGGATAAAGACATCACAGCACTGATTAATACTGATAACATTTTCTTCATCAAGAATACTAATATTGATGGGGCAAAGGAATATGTCAATAAAATAAAGCTGCTCTGGCAATCCAAGTTTGATTGCATATTAGAAAGATGGATCTTAAACCACCCAGAGGATGCAGAAAAGATCGTGTACAAGGATGGTAATGGTTCATATACCTGGCAGGATATTCTTGTCGAATTAAGATTACAATCCTTAATAGGTAAATCCATTGAAGAGATGGTTAATAGATACTATATTTATCATTATCCTCAAGAAAACCAATAAGTATGGCAGACGTTTTAATTGCATATAATAATGATGGATGTAGTGATCTGCACATGTTTTTTGAATCTTGTGCAGATACAGCCAAGCAGCATTGCTATAACAAAGGGAAAACATATAATTCCATATTTCCACCAACATTAACAGAAGATAATGTCATTCGGGCCATGAACGACTGTGAGATTTGTTTCATAGCATCTCATGGACATGCCAATGGTATCCACAATGAAAAATCTGAAGATGTTGTGTCTACAAACACCGCAAATTACGTATTCGCAAACAAGATATTTTATTCTGTATCATGCAATTGTGGACAACACCTCGCCAACAACCTCATAGAAAACAATGTAGTATTATTTGTGGGATATGATGCAGAGTTGAAAGTTGGTTCAAATGAAGAACTTTTTGTTGAAGCAGCTACGGAAGGATTCAAGCATATAGTTGATGGAGATCCAATTCCTGATATTATTGCAGCAATAAAGAATAAATTTGAGGAGAATATTAAAAAAGCGGAAAGATTTGAGGATAAATTTCTATTACTACACAACAAAGAGCATTTAGTATTTGAAACAGCATAGACACATTAAATCAGATGATTACATGAATCACGATTCGCTTTATATTATTGGAAATGGATTTGATCTAAAACATCAAATCCATTCTAGTTATAATGACTTTTTGAATTGGTTGATTGGGAACTATAGATTTGATGTTATTGTTGAATTACAAAGGATATGTCCAATAACGGAGAATGGAAAATATTTACTATGGTCGAATTTTGAAAAGGCTTTAGAGAATATTGAGATAAAGGATGTTGTGGAGTGGGATTGGGAGAATCTATTAGTTGCAGAGACTACTATGGGCAGTTTTCTGATAGGAAATACGCAACCATTGATAGCAGCGGATTAAATGTACCCCCTGTATCACTTTCAAATGTACCGGGCACAGCGGAATCAATTGTACCCCTCATAGCGGAAACAAATGTACCGGGCGTATCACTTTGAAATGTACCGGGCACAGCGGAATCAATTGTACCCCTCATAGCAGAAACAAATGTACCGGGCGTATCACTTTGAAATGTACCGGGCACAGCGGAATCAATTGTACCCCTCATAGCAGAAACAAATGTACCGGGCGTATCACTTTGAAATGTACCGCCCTTAGCGGAAACAAATGTACCACCTGCCGGTATTAACCGGTGCCAGCTGCGGTTAGGCAGGAACTTCAGATCGGTTGCTTTAAGTTTGACAAATGTAACTTTGTGGTTAGAAGACAAATACCACAAAGATATGGCAAACAGAAAAGCAACAATGACAGACATCAGAGTCATCATTCGAGAGTTCGTTCGAGGGACCTCGTTGAGAGAGATGGAGCGTAAGCTGAAAATCAGCCGCACATCTCTCAGGGCTTACCGAGACCGGGCAGAGGCCTCCGGAAAAGCCATGGTTGATCTTCTAAAACTGGAAGATGCCGAGTTAAATGCAATCATGGTCAAAGGCGATAGCCATCGTAGCCGTGATGCTGATAGATACGCCTTCATGCAGGAAAACATTGAGGAGTATGCCCAGCAGATGAAGCGGAAACACATGACCTACGACGTCTTGTATGCGGATTACCAAAAGACTACGGAGAACCCCTATGGCTATACGCAGTTCAAGGCTATCATCCAGGAGTATGAGAAGAACCATGACTACAAGTATCACAATGTCTATGAGCCTGGTCGGGAAATGCAGTTTGACTTTGCCGGCGATAACCTCTGGATAGTAGACAAGTCTACAGGAGAGGCAATCCAGGCTATTGTGTTAGTATGTGTACTTCCATACTCAATGCTCAGCTATGTTACTGCCTTGCCCAGTGCAAAGATGGAATACTTGTTCCAGGCGTTATCCAAAGCTGTTGAGTACTTCGGTGGTGTTGCCGAGATATCCAAAACGGATAACATGCGTCAGTGGATCAAAAAGACGGACAGGTACGAACCCACCGTAAATGAAGCCGCCAGCCAATGGTGCCTTCATTATGGGACAGAACTCGATGAATGCCGTTCTGGGAAGCCTCGTGATAAAGGCCCTGCTGAGAGCCTTGTCAATCAGGCTTACAGGTACTACTATAGTCGAATCTGCCGTGAAACGTTTGGCTCATATGACGAGCTTAATCGTAAGCTGGATGAGCTGAATGACCAGTACAACAATCGTGATAGAAACAATAAACCTTATAGCCGCCGGGAGCAGTTCGAAAAGGAAGAACTGCCATATCTGCTTCCTCTGCCCCTGGAGCGGTTCCTCTTCAAGTATGAGAAAGCCATAACCATAAACTCAACGTATCACTTCCAAGTCGACAAGATCCACTTCTATAGTGTTCCATATCAATACATAGGCAAAAAGGCCAAAGTGGTCTATGATGCCGATACCGTGGAGGTCTGGGTGGACTTCCACCGAATCGCCACACATCGAAGGTCGTATATTGGCGGATATACAACCGTTGCAGAACATATGCCGCCCAATCACCAGGCATACATGAAATCCAAAGAAATCAATGCGGCTTATCTGCAATCCAAAGCAAGTCAGATAGGGCCTCATACAAGGGCATCCATTGACTGTATACTTCAATCTGCCATCTTTGTACAGCAATCATATCACTCTTGCCAAGGCGTACTCAGATTGGCCGTCCGTTATGGCCCAGAGCGGGTTGAAGCCGCTTGCCAAAGAATCGAGCCCAAGACTGCATCAACATACAAACGTATAGAAGCAATACTCAAGAGTAATCTTGATGAACTACCACTGCAATCCTCAGACATGGCTCCCTATATCCCCGAGAATGAGAATGTCCGAGGAGCGGCTGAATATCAGTAACCAAAGCTGGCACGCATATGAATACAAGTACATGAACACACAAGAAACCATCATCCAACTGGAAGGACTCAAACTAAAAGGCATGGCGGAATGCTATAAAGCCCTTCAGGCAATGCCCGTCAACGAATGGCCAACGGTGGATATGTTCGTTGCCAGGCTGGCTGAAGCCGAGCAGCAGTACCGCAACCGGAAACGGACAGAGATGTATCTGAAAACAAGTAAACTCAGATACAATGCCGTCTTCGAAGACATCATCTGTTCAGAGGAACGTAACCTGTCTAAAGATACACTCCTGAAGTTAATGGACTGCAGCTTCATTGACCGCGCAGAGAACGTTCTCATTGACGGTAAAACCGGTTGTGGAAAGTCATTCCTCTCCTGCGCTATCGGACGCCAAGCCTGCTTCCTGGGGCATCGCGTTGAATACTTCTCCATGAACAAGTTCATCGAGCGCATCGCGCTCGCTAAACTTGACGGAAGTCTTCTGAAGGTAATCAATCATATCGAACGGAATGACCTCGTCATCTTCGATGACTTCGGCTTACATCCGCTCGATAATAACTCGCGGCTTGCGTTGCTGCAGATCCTTGAGGACTGCTACCAGCGGAAATCCGTCATCATCACGTCGCAACTTCCGGTTGCCAAGTGGTATGACTACATCAATGAACCAACCTTGGCCGACGCCATCATGGATCGCCTCTGCGCTAACGCGCATCGGATAGAACTCAAAGGTGACTCCTTGCGGCGGAAAAACCAGAAAAAAAACTAACTTTGCAGAACCTTAGAGCAACCACATCTGAAGTGGTACATTTGAATCCGTCACAGACGGTACATTAGAAAACGCTCCAGAAGGTACATTCAATGCGCTATTAGCACAATTCCTTGACACACAAATAAGCGAAGTTATCATAAATGCGTTTACGCCATGGATACGATCTATTGTTATTGACTCTAAGCCAATGTAAGCATTCGATAAAGTACGACTG
>ULUU01078999.1_pt1 | contig 12285 bp, 9 predicted proteins | sample 1958871 | NCBI WGS metagenome assembly ULUU01 (sample SAMEA4835770, study PRJEB28245) | human gut metagenome | biome: gut microbiome; material: fecal sample | place: Denmark | collected 2008 | reverse complement strand
TCACGGCGCTGGTCTTTCTTGGCGATATCCTGACGCTTGTCATAAAGCTTCTTGCCTCTTCCGAGACCTATCTCTATCTTGACCAGTCCGTTCTTCATATATACCTGAAGAGGAACGATTGTATATCCCTTCTCCACCGTCTTGCCGGCGAGCTTGTTAATCTCGCTGCGGTGAAGTAAGAGCTTTCGCACCCTTACCGGGTCGCGGTTGAATATGTTGCCCTTCTCATAAGGGCTTATATGCATATTATAAATGAAAACTTCATTTTTTTCAATCTTAATATAAGATTCTTTTATGCTGGCCTTTCCCATGCGGACCGACTTAACCTCGGTTCCGTATAGTTCCATTCCGGCTTCCCATTTATCTTCGATAAAATAGTCAAAATAAGCTTTCTTATTGTTGGCTACTAATTTAAAGCCTCCGTCTTTCTTTTTCTCCATCTCGATCACCCAATCATCTTAAAATCAATTATTCTCTGTAATTTATCGGCACCGATACACTTGACCTTAACCTGTTCGCCGAGACGATATGTTTTCCCAGTAGCCTCTCCGACCATTTCATAATGTTCTTCGTCATATTTGAAATAATCTCCGTCAAGTGCCGTTACATGAACCATTCCTTCAATTGTATCCGGAAGTTCCACATAAATTCCCCAGGCTGTAATTCCTGATATCACACCGTCAAAAATCTCTCCGATATGTCCCGCCATGTATTCGGTTTTCTTCATCTTCTCTACATCACGCTCGGCATCATCAGCTCTTCTCTCCGTCCGGCTCGCCTGTTTGGTGACATCTGGAAGAATCTTGTTGTAGTGTGATGTACGCTTATCATCCATTTTGCCGTGAAGACATTCCTTGATAATACGATGTATCTGTAAATCCGGATATCTTCTTATCGGCGAAGTAAAATGCGTATAATACTTGGCTGCAAGTCCGAAATGTCCGCTGCAGTCCGTCGTATACTGCGCTCTTTTCATGGAACGCAATGTAAGTCTTGAAAGCAGTGCCTCCTCGTCCGATCCGTCTATTTTCTCAAGCAGTTTCTGTAATTCCTTTGGATGGATTTCATCATTGCTTATTCTTATTGAATAGCCGAAATTATTGATAAAAGCCGCAAGTGAACGGATTTTCTCCGGATCCGGATTATCATGCGTACGATACACGAACGGTACTTCCTGCCAGAAATAATCTTCCGCCACAGTCTCATTGGCGATAAGCATAAAATCTTCGATAATCTTTGTGGCAGCATTGCGTTCGTAAGGTTTTACCGACACCGGATGTCCTTTATCATCTAATACAATCTTACATTCCGGAAAATCAAAATCTATTGAGCCGCGGCTGTGTCTTTTCTTACGGAGGATCAATGCCAGCTCGTCCATCATCAGAAACATCGGTATAAAATCCCTGTATTCGTCAGATAAATCCTTATCACTGCCGTCTATCAGCTTCTGTACCTGCGTATACGACATACGACGGTCAACATTTATAACCGTCTCGCAAATCTCATGATCGATCACATTGCCTTTGGCATCAATTGTCATTATACAGCTTAACGCCAGCCTGTCAACGCCCTGGTTAAGTGAGCAGATTCCGTTGCTTAACTTGTGCGGAAGCATTGGAATTACACGGTCCACAAGATATACGCTTGTACCTCTTTCAAGAGCTTCCTTATCAAGCGGAGAATGTTCTGTGACATAATTGGATACATCCGCAATATGCACACCCAGACGATAGTTATCACCATCTTTTGTAATGGTAACCGCATCATCCAGATCCTTTGCGTCCTCTCCGTCAATCGTGACAGTCTGCCAGTCACGGCAGTCCTTGCGGCCTTCAATATCTTCGGCAGCCACACTGTCCGGTATATCATTAAGTGAATCAGTTACCTCCTGCGGAAATTCCGTCGGGATATCGTATCCGAGAACTACCGACATGATATCTGTTCCCGGATCATCAACATGTCCTATAATATCTATGACGTCGCCCTCCGGATTATGCTTATCATCTCCGTATGATGTCAGTTTTACCACAACTTTATGACCGGTAACCGCGCCCTTGTTATGTCCTGATGCAATATAAATATCCCTCGTAAACCTAAGATTATCCGGGATTACAAAACCGTATTTACCGTTCTTTTCATAAGTACCTACTATATTAAGTGTACCGCGTTCGATTACCTTTATTATCCGGCCTTCACGCCTTCTGCCATCCTTGGCCTCGCTTGTGATTACAACCTGGACTTTATCGTTGTGAAGAGCTCCGTTAATGTCCTTCTCCGCAATATAAATATCCTGTCCCGGTTCATCCTCTATGACAACAAATCCAAAGCCTTTCTGCGTGCTCTCAAATGTGCCGACAATTGCCGTATTCTCAGCCTTGCCGTATTTGCCCTTCTTCGAAACACCGATTTTGCCTTCAAGTACAAGTGCATCCAGTACTTCCATGAGTGCCGGGCGGTCCTCCTTGCTGATTCCGAGAAGAATGGCGATTTCCTTAGCCTTCATCGGTACATACATCTTGTCATGTATAAGGTCATTTATTACTTTTTTCCTTTTTTCAAATGATGCATTATCCATAATGCGTTATCTCCTTCTTCCCGTCAAAAAAACCTCCCGGTATATCCAGGAGGTCATAAGTTCATAAGTATAAGCTTAATTAAACCACTTGAGGTTGAGTACAAGCGCTGCTATAAAGAATACAACCGCAAGTATCTTAGTAGTCTTCTCAAGAGCACCTTCCATAGAACGGCCCTTGTTCTTACCCCAATATGTGTCAGCCATACCGCTTATGGAACCAAGTCCGGCTTCCTTGCCTTCCTGCATAAGAACCACAATCGTAAGTACGATACAATCTATAATTAATAAAAACGAAATTATCATCTTAGCAACTTCCACTGTTAATCTCTCCTTAAAACAAATATGTATACGCGTTTTCTCACGCAAAATTGAGTATAACATAAATAAAGTTTATTTGCAATAGCCAAATTCAAAAAATGCCGGCCTTTCATATCAGCAATTTAAAGCATTAAACAGTTGCGGTATGGCGGCAATTCTGCTACAATATGCATAGTTTATTATCAGGAGCAGAATTATGATTACAGCAGGTTTTATAGGTCTCGGATTAATAGGCGGTTCAATCGCCAGAGCTTTCAAGAAGAACTGTCCGGGAATTCACATAACAGCATATAACAGAAGTCCGGAACCGTTAGCCAGAGCGGTATCTGACGGTATCGTTGACACACCGGTACATGAAGTCGGCAGCGAATTCGGAGATTGCGACATTATTTTTTTGTGTACACCGGTTGAACATAATCTTACATACCTTTCACTTCTTAAGAATATAATTAAGCCCGGATGCATAATAACAGACGTTGGAAGCGTCAAGGGATATATCCACCGGATGATTCACGATTTGGGTATGGAAGAATGTTTTATTGGCGGACATCCAATGGCAGGTTCCGAGAAGACCGGATATCAGGCATCTTCCGATATTCTGCTTGAAAACGCTTATTACGCAATAACGCCTACGCCGCTCACATCGGATCGTAACCTTTCTTTGTACACTGAACTGGTACGGCTTACAGGTGCCATTCCTATTATAACCGATCCGGACAAACATGACTTCGCAGTCGCCGGTATAAGCCATGTTCCTCATCTTATAGCTTCAAGTCTGGTAAATCTCGTCCAGGATAACGATACCGATGACCAGCTGATGCGTATGCTCGCAGCCGGCGGATTTAAGGATATGACACGAATCGCCTCATCTTCGTCAGACATGTGGTCACAGATTTGCGCCACCAATCCCGATGCAATAGTGAAACTTCTTGACATATATATAAGTTCTCTTACGGATATACGCAATGAAGTCGCTGACGGCAACAGAACCGCCATTGCAGATATGTTTATCAGATCCAAGGAATACCGTGACTCGATCAATGTCGGTGCAAGAGGTCCTATGCTGCCTCGCAATGTAATATATTGCAGTATTGAAGACCGGGAAGGTGCATTGAGTGAAATCACTTCTCTTCTGTCTGATAACCGGATCAACATCCAGAATATAGAAATTGTCCATAACAGAGAATTTATGGACGGTGTACTTATGATTGAATTCTATGACAAGAATGCCATGAATGCCGCTTCGGCACTTCTTCTTGCCAAGAATTACACATTACATAAATAAACAGGAGATATAATAATGGATTTTCATAAAAAAGCACATATAAACGGTACGATTAAAGTACCAGGAGACAAATCAATATCACACCGTGCCGTTATGTTCGGTTCAATTGCAAGTGGAACGACTGAAATCACCGGTTTCCTGCATGGAGCAGACTGCCTTTCCACAATCAGCTGTTTTAATAAAATGGGTGTTGATATAGTTAACAGTAACGGCTCCGTCATTGTCAAGGGCCGCGGGCTTCACGGACTTAAAGCGCCAGAAGGTATTCTTGATGTCGGCAACAGCGGCACGACAACCAGACTTATAAGCGGTATCCTTGCCGGTCAGAACTTCACTTCAGTTCTCGACGGCGACGCTTCCATAAGGAGGCGTCCTATGGATCGTATTATTAATCCCCTCCGCATGATGAATGCCGATATCAGCGGACACGATAACACTACATTGGCTCCTCTCACAATCAACGGTCACTCACTTAATGCTATAGATTATATTTCTCCCGTCGCAAGTGCACAGGTAAAATCATGTGTACTGCTCGCCGGATTGTATGCCGACGGCCGCACAAGTGTAACTGAACCGTCACTATCAAGAAATCATACTGAGCTTATGCTCTCTTCTTTCGGTGCAAATATTTACTCCGAAGGACTTACCTCGTATATTGAACCGGTTGACGAATTATATGCCCAGGAGGTTCATGTACCCGGTGATATATCATCCGCTGCCTATTTTATTGCTGCCGGACTGCTTGCGACATCTGGAGAAATCGTTATAGAAAACGTCGGTATCAATCCTACCCGTGATGGCATTCTCCGTGTATGCCAGGCAATGGGTGGCAGCATAACAATTATGAACAGGCGAATCTCCGGAGGTGAACCTGTAGCAGACCTGCTTGTTAAACCATCATCACTTCACGGAACAGTTATTGAAGGTAATATCATTCCAACACTTATAGACGAACTTCCGGTCATTGCCGTACTTGCCGCTTACGCGGACGGTCAGACTATCATCAAGGATGCCGCCGAACTTAAAGTTAAAGAAAGCAACCGTATCGATACAGTTGTTGCAAATCTTAAAGCAATGGGTGCCGACATTTCCGCTACGGATGACGGAATGATCATTAACGGCGGCCGTTCATTACACGGTGCATTAATTGACAGTTATTCAGACCATAGAATTGCAATGTCTTTTGCCATCGCCTCATTGAAAGCAGATGGAACAACCACAATCAAAGATGCCGAGTGCGTTAATATATCGTATCCGGATTTCTATAATGACCTTAATTCAATCTGCCGATAATTTATTTCATAGTCAATTCCATGTCAATGAGCCTCGCAAGAGGCTCCATTGCGTTATATACCTCTTCATATGTATTGGTCTGCGCGCCGGCCTCTATCAGCATTGAACGCGGGACATGATGCAGGCAGTATCTGTATCCCGATATGTATATGCATCTGAACAAATCCGGATAATTAATTTTCCCCAGCAAAAACATTTTATAAGTCATAGCAAGATTTTCCGTGATGTACGGATTCGGCAGATAATCTATTTCTCCCTGTTCCTTGGTATAACTTATACCGTTAAAAAGCATTATCCGGGCTGTCTGCTTACCGTCTATCTCAGTAACCAGATGCTTGGATGCATCAACGCCATCACGGTGCAGATCGATGACTACCTGTATGGAAGGATTCTGTGCCAGCACCTCGTCAAGTTTTGTATTGGCATAGGTATAGGCTTCACTCCTGTCCAACACGCCTCCCGCCATATCGAACTCATCAGTAAGATGTATTACATTATATCCATACTGTTCCTGCAAAAGGCTCACCAGCCTGTCTCCCACATTCACTATGCTCATGCCATTTTCTTCCGAATCTGCAAACTTTTCCTGTGAATGTGTATGAAAAACAAGTATCTGCGGGACGGTCGAATTCTTCTCAATTCTTAAATCTACTTGTGATATTTTATCCAGATCAAGCACCTGCGGTCTCAGGCTTGTCACTGACGGAACCACATAAAAATTATTAAGTACATAGTTATAATCCATAAGCTTTTCCTTCGGGATGATTCCGGCCGCTGCCTCAAGTACTTTACTGTCTTTGTCACATTCAGGTTCCATGCCATCGCCGTTCTGCTCAGTTTCTGCCTGCTCATTACCGTTTTCGCTTTCAGTCCCTGTTTCCGTTTCGGGCTCTTCTGCCACTTCTTTTTTTTCAGCCTCAGTTTCAATATATTCACCGACATCCGCTTCGACTGTTTTAATATCATCTCCGCTATTATACAGGCTGCCCACAGGATAAAATTCTCTCATAATGAGATCAGGCATCTCAAATTCCCTGTTACTATCGTCCCAGCATTCTGCCGTTATAAAAGACGCTGCTATTGTCTCAAGTGATTTTTCCCGTAATTTATCCCAGAAATCCTGTGAAATCTTCCGACAGCCCTTCAACATGAGAAAAACCATCACAATAATAATCAATATTATTATGATTTTTTTAAGCCAATTTCCATTGATTCCATGCTGTCTGCGAAGCCATTGATATTTATTCATCCGACACGCTCTTTCATACTTATATACTCATCCATCCGGACTGATACAGTATATTCCGACAATACCGGTGATATTCATTATTTACCGTCTGTCAAAGCCCATACATATATTAATCCCTTCTGATATCGTATAACTTACTCTTTTAATTATCGCATCAATATCCTTTGATGTAACATACATAAGCTTATACTCATCGGAAATCTGCACCGGATCCTCGACGTTGTTACGTTTTACACTATCATAAATAAGAGTTGAAGCATCCACAACTGTCGGTACTCCGATTGCAATCACCGGTATTCCCATGCTTTTCTTCGTTATTGCCTGTCTGTTATTTCCCACACCTGAGCCCGGATGTATTCCCGTATCCGTAATCTGGATTGTCGAGTTCAGTCTTTTAATTCCTCTTGCCGCAAGTGCATCAACCGCAATAAGTATATCAGGTTTTGTTTTTCTTATTATACCGCTTATAATTTCACATGTGTCCATTCCGGTCTGTGCCATAACTCCCGGGACAATTGCACTTGTCACCGCAAATGCGCCTTCCACTTCATCATATCCCATAAATTCCACAATATGCCTTGTTATGAACAGATTCGATACTACTTCCGGTCCCAGTGCATCAGATGTGGCCTCCCTGTTCCCAAGTCCTACCACAAGCACCTTCGGAATTCTGTTGTCCCAGCTATACGATGCCATAATAAGTTTCCTTAATTCGTCGGCAAGAGCTTTTGATATTTCCCTGTGGCTTCCTTCATCATCCTCCATAAGAGCGGGCACCTCCATGGTTATATACGTCCCGACAGGTCTTTTTATCGCATTGGCTCCGGTTCTGTTAAGCACTTCCATTTTAACAACATTTATATTATTGGAGCAGTCTTTTTCTTCGGTAATTCTGACTCCCTTAATTGCATCATTATCTTTTGATATATTATTTTTAGCCTCCAGTGCAAGGTCGGTTCTTACCTGTGTAAGTGCATTTTTCTTCATAATCCGCCCCCTTATCATAATTCTTTTGTTATTTTGTGTAATTTTTATGTAATTATGTATTGACATTCATTGAATCGTATTATAAAATATCATAGTGTGTTTATGTCGAAATGCCCGTGTCTGTTTTGACATTAACGATATAATATTTTTTACAAATAATTGGAGGTGCCTGAATTGGCTAATATCAAATCTGCTAAGAAAAGAATTTTAGTTACAGCTACTAAGGCCGAGAAGAACAAGGCCATCAAGTCAAAGATCAAAACTTACATTAAGAAGGTTGAGGCTGCTGTTGAAGCTGCTGATAAGACCGCTGCTACAGAGGCTCTTAAGGTTGCTACAGTTGAAATCGACAAAGCTTGTTCAAAGGGTGTATACCACAAGAACAATGCTGCAAGAAAGGTTTCACGTCTTACCAATCTCGTTAATGGAATGAACTAATATAATATTGTGATGTTAATCGGCTGCACATCATAATATATTTTAAAGGGACTGCTTTCGGGCAGTCCCTTTTATTGTTATTTTCCCGCTATGAAATTCCTGAGCCACTTACCTGTCTCCGACAGTTCCGAATCGGTCCATCCCGAAAGTTTCGAACATGACGATACGATAAGTGCTGATGTTTCCGCTTTATTGCATAAACTCCAGCCCACATATGATACATTGTTATCATTAATGAGCTTCTTCCACGCATTCGCTGAGGTACTATCTATTCCGCCGTTACCGGATGCATCACATATGCTGAACTCCGATATAAACACCGGTGTTCCGGCATTTCTTGCCGCTGTGAGCTTATTTCTTATATTATCTTTATGGGTTCCCGCATAAAAATGCAATGTATACATGACATTTTTCTTACTGGCAACCGGATTGGCTGCAACTGCATCAACATCCTGAGACCATGTCGGTGTACCGACAAGAATTATCGCATTCGGCGAATTTTTCCTTATGGTCGATATAATCGTGTCGGCATATGTCTTAATGGTATTCCAATCCACACCGCCGTTTGGCTCATTGCATATCTCATATATTACATTAACATTCTTGCTGTACTTCTTTGACATCTTGTTGAAGAATTTGACAGCCTCGTCCTTATATGTGTTAGGATTGCCGTCGCTTAGTATATGCCAGTCTATTATGACATACATTCCAAGCTCCGATGCCGCCTTTACGCCCTCGTCTATCTTAGCTTCAAGATCTGCCTTGGAACCACCGCTGCAATATCCGTTTTCCCCGGTGTACATGGCAAGTCGTACTACATTGGCTCCCCAATTATCACGCAGTGTCTTAAATGCATCCTTATTGACATATTGAGGGAACCACTGCAGTCCGTGTGTACTCACACCTTTAAGCTGGTATTTGGAACCGTTCTTGTCAACAAGGTCAACACCCTTAACAGAAAGCTGTCCGTGATTGCCAACCGGGGTGCCGCTTTCAAGCTTCGGAGGCGTATACGGTTTCACATCTTCAGTTGTCTGTGTATTGTTACCGCTGTTATTACCATTATTACTGTTGCCGCCATTGCCTGTGTTCTGTCCGGATGCTATTGCCTCACCGTTATATGTGAAATCGGATATCGCAGATGATGTTGCAATTATCATTCCAACATCGGACACGCTTGCGCCTGTTCCTATCCTGGAATTATAATCCGCCGGTCCGACAGTTATCTTATTTCCCGATATTGTGCATTTGCTGTTCCAGAACTGCTTAATTTCAGCTCCGTTTCCGGCATCAAACACGACCGTCCACGAAGATATTTCAGATGATGAAAGATTGGTTAACGTTCCCGACAGCTGGTAACATTTCTTACCGCCTTCTTCCCAGCTGTTTACAACTTTAAAATCAGCTTTATACTTAACGGTAGTCTGCAGCTTACTTTCTTCCTGTTTCTTGGTCTCTGTTTCTTTTTCAGCAACCGGCTCTTCTGTCTCTGTAACCGACTCTTTTTCTGTCTCTGTCACAGTTTCTGTTTCAGAAAGTTCTTTTGTCATATCAATATTCCCTGTTGTCCCAGCCGGTGAATCCGTATGACCTGCCCTGAAAGCTCCTTTAACAAAGAGAATGCTTACAACCGCAGCCAGAATTACAATTACTGTAATGGCTGCTATTATTATCCTCGTTCTGGTAAAAAAAGGCTTTTTTGCCACTTCTTCTTTCTGTTCAAGTTCTTCTTTCTGATCCTTTTCGTCCATTCCCGCTTCCTCCTGTAGTGTACCTGATCACAAGCAATTCAACTGCATATTTATCTTCAATCCTGCCGGTCTTTATATCATTATCGACGCGTACACAGTCTTCCATAGCCCGTCTGAGTTCTGCAGCACCGTAATGTGATGCACCAGCCACATATCTTCCTATAAAATACGGTCTTATCCCAAGTCTGGCTGCTATATCCTGATTCGATGCACCATCTGATTTCATATAATTAACCGCATACAGCTGTGCAAACTGCCTTCCCAATAATGCAAGTATCTTAAGCGGCGGTTCTTTGAGTTCCACAAGATCGGCATACAACTTCATAACTGTATCGACATTGCCTTCGGACATGGCATTTATCATATCAAACACCCTATCTTCAGGCTGCGGCTCTATGACTGCATCAATCGCTTCCCTGTCTATTATATCTGCACTGCCAATGTATGCGATAAGCTTACAACTCTCATTATATATATTATTCATATCCGTCCCAACACGGTTGAGAAAATATGTCATATCGTTCTGTGTTATTTTTTTGCCGGCTGCTCCAAACTGCTTAGCGCACCATGACATCAAATCAGATTCTTTCTGTGTCTTCATTTCGCACACATATCCGACATCATTAACTGCCTTATACAATCTGTTCCTTTTATCGACTTCACTTTCCACAAACAGAAAAACCGTCGTGTCCGGTGCATTTTTCACAGCTTCTGCCATCTCCTCCGATGCAGCTTTAAAAAGCCCGCAATCTTCTATCATTATCAGGCGCTTTTCAGCAAAAAAAGGCATAGTTCTGCTCAAATCAATAATTTCCGCCACCGGAATATCTTTTCCCTGATAATATGAAAAATTCATCGTATCATCACCACAAATGGCTTCTTTTAACTTATATTTATATATTTTCTTAAGGTAATCCTCCTCGCCGCACAATAGGTAAGCCGGCTTAAAAGTACCTTCTTTAATATGTTTAATCAGCTCTTTCATATAAACTATGATAGCACAAACAAAATATGGTTTCAAGTACATCCGCGCGGCGACGCTTTTCCGGCCGGTCACGGGTATATCCGCGAGGAATCTTTACCTGTACCCGTTGATATTTACTTTTCCATCCCGGAGGTTCACAAGCACCGCCCCTATTTCATCCGTTCTGTAAATTTCGGACCCGGCAGCGTTAATTCTATCCATTGTTTCTGTATGCGGGTGTCCATATGAATTGTCAATACCACATGAGATGATGCATGCTAACGGCGAAACTTCATCAAGAAATTCTGTACATGATGAATATTTTGAGCCATGATGCGCCGCCTTAAGCAAATCAAACGGAGCATAAGGCTGCACATACGGCAATATTTCTTTTTCCTGTTCCGATGAAATATCGCCCGTCAATAGTGCGGTAAATTCGCCATACTGAACTACCAGTGTGGTAGAGTAATCATTTCTGTCGTCACATTTATATTGATACGAAGGATGTATGCATGTTACCGTACCGTCAGCGGTTTGTATACGCATACCGGCATATATTTCCATAATATTTGATGCCGATTCTGACGCAAGTTCCCACAGATCTTCGTAGGCGTCATCAATGCATGTTGTCGATGGCATGCAAAAATTCGTTACATGTATTACAGATTCATTAAGGAGCGCCTTTAATGCACTTATGTGGTCATTATCACAATGAGTTACGATAACATAATCAAGTTCATCCACTCCCCGCGATAGCAAAAATGGTTCCAGTGTGTATTCATATAATCTGGAATTATCCGTACTTCCGCTGTCCACAAGAATTGTCGTTCCATCTTCCATTCTTACAAAAATTCCATCGCCTTGTCCGACATCCAGAAAGTCCATCTCAAAATGAGGACGCGGTTTAATAAGAATAAAAATAAGCGGAATGAGTGCGAGCAACGTTTTAAGGCGGTGCGGTTTTTGGCTGATATAGTATATAACAAATCCGAGTACGATGTAATAGACTATAATGCGCCAGGCTGCCGGCTGTCCGCAAGTGTATACTGAACCGTTTATTTTAAGATTTCCTTCACACATTTTCTCGTATAATTTTAGTATCATGGCTCCGGGACCTATAGCAATAGTACCAAAAACCGTATTTATGCTCCCGGCTATAATACCGGAGATACCGGAAATCATCACGATTGTCATAAGAGGTACAACTATCATATTTAATAGGACAGACAGAACAGGAATCCGATAATAGTAATACATTATTAACGGAATTGTAGCAAGCTGGATTCCTATTCCGGAGAGAAGCGAGTTCAAAATTCTATTACGCGAATCAAATGCTTTACACAAAGTTGATGAGATGCAGGTAATTCCGAATACAGCAGCAAAAGAAAGCTGAAAACCGCTGTTATGAACGAGATACGGACAGTC
>ULUU01059708.1_pt1 | contig 12366 bp, 13 predicted proteins | sample 1958871 | NCBI WGS metagenome assembly ULUU01 (sample SAMEA4835770, study PRJEB28245) | human gut metagenome | biome: gut microbiome; material: fecal sample | place: Denmark | collected 2008 | reverse complement strand
CGCTCTGTCTCCGCCATGCTCAATTATTTTACATCGATAGGTTCCGGGGACAGTTTCCGCAGAATGTGTGTACTTGATGCGCTGATACTCAACACCGACAGGCACCTCGGCAATTTCGGAGCGCTCATAGATAATGACACAATGTCTGTAATACGAATGGCACCGGTGTTTGACAATAACCGCAGCTTGCTGTTTGATATGGACGATGACCAACTGAAAAATACAGACTGGTGCATCAGCACATGCGCTCCGCGTTTTGGTGCTGACTTCATTTCAACGGCAAGAGGAATGCTGACAGATGATATACGTCAGGATGTTGAGGCACTGCGCGATTTCAGCTTTGAGCAGCACCCAAAGATAAAGGCAGAAGAGGCACGGCTCGAGGCTTTGTCGACGATAGTGCGTGAACAAGTGAAGAGAATACTGGATTAACTGTTCCGGCTTGATTTGACAACTTGCTCTTTGACAGATAGTAAAAATCCTGAAATCTTTTGATTCCAGGATTTTTTACTATATTTATAATATTATTGTATTGTATCAGACAGCGTTACCGGCGTTGAAGCCTTCACGGATATTCTTGTAGCCGTTCTTGGTGCTGCTTGCGTCGCCTACAACTACAACTTTGCAGCCACAGTCCTTAAGCTCTGCTTCGAGCGGATTATTGCTGCGGACGCCCATGGCATTGACGAGCATATCGATATGCTTGAACTCTACAGGCTCGCCCTACTCCTCAGCGTAGATAGTGCCTTCACCGACTTTTGTGAGTTTGGTATGGGTATGTACCTTGATGTTATATTTACGGATGTGCTCAAGCAGACAAGCTCTGGGCTGGGCCACAGCGTCAGTGATTATGTCAGGCGCCATTTCTATTATGGTTACATCGCAGCCCTGAACCGCAAGAAACACTGCAGTTTCGGCACCGGTCATGCCGCCGCCTGCGACGACCACTTTCTTACCGTAGAGCGTGCGGCCACGGAGAACTTCAATGGCGGTCTTGACATATTCACGGTTGTTCAGACCAGGGATTGGCAGGAACATGGGGTTGCTGCCGGTGGCGAGGATGACAGCATCGGGCTTCTCGATATCAACGATTTCACGAGTGAGCGGCGTGTTGAGGCGTATCTCTGCACCGTACTTCTTCAGTTGATTGCGGAAGTTAAGCACGAGAGATGCATATTCGGTCTTTCCCGGAGGTGTCATAGCAGCAAGCCACTGACCGCCGATCTCATCGCTGGCTTCAAAGACGGTGACCTTGTGCCCGCGTTCTGCTGCACCGTACGCCGCGGCAAGACCGGAAACACCGGCACCCGCGACAAACACTCTCTTTGGATTTTCAACTATAGACAGATCATAAACCAGTTCTCGGCAGGTGTGGGGGTTGGCGATGCAGTTGACAGGATTGCCGACCGCAGTTTCACCGGTGCAGCCCTGATCGCAGCCGATACAGTGGATTATCTCATCTATCTTGCCGGCCTTTGCTTTGTTGGGCAGATCAGGGTCGGCGAGGGAAGCACGTGCCATGACGATAAAGTCAGCTTTCTCATCGCGCAGCATGGCCTCGGACATATAGATGTCGTTGTAGCGGCCGACGGCGAGCACAGGAATGCTGACGGCCTTCTTGATGGCGGCGGCGTTCTCGGCGTAGTGCATCACAGGAACAAAACCCGGTGCGATTATAGCTTCCTTGGAAGCGAACATACCCTGTGTGCAATGCAGAGCGTCAATGCCTGCCTCTTCAAGCATTTTTGCCATGACTATTGCCTCAGGAAGTTCAATGCCGCCCTCAACATAGTCGCAAGTATTGAAGCGGAAGAGAATAGGAAAGTCGGGGCCTACAGCCTCACGGACAGCGGCGACGACTTCAAGTGCAAACCGCATACGGTTTGAAAGCGTACCGCCGTACTCGTCCGTGCGCTTATTGGAAAACGTGGACATAAACTGATTTATGAGATAGCCGTGTGCGCCATGAATCTCAACACAGTCAAAGCCGCATCTCTTTGCTCTTGCGGCGGCCTCGCCGAATGCCCTGACAAGATCATGTATCTCCTCAACAGTCAAAGCGCGGGGAACGTAGGGCTCGGTCGGCTCCTTGAGCGCAGAGGGAGCAACGGGGTGTGTGTCATATGCCTTCAGACTTCTTTGACGACCGGCGTGGTAAATTTGCGCGCCCATAAGTCCGCCGGCGGCATGTACCTGGCGCACAGTCTCAGACCATGCGGGAACCTGATCGTCGCTCCAAAGGGAGCCGACGACAGGGTCACTGCCGGCGTCCTTGGTCACACCGAGATCCTCGGTGAATACGAGACCCCAGCCGCCCTTGACCTTGGCGACGAGGTATGCGTTGACAGCATCGTTAGGCGTGCCGTCAGGGTTACCCATATGAGACGACATGGCACTGACAACAAGGCGATTCTTTAGTTCAAGATTGCCAATCTTGCCGGGCTCAAATACTTTGGTTAATTTCATGTGATGCCTCCATCTAGATACATGTTTTCTTGCAATCGGGGAAATATTGCGGACGCGATGTTAAAACAACGAATCGTATATTTATTTTTAACAAGTTTTTTGAGCAATTTCAATAACGCACTTTTTTGTTATAGTGCACAAAATGGTTAGCACGAACAAAAAAGTGCGTTATTGTTAAAAAGGAGTCACATGTTTTATAATTCAGACAAATGTGATATCGAATTAACATATACGCGGCTGATGAGAAATAAGACACAGTCTGGCCGTACAAGCAATTGAAAGGAAAAACAACATGAAAAAGGCAAAAAAGATAATCGCGTTTGTGCTGGTACTTGTTATGGCGGCAGCACTTCTCAGCGGATGCGGAGAGACCGGCAGCACCGGCAGTACCGCAAGCGGCAAGACATATAACCTTGCATATCAGTGCGCATGGGGTTCCGGCGGCGGACCTTTTCAGTATGCCTCCGATCTTTCCAATGCGATAGTCAATTGCTCCGGCGGCCGTGTGACGATGGAGTGCCTCGCAACAAATTCCATAGTACCTACGACAGATATGCTTCAGGCGGTATCTAACGGTACTCTCGACTGTGCACAGACTGCGGCAACCAACCTCTCCGATGATAGCCTTGGTATTCTCAGTACCCTGCCCGTTGGCATGACATTTGACGAGTACATGGGCTGGTACGTTGCCGGTGAAGGGCAGCAGATACTCGACGAAGTCATGGCGGAGATAGACAGCAATGTTGTTGCATTCCCGTGCGGTGTTGTTGATTCGGAGATACTCTACCACTCAACTAAACCCATCACCTGCCTTGACGATATCAAAGGACTCAAGATCCGCGGCGTTTCTGACTGGGCCAATATTGAGACCCGCCTCGGCGCATCTGTCGTCACCATGGACGGCGGAGACTGCTATGAAGCGCTCTCCCGCGGCACTATCGACGCGGCTGAATATTCCAGCCCGTCTGCAAATTGGGCGGCAGGTTTCCAGGAAGTCGCGCCTTACCTTACCGTTCCCGGAGTGCATCAGTCATGCGCGGTCTACCTCTTCCTCATAAACCGCGGAGTATGGGAGGGCATGGACGAGCAGACCCAGAACATCATAAAGCTTGCATGCACTGCGATGATGGCGCAGAACTGGGCTGAGGATCGTGTAGCAAACGGTCAGGCGTGGGAGCAGTTCAAGGAGCTTGAGGCGCAGGGAAAGCTGACCATATACAGAATGCCTGACGAGGACATCGCAAAGATTCAGCAGGTCGCTGACGAATACTATGCTGAAAAGTGCCAGAGCAACCCGCTGTTCGCAAAGATATATGAGTCCCAGCAGGCATATATCAAGTCTGTCAGTGACTGGAGCGAAGCGGCATCCTACTGATAAAGCCGCTCGGCTCGCGAGAGGAATTTGAAATGGCTAAACAACCTGAAAACAACAAAGGGGCGTCCTTCGGAGATAAGTTCATAGCCTTTGCCAACAAAGTCTCGGACGTCTCCGGGCTTGCGGCTGCATATATGCTCGTGCCGCTTGTGGTCGTGTTTCTGATAGAGATCATTTTGCGCAATGTGTTCAACAGCCCCACAACATGGGCTTACGGCATGTGCTTCATCATCGGCGGATGCGCTGCTGTGCTTGGCTTTGGCTACGCGATGAAGAGCGGAGCGATGGTCAGAATAGACGCGTTCTCCTCAAAGCTCCCGGAAAAGGCGCACTGTATACTTGATCTCGTTTTGTATGCGGTGCTGTTCCTGCCGCTCACAGTAGGGGGGACAATAGAGTGCGCAAAGGACGCTGTCATGTCCACGGTCACGCTTGAAACACTCAGCACAGGCTCATGGAACGCGCCAATCTGGCCTACCAAGATCGTAATGACGATCAGTCTTATTATACTTACGCTTCAGGGGATTGCTGAGATAGTGGGTCTTATCCAGCGTCTGCGCGCAGTGAAAGGGGATGGAGATAAATGACAGCAAGCGGTCTTGCAATCGCTGCCATAATGGGTGTAATGCTGTTGGTGTTTATCTTCTCCGGCTACTACCTCTTTGCGGCGCTCGGCGGTGCGGCTATTATATCCGGACTTGTGTTCTGGGGACCGAACGTGTTCCAGACCATTTATTTCAGCATCTTTAAATACTGCAAGGACTATAATCTCCTTGCGGTGCCGCTGTTTGTCCTGATGGGGCAGCTGCTCAACCAGTCCGGCGTGGCCGGGAGACTGTTCGATAACCTGTCTGTAGCCCTCGGACGACAGCGCGGCGGTATGGCAGTCGCGGCGACGCTCATAGCAATACTCTTTGCTGCGACCACCGGTATTGTCGGTGCGTCCGTTGTGTCCATGGGGCTGCTCTTCACAAAACCAATGCTCGATGCAAAGTACAATAAATCGCTTACGGCCGGCGTTATAATCGCCGGCGGCACGCTGGGCATTCTTATCCCGCCGAGCATCATGCTCGTGTTTATGGGCTCAGCTGCGAATGTCTCTGTCGGTAAGCTCTTCTACGGCGCAATGACGCCCGGCGTTCTGCTCGGCGCAGCATACATCGTGTATGTAAAGGTCATATCCATCGTGAAGAGGGACTATGCCCCGCCTATGCCCGATGAAGTCCTCAGCCGGTACTCCAAAAAACAGATAGCATGGGGAATCATTGTGAACGTCCTGCCGGTCGCGATCGTCATTTTCTCTGTTCTGGGCGCAATATGGCTCGGCTGGTGCCCGGCGACAGAGGCCGCTGCACTAGGTGTTGCGGCATCATTCCTTATCGCATTGTGCACGCACTCAATAAACAAAGAGGTCATCAGAAAAACGCTTGTCGAGTCAATAAAGCTGACGAGTATGGTCTATGCCGTGTCGGCGTTCGGCAACCTCTTTGTCACGGTGTTCATGCGCCTGGGCTGCAGCAGCGCGGTCACAAGCCTGTTCGTCAACCTGCCGCTCGGCAAGTGGGGGCTGTTTGCGCTGATGATGGCGGTTGTGTTCCTGCTGGGCTTCCTGATGGACTGGATAGCTGTGTGCATGATAACGATACCCATATTCGTCCCCATTGCCACACAGGTCGGCTTCCAGGCAGAATACTTCCTCACGATGATGGCCGTCATAATGCAGACCGCGTTCCTCTCACCGCCCATGGCTGCGTCCATCTTCTACTTCCAGGGTGTCGCGAAGGATCATATAACCACGGCGGAGACAATACGCGGCGTCTGGCCGTTCATGGGAATACAGGTGGTCGTCTTTGTCCTGTGCGTAATATTCCCGCAGATAGTGACATGGCTGCCTAATATGATAATAAGCTGAAAGCTTACAGAGTAAAGGACCTTGGTCTGCATTTGCAGACCGAGGTCCTTTACTCAGCTATTTTCAACGCTGTCCGACGGCTCTGAGCCGTCTTCCGATTTGGCATACTGAAACTCTATATTGACGGCTTTGCCGAGCGCTTCGGAGGTATATCCGTATTTGATGACGCTCTCTCCGAGATCACCATGTGAGCGCTTTATGGCATCGGGCGGGCATTCGTGGTTTGCAAAAACGCCCCAGTCGCGCATATACAGAATGACAGGAATGAGCAGACGGCCTTCCTCTGTCAGCGAATATTCCACACGCTTGGGCTTCTCGTCGTACTCAGTGCGTTTTATGACGTTGTAGGATTCAAGCTCCTGAAGCTGCTGGGTGAATATCTTGTGTGAGATGTCATACGGCACAAGGCGCTTGAGCTCACCGTACCTGCAAACACCGTTAGGAGTACTGTGAAGGTACCAGAGAATATATGGCTTCCACTTTCCGCTTATCGCGGAGAAGGCAAAGTTGAGCGTGCATGACTCCAGAGTATGAACGTAATTATCCACCGTATCCCTCACTTTCTGAACGGCATAAAAGAGCTTGTTGATCTTTACTATATTAACATCTGCACCATCAAAAAGCAAGTGCGCAAACCGCTAAAGACGACGGTATGATGTTTTTGTGCAGCATATATGAAAGCTGCCTCCGAAAAAATCGAAGGCAGTAATACGGTTCTGGCTTGAGCGGGGATCAGAACGCGGACTTGTAGAGGCAGGTCGGGTTGTACGGATAGAGAATGTTGTTCTTCTCAACCGTATCGCAGCCGTCGAGAGCCTTCAACAGCTGCTCGGTAGTCATGGTGACTCGGACATCGCCATATGCGAGAGCACCGGTGGCACGGTCACCGCGGCAGCCGAGGGACAGACCGATCTTGCCTTCCTTCATGGTGCGCATCCAAGTGTCTGCGCAGTTGGACTCACCGCTGAACGGAAACTCGAGCTTCTGCCAATCGGTCTCAACATAGCAGGCCAGCAGATGGAACGCGGCCTGAGTGGGAAGCTGGAGGCAGATGACGTCGGGCTCTTCGATGGGGCAGTTGCACAGAGAGGAGCAGACGATACCGGCGTAGGGCGTCTCGGGCAGAACTTCGAGGTTGGACTTGATGTGCTTTATCGCGTCCTCCTGCTTGTGGTGCCACGGGGTGGGCTGCTTGTAGAGGATAGCGCCGTCAAGAAACTCCTGATTGACTTCCATGCAGCCGTTGTTCATTGCGCAGTAGTAGCCGGAGAAGTGATCGGGCGTGAGACCGAAAGTGCCCTGAAAGTGAGCGGCCATGCCGATCAGCTTGCAGGTTGAGGCTTTATTCTGGCAGAACTCAATGCCGGGGATCGCGTCGAACTCTTCCGGCGTCTTGATGAACTTCATCGCGACAGGGTGCTGGGTAGGACGGAGAGTAAGGAATATGCGATCGCTGAGCTGTTTCCACTCTTCTTTGGTAAGTTTCATTTTTATATTCACTCCATTTTTGTTTCGGATGCGTGGATCACATAAGAAAAACCTTATATGCATTCGCGCAGTCCTCAAGTCTTTTTTTGATGCTGCCCTCGCCGCGAAGATAGGTGAGAGCCATTTCGGTGGCATACCAGCGCCCGCTGACCTTGATATACTTGTTATCATAGTGTGCGCGTCCGACGAATTCTCCGCCGTTGACAGCGTCGTACAGATCGTCTTCGAGCGCCCAATGGGCGATGGCGGTATCTTCACCGGTTATTTCGACCCAGTGGTGATGACCATGGTGGCTGGAGGTCACGTTGTCGGTGAACTTGCCCTTCATTGTGGCAAGCATACCGTCGCCGCCGACGTATTTTCCTCCGGTGGTATTGTTTATAAACACGAAATCATCGGTGAAGCAGGCACGCAGTCCGTCCCAGTCCTTCTTGTCGAGGCAGTCCCAATAATTTGCCTGAAGTCTTTCTATGGCTCGGATATCCTCCTGTATCTGTATGCGTTGTTCGAGTTCGTTTATGCGCTGTTCAAGCTTTTCCATATCCGACATTGGTTATTCCTCTGCTTATATAATGTGAAAGGGCAGGCTTATATCACTTCTTGCCCCAGCCGCCGACGGAGAAGATGGTCTCGCCGGTGATGTAGGAAGCCTCGTCGGATGCGAGGAAGCAAGCGAGGTTGGCCTGCTCTTCGGGCTTTGCCATTCTGGGGATCATGAGCTTCGGTGCGGTGTAGTTCGGGAAACGCTGACGGGGAACCTCAGTGACCATCGGGGTATCGGTGGAGCCGGGGCAGAAGCAGTTGGCACGGATGCCGTACTCTGCCAGCTCAACGGCGACGCCCTGAGTCATCGCGGCGATAGCGCCCTTGCTCGCGGCGTAAGGAGTGGAGTTGGGGCAAGCGCAGCGGACGTTGATGGATGCGGTGTTGACGATAGCGCCTTTGGTGCCGTGGGCGACGAATGCACGAGCCGCGGCCTGAGTGCTGTTGAAGCAGCCGAAGTAGTTGTTGTGAACGATGCGTGCGTGTTCTTCCTCAGTGACGTTGATAAAGTCCTTGAAGAGGTTGATGCCGGCATTGCCGAACATGACGTCGAAGCCGCCGAAATGGTCATATGCGGCCTGAACGAGCGCGTCAACCTGAGCGCGGTTCGTAACGTCACAGATCTGGCACCAGCAGTTCTCTGCGCCGAGGTCTTTGACTATTTCCTCAAAAAGATCGTCGTGACGTGCGCCGATAACGATCTTGCCACCGTCCTTGACGAAGCGGGTCGCAATAGCGCGGCCTATGCCGGTCGTACCGCCGGTGATGACGGCCACTTTGCCTACAAATCTGTCGGAAGTTGCCATAGTGATTAGCCTGCCTTTCTGATAAGCGAAATGAGTTAGTTGATCAAAATCATAACTACTAACATTTAAGAAAGTGCTTGCGGCGCAGCCGTTGGGGGCGGCTGCAGCCGCGCTTTTGTAGAGCACACTCTATTTAATACTCTAACTTCCATCCGCGAGATTGTCAAGAAAAAGATAAAAAAATAATAACCAAAAACATTGTGACGAATTTGGCAGAAATAGATAAAAATCTGCTTTTTATGATAAATATGAAAAAACTGTGAAAAAAGTGCTTTACTTTTCACAAAGTGTATGATAATATTTTCGCGATATGTGCGAACAGAGCATGCTCTAGAGCACGAGCGCAATCAAATACAGCGCCGGTGTTACGGCTTTAAGCCTGCATATATGCTGCTGTTAATGAGAGGAATTATAAAAGTGGAGCTTACTACACCTAAGCAGGTGCAGACGCAGGAGACAAAACAGAAAATATTTAAGGCAGCGTCGAACATATTAAAAAAGAAAGGCTATGCATATCTTACGGTCAGCAATATCTGCGCCGCCGCAGGCGTGTCGAATGGGACATTCTTCTATCACTTCAAAACAAAGGACGAACTTTTGGTCTATTATAATTTTCAGAAGTTTGCTGAGTTCAGAAAGAAGAACAGCTTTGATGATGCTGTCGCCGACAGGCCATTCGACGAGCGTATACGTATCTTCTATTATTATTGGAGCGATTATATGGTTGATGTGGGGCTTGACTTCTGCTGCAACTATTATAATACCAAGAACTACTCGCTCGATAACCGCCGCTGGCACCAGCGCCAGCCGGCCTATGTGTGGGGATATCCTGACAGCTGCCTGAAAGAGGCGTCGGATATGGGGCTTCTGAAAGAGGAGCACAGCCTTGACCATTATGCGGAGGTCATAGTGACAATAATGAAGGGCGTCGCTTTTGACTGGTGCCTGAGCGGAGCTGCATTCGATATGCACGACCGCATAGACGAAACCATGATGCCTTATCTTAAAAGCATCATGAAAGACTGATCCGGCGCGTGCCGGAACTTGATTTTGGATTCAACTGTCAAGCAGACAATTAAAAGCAATAGAGTACACTCTTCCGTCAGAGCGCTCTCACAAAACGCATTTGGGGATGCAGAGGGTGCGAATGACGACTTTATTGCCTGACAGTTTGTATCAAATAATTTTTTGGAGAGTATTTATGGACATCCTTATCCTCGTGGCGGCAGTCCTGCTTATCGGCCTGTTCTGCTACAAAAACGTTCCTACCCTGATTGGCGGCATTGTCTGCTCCGTCATTCTCATGATCATCTATAAGATGGACATCACCACCGGCCTGTTCGATACATACATGGGTGGTCTCGTCGGCTTCATGAAGTCTTGGATGATTCTGTTTTTCCTCGGCGCGCTGTTCGGCAAGCTGCTGGACATCACGGGCGGCTCTGACAGCCTCGCACGTGTTATCCTCAACGTTGTCGGCCCGAAGAATGTTTCTCTCGGCGTCTGCATCTTCACCGCTATCCTTGCAATGGCTGGTATCTCCAGCTTCATCAGCCTTTTCATCTGCTATCCTATCGCACTTAAGCTTTGCCGCAAAGCTAACATCAACCGCGCTTCCGTTATTGCCGGTTACTCACTCGGCCTGAACTTCGGTCTGGCTGTTCCCTGGGTTCCGGTCACCAATAACGTTCTTTGTGCCAGCTACTTTGGCACCGATGTCAGTGCCGGCGGTTTCCTCGGCCTGTTCGTTTCCATCGTTTTCATCGTTGTCGGTATGCTTTACATCAAGTGGTATGAGAAGCGCCTTGCCGCGGCTGGCAAGGGCTACCTCCCTGCGTACGGCACCGGCGCTCTTGAAGAAGAGGAGTCCGACGATGATGATGCCAAGAAGGGTCCTCACTGGGTCCTCTCTGTTATCCCCATGCTCATTCCTATACTTGTCCTGAATATCTTCAAGGTCAAGGTTGAGCTTGCGCTTCTCTGCGGCGTTCTTGCAGTTGTTATTCTGCAGTTTAAGTACCTCCCCCGCGACTGGGATGCCAACCGCAAGGCAGTCAGCGACTCTATATCTATGTGCATGACTACCCTCATCAATGCTGCAGCTATCGTCGGCTTCGGTGCGGTCGTCCAGAACTGCCCTGGTTATGCCACTGCAGTTGACAGCATCCTCTCCTATGAGGGCAGCCCGCTCATGATCACTTTTGTTGCCACCAACCTCATCGCCGGTATCGCAGGCTCTTCCTCCGCCGGCCTTGTTCTCGCCGCTCCTGTTTTGCAGCAGGCAGCTACCATGACGAATGCCGCGGTGTTCCACAGAACCACCGTTCTGGCCTCTCTTGGTCTCGACTCTCTGCCCAATGCAGGCTTCCTCCAGACCGAGTGCACTGTCGCAGGCGTGAAGTTCAAAGATGTTTATTTCCCTGTGATCTTTGCCCTGACTGTCGTGTTGACCATACTGCGCTGCCTGCTCTACATGGGTCTTGCTGCTGCTTTTGGTCTTGCCTGATCGTGTGACCGGAATCATATAAAAAGAAAAATAGTTCAAATAAAAGTCCGGGGCTTTTGAGAAATCAAAGGTTCCGGACTTTTAACAGAAGTTGCCTTTCGCCATTTTCTTCGGACAGTTTAACAGTCAATCGTGAATTAAGTACTCGCCTGTACACAATGCGGCGGCACCAGGCGGCTTATGGACAGCAGAAACACTGACAGGCACCTTGGCAATTTCGGAGCGCTCATAGATAATGACACAATATCCGTAATACGGATGGCCCCGGTGTTTGACAACAACCGCAGCCTGCTGTTTGATATGGACGATGACCAACTGAAAAATACAGACTGGTGCATTGGCACATGCGCTCATGAAATCTCTTTTATTTTCAGCTATTTCATGTTATACTGCGAACAATAATAGGAGCACTTATATTACCAGCGGGACAATTTAGCCTATCCGATAGAGGTACAGCTATGGTGCGGTAAAGATTATTACTTCAACCTCTGGAGCCATCAATACGTCTACAAATACAAGAGCTCGGAAATCGGGCAAAAACTGTATTAAGAATATACTGCAGGCATGATCAAAACCGAGCAGGAGTTTCTGAAATGTTTGCAAGAATTGGAGGTGGACACCAATGGGTGATAGAAAAATATACGTTGTTGCAAAAGTGTTCGACCAGCAGGGATGCATTGCGTATCTCTGCAAAACGCCAAATGAGGCTCGCTGCCTCCCTGGTACGCTGGAGGCGTTGAGAGCAGAAGGGGTACAGATCGTCATTCTGGACTCGCCGGAAATCTATTCCGAATATGCGCCGTATACCTACATCGAGGACATGAAAGAGTTTATCGACAGGGTCACTCTGCTGAACCGAGCTTCATGACATTTGATCTGTTCAGACTACTATTTGACTACTATTCTCTCCGCAGCATAGAAAACAGCTTTGAATCGTTGCGCCGCAACGGTTCAAAGCTGTTTTACATATCGCTATATTTTGTGCGTCATACACGAAAACCAGTCGAAATACGCTCGATTCGTGTACGGCCACATAACTCCGACTCCGAAGGTCGCAGGTTCAAATCCTGTCGGGCATACCATCATGGTCAGCCAATTTTGATGACACTGCTCCAAACGCAGTGTCATCAAGGATTTCCGGGCTCAAAAGGCTCGGAAATTTTTTTATTTTTCCATTTATGACAAACGCCGTTTAAACTGTACCCATAAAAATGGACAGGAAGAAAAACAAGAATCCAAGAAACAGGACAAAAGCGGTTTCTGAAAAAGA
>ULUU01077612.1_pt1 | contig 12442 bp, 10 predicted proteins | sample 1958871 | NCBI WGS metagenome assembly ULUU01 (sample SAMEA4835770, study PRJEB28245) | human gut metagenome | biome: gut microbiome; material: fecal sample | place: Denmark | collected 2008 | reverse complement strand
GGCGGGAAGGCGGTGGTAACACCGCTGACCCAGCCGATTACGCACCCCTTGTGGAGCGTCTGCATGGGCAGGTCATCCGCATCAGTCCGGCAAGTACCCAGTATATCAACCCGCTGGACATCAACAGCAATTACAGCGAGGAAGATAATCCGCTTGCCTTGAAAGCGGACTTTATTCTTTCTCTGTGCGAGCTGGTGGTGGGTGGCAAAGAAGGCCTGCTGCCGGTAGAAAAAACAGTCATCGACCGCTGCGTACACCTCATCTACCGCAAGTATTTCGCTGACCCTGCGCCGGAAAATATGCCGCTGCTGGAAGACCTGTACAATGCCTTGCTGCAGCAGGATGAAAAAGAAGCCCATCATGTGGCTGCCGCTCTGGAAATCTACGTCAAAGGCTCTCTGAATGTGTTCAACCATCGGACGAATGTGGATATCAACAACCGCATCGTCTGCTTTGACATCAAACAGCTCGGCAAACAGCTCAAAAAGCTGGGGATGCTCATTGTGCAGGATGCCGTGTGGGGCCGTGTGACGGCAAACCGCAGCGCGGGAAAATCCACGCGATACTATGTCGATGAATTCCACCTTTTGCTCAAGGAAGCTCAGACAGCGGCCTATTCCATTGAAATCTGGAAGCGCTTCCGCAAATGGGGCGGGCTACCGACAGCCATTACGCAGAATGTGAAGGACCTTCTGGCAAGTCCCGAAGTATCGAATATTTTTGAGAATTCGGACTTTGTGTATATGCTCAATCAGGCCAACGGTGACCGGCAGATTCTGGCCAAGCAGTTGAACATCAGCCCCCATCAGCTGTCCTATGTGACCCATTCCGGCGAAGGTGAGGGACTGTTGTTTTACGGCAACACGATTCTGCCGTTTATCGACCGCTTCCCGCATGATTTGGAACTCTATAAGATCATGACAACTCGTTTGTCTGAGGTGTCGGAGGAGGATAAATCATGAGCGGGCAGCCGAAGAAGCTGAGGATGGAAGAAGGCAAGGCGGATACCGCAACGCGCTCCCCTCCGAAAAAAAGCCGAACCACACAGACGATCCCCAAAAAGAAAAAGCTGAAGTCTGAAGCAGAAAAGGCCAAGGAAAAAGCAGCGAAACTCCGTTTGGGCAAGGCGGAAATCACCCCGGAAGAAGTGTCCCGCATGACCAAAGCGCAGAAGCGGGAGCTGTATGCGGCTGCCGCTGCCCGTTCTGCGGCACATCGGGAAGTGGAGCAGTACGAGGACGACAATGTAGGTGCACAGGCACTCAATGAAGGAGAGAAAACCGCGGAGGGTGCCGGACATTACACCCGAAGCCGCTATGCCCGCAGGCTCAAAAAGAAAGCGAAGTTGCAGGCAGGTAAGAAAAAGACGCGGACAGAAAAGACAGCAGCATCGGATGAAAGCAAAAGAACTTCCACGGCAGAAGGGGAAGCTCACTGGTTTTCACGCTGGAAGCAGCGGCAGGAAATTCGCAAAAGCTACTATGCTGCAGCTCAGTCAGGCGGTACGGCTGCGCAGGCGGCCGGCAGCGGCAAAGCTGCATCCGGCAGTGCATCGGCAGCCCGGTCCGGCGTAGAGCAGGTGGCGGACAAAGGAAGGTCGGCAGTCAGTGCCGCAGTCAATGGCATTGCAAACTTTGCAAAGGGCAACGCACACGCGCTTGTGGTCGTGGGCGTTTTTCTTTTGCTCCTGCTGCTGGTCATGTCGGCGTTTTCATCCTGTTCTATTTTGTTTTCCGGCACTACGCATGTTTCCGGGCAGACCATCTACACCGCCGAGGACCGGGACATCCGGGGCGCAGAGCAGGACTATAAGAAACTGGAAAAAGAGCTGGACAAAAAAATCAAGCGCACCCCGCAGGACCACCCCGGATACAACGAGTATCAGTATCACCTTGACCCCATTGAACACGACCCGTGGCAGTTGACCTCGTTTCTCACGACCCTGTATGACGACTATACCCGGTCGGAGGTACAGGGTAAGCTGAAGGAAATCTTCAAAAAGCAGTATAAGCTGACAACATGGGTGGAGGTGCAGATACGGTACAGAACCGTTTGGGTCATCAGCCCGGCGGGCATCCCTGTGCCCACGCAGGTGCCCTACGAATACAAAATCTTCCACACGAAGCTGGAAAACCGTGGCTTGGAGGTCGTCATACGGGAAGAACTGACCGAAGATCAATGGCAGCGGTATCAGATTTTTCAGGACACGCTGGGCGGCAGACCCTACCTTTTTAATGGAGGCTTACCGCCCGGCGGCTCGGATGGCTCCGGCGCACCCGGCATCGACTATCAGATTCCTGCGGAAGCTCTGACCGACAGCGAGTTTGCGGCTATCTATAAGGAAGCAAAAAAATACGTCGGCACGCCCTATGTGTGGGGCGGAAGTTCTCCCGAAACAGGCTTTGACTGTTCCGGTTACGTCTGCTGGGTCTACAATCAGAACGGTTATGACGTGGGGCGTACTACGGCCAACGGATTATGGCAGAAAAGCCAGCATATTTCCGAAGCAGAAGCAAAACCAGGAGATTTAGTTTTCTTTAAAGGAACCTATGATACGCCGGGGATGAGCCATTGCGGAATCTACCTTGGAAACGGCATGATGGTATCGGCTGGTGACCCCATCAAATATGCAAACATTCACTCGTCCTACTGGCAGCAGTATCTTGCCGGATTCGGGCGGCTTTCAAAATGAAACGGAGGGTTTACGATGAGTGAAAAACTGGATAAGCTGCGGGCAACGCTCAAAAAGGAGCAGGAACGCCGCATCAAGCTGAACAACCGCATTGCAGTGCTGGAGCGGCGGATTCAGGAGGAAGAAGCTGCCGAGGTCAGCAGCATGGTACGCACGGCCAATGTGACCCCGGAACAGCTTGCCGCTCTGCTGCGACAGTCGGCCAACACTACCCCGAACCCAGCTGCACTGGCAGCGGTGGGAGTTTCGTTTGAGAAGGAGGAAAATGAAGATGAAGTTTAAGAAGTTTGGTGCACTGCTGCTGTCGGCGGTGCTGTGCATCGGTATGGCCGCTCCCGCTTTCGCCTATGAGGGTGATACCGCCCCGGTGGAGGAGCCTGTTCTGCCGGAAGTCGTGGAGGAAGGAGACACCGTTACCATCACGGATGAGGAAACGGGCGCACTGACCCCGGAGGGCAATCTGTCACTGGTGGATGATTACCACACCAGCTATTCCGATGGCAACGGGCAGCAGTTCATCACGCTGGTCAGCAAGTCGGGTGCGACTTTTTATCTGGTCATTGACCGTAATGCCAAGGGACAGCAGACCGTCCACTTTATGAATCTGGTGGATGAAGCCGACCTTCTGACCCTGATGGAAGAAGAGGATGCCGAAGCCTATACTGCTGAAAAAGAAGCTGTGGCGCAGGCCGAACTGGAACGGAAGCTGGCCGAGGAAGAAGCGAAAAAGGCAGCGGAAGAAGCAGCCGCATCCGGTGCTGAGCAGCCGAAAGAAAACAAAATTACAAAGTATGCAGCCGCCTTTTTGGGTGTGCTGGCATTGGTCGGCTTGACGGCGGGCGGCGGCATCTATGTCTTTATGAAGCAGAAACAGAAAAAGCAGGCCGAAAAAGAAGCCCTTGACCCCGATGCAAACTACACCGAGGACAAGGGCGATTTTGAAATCCCTGTGGAGGATGAGCCGAAGGAACCCGGCGAGGAGGATGCGGAAGAAGAATAATTCTATTGGCGGCGTTTGCCGCCTTACATAATCAATTACTCAGGCAGATTTCTTGCTGGCAAGTTCTTTGATTTCTTCAATAGACAATTTAGAATACTTTGCCACTTTTTCATAAGGCATTCCACCTGCGAGCATCTCCAAAGCACACTCGATTCGTTCATTCTTACGTATTTCTTCCAGTACTCTACACGTAGCAGTGTTTCTTTATTAGGCAGGCTTTTTGGCGTCCAAAGATTTAACTTCGTCAACTGTTAACCCAGAGAACAAAGCAATATCTTCGTAGCTCAATTTCTTAGAAGCCAACATAGTCTTTGCAATTTCAATATTCCGCTCCCGGACAGTTTCATTTCGCATTTCTTCCATTGCTCTGCACATAGTTGCCACTCCCTTCGCATCTTGCTTAAAGTATTGTACCCGATTTGCAAGCACTGGATAGAACATATCCTTTGCATCGGTACAGAAAAAGTCGTGCATCAGTTTTCCGAGGGCAGACTCATCCTTGATTTGAGAGTTCACATAGATAATATGTGACTGGTCATTAAAAACGGCACCGGTTTCTTCCACCATACGATGAATGTGATAAATCGGCAATCCAGCTTTTAATACATCATTTTCAGTGATGAAGATGACATATGCTTCGTTCAAAGCATCGTAGCTGCTGCCCGAATGAGTGATGTTTGCATCCAGTAGGCTGCTATTGTAGCGGGCGCGTTTTTCGCTTGCACCGCAGTCACTGCGCTGTACCTCGATATTATATGCCCGATTCTGCTCATCAACAGCCAGAATATCCAGACGAATGGAACGCCCCTGTAAATTCTTAATGCTATACTGACCATGCACCTCACGAACCTTCAAATCCTCTCGTTTAAGAATGATTTGAAGCAAAAATTCTGCACAAGCAGGGTCTTCAAACACCGCTGCCATAAAATCGTCATCAATCAGACGCAGTCCTTGCAGACGTTGTAAGTCCTGCTCGTGTTTACGTTCAAAATCCAGTTCTTGCTGTGTTTTGTTTTCTGACATTGGTTCACCTGCTTTCTTTTTCTCTTTCAAGAACATAGTACCATAATCTCATCTTTTTTACAAGACGACGCCATTTATAAAAAGGAGTGATGCTTATTGTCTTATCGCTTGGTAATCGCAGAAAAGCCCTCAGTCGGGGCTGCTTATGCAAAAGTTCTCGGTGCGACAAACCGCCAAGATAGCTATTGGGAGGGAAACGGTTATCTTGTCAGCTGGTGCATCGGGCATCTGGTGGAGCTTGCTCCGCCCAACGTGTACGATGAAAAGTTCGTCAAGTGGAGCGTGGCCGACCTGCCCATCCTGCCGAAAAAGTGGCAGTACCTTATGTCTGCGTCCACCAAAAAGCAGTTCGGCATCCTGAAAAAGCTGATGAACCGCCCGGATGTAGATAGTGTGACCGCTGCGACCGATGCAGGGCGCGAGGGTGAACTGATTTTTCGGCTGGTTTACCAGCAGACCGGGTGCAAAAAGGCTGTTTCCCGCCTGTGGCTGTCCAGCATGGAGGAAAACGCCATTCGGGAGGGCTTCGCCAATCTGAAACCGTCAACTGAATACGATGCGCTGTACAATGCAGCACTCTGCCGGGAACGCGCCGACTGGATAGTCGGCATCAACGCGTCCCGGCTTTTTTCATGCCTGTATGGTCGGCCACTGGCGGTGGGCCGGGTCATGACCCCGGTGCTTGCCATGACGGTGGTGCGGGAGGCAGAAATTGCAGCATTTACCCCGGAAAAGTTCTACACCGTTGCCCTTGCATTTGCGGGCGGCGGTACCGCATCCAGCAGGCGGTTTTCGCAGAAAGCAGATGCCGAAGCTCTGCTCACTTCCTGTCGAAAGGAGGCCTGTGCTGTGGTACAGGATGCAGAACGCAAAGAAAAATCCGAAAATCCGCCGCAGCTTTACGATCTCACCACGCTCCAGCGGGATGCCAATCGCTTGCTGGGGTTTACGGCGCAGCAGACCTTGAACTATGCGCAGAGCCTGTACGAAAAAAGATTGATTACCTATCCCCGCACAGACAGCCGATTTTTGACGGAGGATATGGCAGAATCGCTGCCGGGCCTTGCATCCGGAACGGCTGCGATTTTTGGCGCAGAAGAAAAACTTCTGGCTCATGTGCAGCAGGTAATCAACGGAAGCAAGGTCACTGACCACCACGCGCTGCTGCCTACGGCAAGCGTGGCACGGGCGAACCTTTCTGCACTGCCTGCCGGTGAAATGAGCATCCTGCGGCTGATTGCGGCACGGCTGCTCTGTGCCGTGGGAGAGCCGTACCGCTATGCAGAAACCGTTCTGACCACGATCTGCGCCGGGGAAGAATTTTCGGCAAAAGGCAAGGTGGTGTTGAATGAGGGCTGGAAAAGCATTGAGCGCAAAGTGCTGCGTGATTTGCTGAGCAAAAAGAAAGAACCTGCGGCATTGCCGGATGTGCAGAAGCAGAGCCGGTACAGCATTGCAGGCACAGAGCTGAAAGAGGGGCAAACGTCCCCGCCGAAGCATTTCACCGATGTGATATGTTATCATCGTGGGTAGTTGATATGCAGAATTGGAGGTGAGAAACGACCCATGAAAAAGAAAAAAGTCAAAGAAATTGGCATTACAGCGTTATATGAACGCCTTTCTCGTGACGATGATGGAGATGGCGACAGCAACAGCATCGTCCATCAGAAGCAAATGCTGGAAGCCTACGCCAAAGAACATGGCTTTGTGAATCTGCGGCATTATACGGACGATGGTTGGTCTGGTGCTTCCTTTGACCGTCCTGCGTGGAACGAACTCGTTGCAGGGGTAAAGGCCGAAGAAATCACGACTGTCATTGTAAAAGACCTTAGCCGTGTCGGACGCGACCACCTTCAAGTTGGTTTTTTTACAGACATTCTCTTTCGAGAAAAGGAAGTTCATTTTATCGCCATTGGGAACGGCATTGACAGCAACGATCAGCAGAGCAGCGAATTTGCGCCGTTCCTGAACATTATGAACGAATGGTACGTCCGGGATACCAGTAAAAAAATCAAGTCCGTCTTAAAGGCAAGAGGAATGTCAGGAAGCGCGCATACAAGCAACTGCGCTTGTTATGGGTACAAAAAAGACCCGGAGAATCCAGACAAGTGGGTTATAGACGAAGAAGCCGCTTCCGTTGTCCGCGAAATCTTTCAGATGTGTGTGGACGGAAAAGGCCCTTATGAAATCGCCCGCTGCCTTGCAGAAAGAAAAGTTGAGCGGCCATCTTATTACCTTGCCAAAAGAGGTTTGGGAAATCATCAGTCTGATTGCGATTATAGTAATCCCTATACTTGGCGAGGGCACACCGTTGCCACAATACTGGAAAGACCTGAATATACTGGCTGCACCGTGAACTTTCGCACCTATAAAAATTCCTATAAAGACAAGAAAATCAAAAAGGCGGATAAATCTGATTGGGTGATTTTTGAAGGCACTCAAGAACCTATCATTGATAAAGAGACATGGAGCATCGTCCAAAACCTGCGCAAGCATACCCGCCGTACAGATTCACTAGGTGAAGCCAATCCCCTTACGGGCAAGGTTTTCTGTGGTGAGTGCGGTTCTTTAATGTACAACCATCGTCGAAAGAATGGCCGGGTGCGTGTTTACTACACATCAAAAGGTGAATGCAGGGAAAGTTATTCTAAACCTGAAGATTGCTATGCCTGTTCAAAACACATTCTCACTCGTCAAACGTATAAAGCTGCTTGTTCCGGTCATCATATCAGAACTTCAGCTTTAAGAAGCATCGTTCTCGAATGTATCCGCAAAACGTGTTCTTACGTCCAAAGCAATCCGGAAGAATTTCTGGAACTGTACAATCAGATTTCAGAATCGCAAAATCAAAGCCATTTACAAGAACTGCGCAGCCGGATTACCAAGGCCGAGCATCGTACAAAAGACATTGATGCCTTAATTCGTAAAATTTACGAGGATAATATTGCAGGGCGGCTTTCAGACAAAATGCTGGAAAATCTTCTGGAAGGATATGAAAAAGAAAAAAATGAACTGGAAGAAGAACAAAAAGACTGTCAGCAAGAGTTAGATAGTGCTGAAAAGCAAGCGGACAACACGAACCACTTTATTGAATTGGCAAAGAAATATACCGACTTTTCAGAACTGACCCCAGCAATGGTAAACGAATTTGTTTCAAAAATCATTGTCCATCGTCCATTTGAGTTGAATGGAACGCGAGCAGTTCAAGTTGAAGTTTATCTGAACTATATCGGAAAGTTTGATGTGCCAGAGGAGCCTATGATTTTATCCGAAGAAGAACTTGCGACTCAAAAAATCCGTGAAGAAAAGCTAGAGAAGCACCGGATAGCCAGCCGAAAGTATATGGCAAAGTATCGAAAACGCCTTAAAGAAATGAAAAAAGCTGGCACCATCCTACCAGAGAATCTACCCGCCGAAACAAAAGGAGAATGGTTATGATTGATTTGAAAAAACACATCCATGATAGTGCCAATGGTCTGGATTACACCCTTGTCAACGACCACTATCTGCCGAACCTGACCGTAGCAGCCCCGGCAGAGCACCCCACCGGGCGGTGGGGCCGCTTACATAAGATGTATCTGAAGGAGCAACACCCCATCCGGTACAACCAACTGCTCCTGTCCGGCGAACTGGGCGGCTACCTTGCCAAGCTGGACAAGCAGACCGAGGAACAGCTTGCGCTGACCATCCGGCAAATGCAGGAAGCCGAGGGCGTGACCGAAGCCCTGAAAGCCGCCGATCAACTGGAATGGGTGCGCCGGATGAACAATATTCGCAACCGGGCCGAAGAAATTGTTCATAACGAGATTGTTTACAAATAATCAGCTAGGAGGTTCTTTATGAAATCGTCAGAAGCAATCCCATTATATATTGTACGGTTTATGCGGCTTGATGACTATCCAGATGAAGAATACAATTACATTCGCAAGTCAGATGCAGAAAAACACTTTTCAATGTATGCTACTGACAATAGCGGGCTTTATTATGAAATTCAATTATCGGAAGTGAGAAATAAAACAGCGAAAATTTTGAATGCAAAACTGCTCCTTCCTTTGTCGCTCACCGAACTTCATATTCTAAAAGAATACGGAACATCGGATCAACTTGAAACTTGTATGGCTCTAAAGCTGTTAGTAGACCGCTGCCAGATTTCCAATCCTTATGCTGCTATAAATGCACGGGTAGCGATTGAACGCCTTTCGCCAAAGCAATATCTTCGTTTCTTTGCATCCCTTGAATCCCTGAAAGTATAAAAAGAGATAGCCGCCATGTGCCAAAACACAGGCGGCTATCTCTTTTTACGGAGCCTGATATGTACTTAGATAATTCTCAACACGCAATAACCAATCTTCTCTTGAAATCGCATTCGGCTTGAGTTTTTCGGCCCATTCACGACCGGGATGAATACAATCCCACGGTGAACGTTGCTGCTGATAACGTCCACTGCCGGGGTCGTGGTTTCCAAAGCCATCTATACATCTGTTCCATAGCGGCTTAAATCGCTCGATCATCATGGATTCTGCAAGCGGAATCCAAATGTCATCAACTACCAGAAAGCGGCATACAAAGTCATTTTCATCAAGATTGGATGCTTTTGAAACAGAAGTGAAATGTTCTGAAAGACGATTTGCAAGAGCTTGACCGTGGTCTACATTTACCCCAAAACCACCTTTTCTTGCACCCGCTGGAACAGCTTTACCTACATAAATCGGGACATTCCAACCATCTTGATTTAATTCAACTAATTTGCGATAAGGTTCAAAATCACCCTTATAGTAGATTGCATACACACCTGCACCAATAAAAGGCTCTGGCGGCAATTTCTGGACAGGAGTGTGCAGCATAGCTGATGCTACACTCTCTGCCAAATTTCGCTTATCAAGAGGATTGTAGGGAGTAATAACAGGAATATCACTTCTTGGCATGATGAACCTCCTCTAGTTGGGTTAAAACAGATACGCCAACCGCGTTGGCCAGCTTTACTGGAACTGCATTACCAATTTGGCGCATACTCTCCGTCCACGATGCAACAAACTTATAATCATCGGGGAAAGTCTGGATTCTTGCACTTTCACGAACCGTATAATACCGCACTTCACCAGAATCCAAAACTAGCATATTTTCTCCACCGGGAACACCGTGTGCGCCAGCCTTGATGGTTTTTGAAGGCTCATCTAGCACCGAGCCAGAGTGACCGGGATAGCTTTTAGCTCCTGCACGGAAGATGTGATTATCAAATTTTTGCGCATCGTTGCTTCGAGGGTCGGGTAAATCATGTAGCGCATCTCTGACGGTTTGCCAAGGAAACAGCTTCTTATCGGTACATTCAATAGCTGCGCGAACAGACCGCTCCATGTTTTTTGACAATGGCGATTCAGATGGTTTCAACAACTTGTGCTGCTCCCAGTAATCACCGGTAATCCATTTGGAATAAAGCAACGCTTCTTTAGAGTGTGTAGCTTTCGGAAAAGACCATTTTGCATCTATATCTTTTCTAAAGCCAACAATAACCACCCTGTGCCTGAGCTGGGGAACGCCATAATCGGCAGCATTCAACAGCCTAAATACAACATTATACTCGCAATCATCGTGACTGCTAGATGTGTGATGCTTTTCCAATAGTTCACGATGCTCTTCCCAAGTCATTCCAGCTGGCTTTTGGATGCTCGGATATGTCAACTGCAAAATAATATAACTGAAGTATAGGCTGAATGATTTTCTTAACAGTCCCTTGACATTTTCAAAGATAAAGACTTCGGGCATGATTTCTCTGACAGCCCGAACAGCTTCAGGAAACATATCACGCTTGTCATTATAGGCTTGAGCCTTTCCTCCCATAGAGAACGGCTGGCAGGGTGGGCCACCAGATACCATATTGATTTTTCCAGATAACCCATCATAGCAAACCGCACGAACATCCGCTTGATGGACATTCCACGATTCAATGCCTTTGTATCCAGCCTGAATGTTCGCCCTAATATTATCACAGGAATCTTTATCCCACTCATACAAAGCAGTGTGGTGGAATCCTGCTTTCTGCAAGCCAAGTGCCAAGCCACCTGTTCCGCAGAAAAGCTCGATTGACCTATTCTGTTGCACCTGACTACGCATCTCTCAACCATCCTCCAAGATAAAATGACATACAATATTAGTATATCGCATCCCCAACGATATTGCAACATAAAGCAGAGGACTTCCGCTTTTTTATCAAAAAAACACGTTTAATTGAACATTTCCAAGAGGTGTGGTATAATGAACTCCCCCTATTCGTACAACCAACCTCTGACCAAAGGAGCAAACATTGAAACTATTTGCAATCGGAAATGGAAGCGTATCGGATTACTTAAGAAGCAATATCAGTTCATTAAAAGATAAAATCGCTTCATACACTGACGAACAGATAATGAACAGCGATTTTGATGAATGGGTTGAATATCTTACGAAAAAGTATCAGGTTGAACCTATTACCTTTTTCGTTAATGCAACTACAAGAAGTTTGCATGAAACAACCATTCAACAGTACAATCCATGGAGCAGGATGGGAAGTGCCTATGGAGAGCCTGAATATTACAACTTGGATGGCTATAACATTGACTTCAAAATTCCCTTTGCTGGTGATTCGATTCTTCTTAAATGCCAACCGTCCACTTATACATTCACAAGTTATGAAATCGTAGACTTTCAACGCTCGACAGAGAGTAGCTATGGCTATATCACAATTCGCTTGTCTTATACAAACCAAGAAATAAAATCTTTTGGTGAGCAGCTAGAAGAAAAGATTGACACCGCTTTCAAAAACCGATTCAAAAATTTTGAAGAAACGAGTGGCTATGTGAACAACGAAGTTCGCAGCTATAATGAGCAGTTGGAATCAACAGTTCGGCAACTGTTAAATGAACGGAAAAATAAAGCATCAGACTTCTTTTCAATTAGCAAGGCATTGAAAATTCCACTCAATCTAAACTCGTCTGCACCTAATTTGACTCCTATTCCCTTAAAGAAACCACATCGGGCAAACCTGAACGAACCTAAGCAGCACGCACCCGAAAAGCAATACTATATTGATGATGCTGACTTTGAGAACATTGTCAGGATTATTCATATATGTGGAACGGCCTTGGAAGAAAGTGCCAGAACATTCAACCGTTTTAATGAAGAAGAACTACGCGATTATATCAAGGGAATACTAACCTCGCATTATGAAAATGCTGTAACAGGTGAAACTTTTAGACGTGTGGGCAAGACCGACATTCAAATCCAGCGTGATGATAAAGCCGCATTTATCGCCGAGTGTAAAGTTTGGCATGGAATAAAACTTTTCAGCGATGCTATTGATCAACTGTTTTGCTACGCAACATGGAAGGATACTAAACTTTCTCTTGTTGTTTTTAATAAGGATAACAAGAATTTTGCGGGTATTCAGCAGCAAGTACAGAATTGGATTAAGGAAAATTGCAAAAGCTATAAGCAATGGAACTCTAATATTTGGGATTGTGTGAAATATCGTGAGGACACTGGAAGAGATGTTCGATTAGCAATAGCACTGTACGATGTTTCCATCAAGGAACTCCCCAGTTCCAAAAAGAACTAAATACACTTCAGCAGGAACGGTAAAGCAGAGGTCGCTTTACCGTTCTTTTAATTCATAATAATAAGGAGCGTGATGCCATGACCCAACCGAAAACAGACCTTGCCTACCTCCGCAACGAAAAAGCCAAAGCAGAGCA
>ULUU01001196.1_pt1 | contig 12484 bp, 16 predicted proteins | sample 1958871 | NCBI WGS metagenome assembly ULUU01 (sample SAMEA4835770, study PRJEB28245) | human gut metagenome | biome: gut microbiome; material: fecal sample | place: Denmark | collected 2008 | reverse complement strand
GAACAGCTTCTGTTTTCGGCTCTTCCCGGGCATTTTCAGAATCTTCATCCCCTGTCTCTTCTATATATCTCTCGTTTTCTTTTGGAACTTCATTAACTGCACAGGCAGACAACACCATACTAATCACTATAACGAAAATGATCTTATTTCTCTGTTTACTCATACTTCTCATTTTTCTCTTCCCTACTCTATTCCCATACAATGACTACTGTGACAATGCATCCAACACTCACCACACCTATAGTAAAAGTTCACTTCCCGAATAGAGATGTGCCTGCTCATAAGTACATCGTGTGCTGATCTTTCTCCCACTATCCATTTCCTGCACATATTCGGGAATGCTGTCCATACAGAAAAAATCCAGATTGTCATTTAATATCTGTAAGGTTTCCATGATTTTCTGCGAATCCGAGACCTGAATATCATAGGATTTCTGTTGTATTTTTATTGTTATCGTAAGCTTCATCATTAGGCTCCTTTATCTTCTTTCCTGCTGTTCAAGCTGTATTTGACAGGTTATCTTCATATCTTCTATCTGTCTTTGCTGTTCTCGAAGTTCATCCCGCAGCTCCTCTTCCACTTCACTTTCCTGCAATCCAGCTACTCTTGCATCTGAACTGTGTATCAAAAAGCTCCAAGACATATCATTACCCTTGATCTCCATCAAAATGCTTTCTTTTTCTACTTCTTCACAATTACTTCATAACTCTGGCATGTGCTTAACCTCCACAATAAACATACTAATCTATGATCTCTGAATGGATTCTGTTCTTATGATCTTCCCTCTTCACCTTGCATCGCAGCTTGACCGGCTCTCCCGTCTCATCAACCCGATATATCATCCCATCACGATAACGCTTCGTTGTATTATCCAGCAGGTATAGATACTTCTCATCTACACAAAATTGATATGCCATATTAATTTCTTTCCCATCAATTGAAACAATATAATCATCTGATAATACATTATAGGCATCCGGATATCCCACTTTGGATAATATGTTTTCCATATCCCCTACACTAATGTCCACAAGATCTGTAAGCTTCAAAAGCTCTCCCGTATTCAGATCAAATGTACATCCAAAATATCTCCATCCACCTCGTTCTGTGCGTGTTTCTTCCACCTGCAATATACTCAGAATATTCTCATCCATATACATAATTCTAGCCTCTACGCTATATAAGCACAGCCATTCTGCCACGTCCTCATCACCATATCGTTCTCTCATTTTTTCTATGTCTTCACAAATAATATCAAGAACATTTATTTCCGGACATTCTTCCAGATCATTTCCGGGAATGTGTAATAACCTTCCTCTTCCTGCAAACCAATCCTGCTCCTCATCTTCAAAAAATTGCGTGATTTTCTCTGCTGCAACAGTATCCCCTGAAACAACCGGTCTGTCATAATAAATACTGGCTATGGTCAATCCATCCTCATTGACCATAGACCGGTCCGTACGTTCTATGGTTACTTGCAAGGTAGAATTGCTTTTTGTTCGTCTATTCTTCCATTGTTCGTCTGTCTCTGTCCATTCTGTCTCTTTCTTTATCTCCTCTTCTGATTCGGCTTCCGATGAACTTTCTGCATCCTGTATGGAATCTTCCAGAGGATCTTCTATGAAATCTTCTATCGAATCTTTTATATATACCTGTTCTTCTGTAGTCTCCCTTTCAACAGGCTGCTCCGGCACAGCATCGTTTTTATCCACATCCGGTCTTCCACATGCACTTAATGTAATCAATAAGGTAACCAGCATTAATACGGTATAATGTTTTTTCACTTTCTTACTCCTTGCTTTCACTCTTTCTTTTCAATCTGTATTTGACAGGCTGTCTTACTATCCTCTATCTGCATCTGCTGTTTCCGAAGTTCATCCCGCAGCTCCTTTTCCACTTCACTTTTCCGCAATTCAGCCAGCACCTACCACATTATACCGTCAGGTGGGATGATCCATGTAAGGATTCTATTCTTATTACCTTCCCTTTCCACTACATATTGCAGCGTGACCAGTTCCCCTGCCTCATCGATCCGGTATATGATTCCATCATTATATTTCTTTAGCGTATTATCCAGCAGATACAGATATTTCTCATCTACATAGAACTGGTATGTCATATCAAATTCCTCTTTATGCGCTACAACAATATAATCCTCCGACATTTCACTAAAGTGATCCAGATACTCATCTTTTGAGAATATATTTTTTATATCCTCCGCACTTATATCCAGATCCTTAAGCTTCAGAAGTTCACCTGTATGCAGGTCAAATGTACAGCCATAATAATAACATCCCCCTCGTTCCTCTCGTACTTCTTCAATCTGTAAGATACTCAAAATATCATCATCCATATACATAATCCTGCTTTCCAAGCTATATAAGCCCGGCTCTTCTGCCACATCCTCATCACCATACCTCTCTCGCAGATCAGCCACTCCATCTAAAAAGCAGGCGAATAGATTATCATAATCATTTCCGGGAAAATCTAATAATCTTCCCGTTCCTGCAAACCAATCCTGCTCCTCATTTTCAAAAAATTGCGTGATTTTCTCTGCTGTAGCGGTATCTCCAGAAACAACCGGTCTGTCATAGTAAATAATGGCTATCGTCAGTCCGTCCTCATTAACCAGTGAACGGTCTGTACGCTCTATGGTAACTTCCAGCTCAGAATTACTTCGCGTTCTTCTGCCCCTCCACTGCTCATCTGTCTCCAGCCACTCTTTCTCTTCCTTTATCTCCTCTTCTGATTCAGTTTCCAATGAACTTTCTGCATCCTGTATGGAATCTTCCTGCGGATCTTCTATGAAATCTTCTATTGAATCTTCTATATATACCTGTTCCTCTGTAGTCTCCGTTTCAACAGGCTGCTCCGGCACAGCATTGTTTTTATCTACATCCGGCCTTCCACATGCACTTAATGTAATGAATAAGGTAACCAGTATTAATACGGTATAATATTTTTTCATTTTCTTACTCCTTGAGAATGGTTTTATTTATTTTTTTCTATATTTTCCAGAATTGCTTTCGCTGCTTCTTCACGTTCCGTTTTATGAGCCTCTCGTTTTTTAGGTCTTTCTATTTCATTGCAAAAGTAATCAGTAGCTTCCTTAATATCTGTAATCTTCTTAAAATCTATAAAATCATCTTTACTCCCACCTTCTGTCAATTCATATACCAAATACTCCAGTTGGGTATCCATATCTCCAAAGTATGATACATCGCCTTTACTGACCGCGTAGTCATATAATCCTCTTTTTCTACTTGAATATGTCCATTGTACTAACCCCCATCCGCCACTTGTATTTATTCCATCAGCATATAGCTGTATATATTCCGGACAAAACAAGTCATCAGGCAATTCATTTTGCCAGTTCAGAGGACTGAATCCGCTTTCTATCTGCATATTTCCCATTATTGCTGCCACCTGTGAATCCTCTATTTGCAGTTTTTCCTTTAAATACCCTGCTATATAATTAATCTTTATGTCTTTGTTCGCAAATGCCATATTCATAACGGTTGCACCAACCTCTTCTGGGTTCACTTCACACATTGATTTGCCACTAACGTTACATAACTGATACTTTCCATCTTCCACCCTGACAGAGGAACAGTCACAACATTTTTCCAGAATAAACAAATTAATTTCCTGTCTTTGCAGGTCACTGATTCCCTGTATAGAGTAATCCTTCGTATATTCCTGTATCTCACTGACCAGTTTTTCTCCATACATACCCTGAAATGCTTCCAGTGAAACGCCAAGTTCACATGCAAAATAATATTCCATAAATATATCTTTTTCTTCCAGTCTTTGTACCGCTTCCGAAATCTCTATCTTCCATTTTTCCCCAGAAAGTTTTCCCTGTCCGGTAATATAGAACATGGCATCATTAATGGCACAATCAATAGCATCCAATAATGCACTGATTTCCTGAAATAGTCCAGAAGTTTCGTCTGCTTTATCAAACAACATCTGGAGTTTCGTTTTCAACAGATCCAATTCTTCTTCTGTCTGTTTCAGCAGCTTCTGATATTGTACAATCTGATATGCAATACTGGATATTATGGCTGGTTTCAAAAAGTTCTCAATAACCTGCATACTCTGATACATCCTAATCATGAATTCATAATATTCACATTCTTCCGTCAGATTTTTGATCTGCATAAACAATTCATCCTCATCCAGATCCTCTGCTCCATCCATACTTGCTTCTAATGAATCCAGATCTTTTTCCACTAAGGTCTGGGCTGCCCACATTCCCTGTACAATACACTGATGTGTTTCCTGTATTCTCTCCTTTGCCCGGTTCCACGATTGAGACTGCAGGGCTTCATTCCCCGAAAATCCCAGAACAGTCTGCATCACTCCTGAATATCCATCCTTCATGTTATTCAGTTCGGATCGGATCTGTTGTACTCCGCTTTCCATTTCCGATGGTCTTAAGATCAATCCCATAATATTCTCCCTCTTCCGGTATTACTCTTTCTGTTCAAGCTGTATTTGACAGGTTATCTTACTATCCTCTATCTGCATCTGCTGTTTCCGAAGTTCATCCCGCATATCCGCAAAAAACAACCGGTCTAAAATCTGTTTCTGATGTAATTCTTCCTCTTTCTCAGTCAACAGACTAATCAGCCTTTTATCCTTGGCATATGCATCGAACAAAGCGTCATTGATTTCCTTTGCTTTCCGTGCCTGCCGGTAAGTCTCATCTTCAATTTGTTCAAACTTTTGCATTAATTCACTATTTTGTTGCTCTCTCTGCCTTAATTCTTCCAGTTTCTCATAAATTTCATCTTCCAGTTCCTGCATTTTCTATCTGTTCCTCTTATCGCTGTTTTGTTTTTTCCTATAATCCTGTATCCAGATGGCAATACATAGTCCACAAACACTGGTCACTATGCAAAGAACCCATAAAAAAGCTTCATGGGACTCTTCCATATAATACATATCCTTGATGTATTTCGTATCATCGGAATTTAATACCAGATCAACCAGCTCCTCGTAACCGGAATCGGGCTGCTGCTTTGTCAATACGATCTGCTCCATTTTTTTATAATTCTGTTTTTGTTGACTCTTAACGATCTGCTCCTGCCGGATAAATGCATCCCGGAACACAAAAACTCCATGTAAATCTGCTAAGGCAGACTTTGCCGCGGTCCGGTTAATTGCTGTATCTGCATCAAAAACAATTTCTGTGTCCGCATCTTCATCTTCCCGCAGCTCTTCTTCCACTTCACTTTCCCGCAATTCAGCCGCTCTTATATCTGAACTGTGTATCAAAAAAGCTCCAAGACATATCATGCCAATGCATATCATTACCTTTGGTTCTCCGATCATGACTACTTCCTTTACCTAAGATCTGTTCCCATTTGTTCTGCCATTTCCTGATCCAACTGCTGAAATTCAAGTCCCAGCTTTCGAATGGTATCTGCATTTCCACTTATTAACACCTGATATCTTTGGTTGGTTGCCCCTAAACAATTCATTGCATTCTGCATATTGGCAACTACAGGTAAGTTTGTCTGATATATTGGAATGGTAAAATGCTCTTGAATTTCGGATCCTTTATTCTCCATCAGGCTGCTTTCTTTTTCTGCTTCTTCATAATTACTTCGTAACTCTGACATGTGCTTAACCTCCACAATAAACATACTAATCTATGATCTTTCAAAAATGTTGCCTGTTCTTATGACATTCCAGGCTCACGACATGCGATCTGTCCTGTTGTACGATCTGTGTAATAATAAAGCTCTGTGACTTCCAGGTTTTCTCCCCATTTACCGTTCCACTTAAGCACGGAACTTGTCCGAAACTCCAATGCAAATTCATTAATCAGATAATACGATTCCCCATCATAGAAATACTCATATTTCATATCAATACGATGTCCACAATCATCTATAACATAATTATCATCTTTGAGAACTTCATATACTCCGATATCTATAATATTTCCTGTGATAAGAAAAATTGCCTTCATTTCTTCCGGCTTTATGCTAATGAGCTTTGTAATCGGAATCAGTTCACCCGTCCGTAAATCAAAGGTACTTCCATAGCAATGCCATGAATTATGCTCCAGCATGTAGTTGCGAACCTGCACAATACTAATAATATTTTCATCCATATAGCAAACACTGGTATCCATGGCATAACGGGTCGGATATTCAGCCATCATTTCATTCCCCCATCTTTCCTTCATCAATTCCAAGCCGTCTTTAAACTGTTGAAATGCATCCGCAGAAAACCATGTAACACTTGTCCCCTGGTTGTAAAAAGCATTGGCCTCATTATCAAAGTACGCATTAATTTTCTTTACGGCCTCTGAATCTCCCTGAATTACCGGTTTGTCGTAATAAATTTGAGCAATCAACCGCCCCTGTTCATCATAAACAGACTGATCCACCTTCTCTATTAGTACTTGATCCGAATAATCATCTCTATTATTATCCATACATTTTCTTTGTATAGATTGCTCATAAGTCTTCTCTATCCCCTCTGCTATATGAGATACTTTTGCAATACTTGATTGTATACTTTCCTTGGCATCTGCTTGTAGCACCTTATTATCGCCATTACTACAAGCCATCACATTAAAAGCCACAATACATATTGCAATAGTATGTATCAATCCAACATTCTTATATTTCATCTCTCACTCTCCGACATATTTTCTAAAATGTTCTCGGCTGCGGTCTTCCAAGTATCATCATAATCCGCCATACTGGATGTTATGTCGGGTTTCCAAATGTTGATAATAACCTGCATCACTCCATCTGAGTACTGTGCACGCATAATCTGCATACACAGTACTCCCATGTGTTACATCTGCCCAGCCATACCGGTATCGGTATCCTGGAAGTTTGTAGAAATCTGATTCATCTGAGTAACCATATCGCTGATCAGTTCAACGGTTTCTTTTAATCCCGGTTCCAGATCAAAGTACTGCTCTACATACTTGGTTCCGGTCTCAGCCTGCCAGATTTCCGGAAGTGCATTTACAATAGATGTGATCTTTTCAATGCACTCGCTCATTGCGTCTCCCTCTGCCTGAAGCTTCGCTGCCTCTGCTGCTAATGCTTCATAGTCAATCATCAATGCTGCCATTTTCTCCCTCCTTTCCTTTAAACCTCATAGGGTTCTTCCTTCTTATGAAAGTGATATTTAACTGTTGAAATAACAATTATCACACAGATCATACTCATTATCACGGTTACTATTTTTTCAATATCCTTTTCCTGATACTCCTTTATCGATACACTGTCCTTTTCCTGTTTAACCGTATCTTCAACATATGGCTGCACGTTTTCCGCTTTGTCCTCAATATCCCGATATCCAACAGGATTCGCCATAAACTCATAGGCCTGCCGGTACTCCAGACTTCCAAGCCTTGTATATGGTAGTTTTTTTGAAAAATCAAGTAATATCTCCTGATTTTCAACGCTGTTACTATGCTTAATCTGTTTTAATTCCTCAAGTCCCTTTTCCACCGCCTGGTCAGAATCTTCTTTTGCCTGTACAATATTGTCCTGCATGGTATCCAGATCGGCTCTTGTTGCTTCATATACATCACGTACATATTCCTCCTGCTGGATATCGGTCTCTATTATTGCTTTATATAACTCTGTACCATTTTCATACATTTCTCCTGTCAATCCCTGAATCTCTTCATGATTGATATATTTAACCGGATTATAATTTACAACTGCTTCCCCAAATTCCCGGAGCTGTTCTTTTTCTTTTGCATATTGTGTGGATACATTCTGAATAAATGTATCCGTATTATTCTGGATTGGCTGCAAAATATCTGAATCAACAATATTCCTGACTTCCGCAATATCCATCTTCTCTATTTCTCCCACCCGGGTATCCAATATTTCCTTCTTTATTTCTTCGTTGTTAAGATCCTTTTTATATTCAGCAAGCAGGTCTGTTAGTTTAAGGTTATTTCCCTGTTCATCCTGCCTGATATTTCCATTCTCATCCACCTGGAAATCACTGTATATATAATAGTGATCTACCAGAATATCCTGCATTTGCTTTTGCAGTTCACTCAGTTCTACCGTGCCACCTTCATCCGGAGATTCCGGTGTTTCTGTTTGTTCCTCATTTTCTGCCGAGAACGTTGCTGCCGCCAGCGCATCTTTCATCTGTACATATTGTTCAGTCGGTACTAATACATAAGAAGACTGATATTCATGAAACAGATTTTCCAAAGCCGTTAATGTATCCAGATATTTTTCCTGATTTTCTTCCTGATAGGCATTTATGGACTTTTCATATTCAGACAGATAATTTTGCACATCGGTATAAATTTGCAGTACGCCTTCGTCCAGAGCCTGTTCTTTTTCCATGAGCTTCTGATTGTGTTCTTCAAACAAGGCGGAGAGTTTTTCTTCTCCTGTCTGATAAACGGAATTACCTTCCGTATCCAGTGCCAGATTTACTCCCGTAATGATGCCGTCCATATTCTGCATCTCTTCCATAAGCGCCGTTGATTGGACAATAAGCTTCTGATGATCCACTTCACTCGCCTGCAGATATTCCATGTATTTTGTTCCAACCTGGCCGGTTAGTTCTGCATTTTTGGTCATATATTCTGTAATATCCACCGGCTGTATGTCATATTCGACTTCCGTTACCTCCGTCACCGGAATCAGTGAAATCAAATCTTTTGCCTGTATTGCATCAATAGCCTCTCTTTCTCCCTGATCATTTTTCATGATCGTTTCCGACTCGTCTTGTGCATCGTGAAACTCATCCATTAAGGAATTCAGATACATATAGCTGACATTATCATTTAAGTTTGAAACAAACTCCAATACACTATAAATAGCCTTTTCCTTATACTCAGCAGTCAAATCATCATTTATCATATAGCTGATTTCAGCTCTTACCGGAGTTTCATTCAGACTTACAATATTTTGCGAAAAGGTCGCAGGAACAACTAAATATCCTGCGTATAATCCATGATTTAATCCCTGTCTGGCATCCTCCAAGCCGGTGAGCAGAAAATTATCCGGCAGATTAACAAGCAGACTGCCCGCATAATTTATATTTTCATCTCCTACCGCAATACCCGTATCCAGATTTACAACAGCAATTTTATCTGTTCTGAGTTCCTGTACTGTCGTTGTATGGGCAAGCACAGAATTCTTCGTATCGGATATGCCCTTATGTGAAAGGACCATTCCTGCTCCCATGCCAAGAAGAAATATTACCGGAATGAATATTCCGGTCTTCCATATTTTTTTGTGTCCTTTCATCTGTCCGTCTTCCCTCTCTTTTCACTCCACATTCCAAGTATCCCCATCAGTGCACACATAAAGACTGCAACTGCAAGTGCATAGCCAAAGCTATACAGATGTAAAAGCATAAGAATGACTGCCACAGTGCTTTCTGCTGTGGCAATCACTCTTGCGCGCAGACCAAATATTTTCTTCTCTCTTATATTGAGTCTGCGGTTCCTGCTTTCTACCGGTGAAATAACCATTAGTACAAGCCAGGATATAAGCAAAACACATTCTGTTATAAGCTGATTCGTCCAGTGAAAACGCACAAGGATCAGTCCTGCCATGGTCCAGATAACCGAATAATACTTACATTTCTTCGGTGTTGATGCATGAAATCCCCCGGAATAGCTCCGTAGTGCAATATAAGACAATTCCATGCAAAGTGCTTCAAACGGGATCTGTAATAGTCCCCCGATTATTACTGTATATGCCAGATCAAGCAGAAAGCTCTTCACCCTGTTCAGTCCCAGTTGAATGATTTTCGCATTGTGTTCATTTACATATCCGTGCCTGCACAAATAGTCATACATATTAATACTTCCTCAATTCATCCAGTAGATCATCGTCAAATTCTTCCTGATAAAGCTTAAAAAAGCAGGTAGAATTTACTGCTGCTCCTGCAACAACAAACAATCCCGCCATTAAAAACTTCATCAGTTTGTCCATGCTCTTTTTCATCTGCATTTCCCTCCTTTTCGATCTTAATTTTATCATGTAGAACGCTCTGTGCTTTAATAGGGAAAAAAATGACGGTTTATGGGAAAATCTGGAAATGTTAGAAGAAATTTGCCCCCAATACGCCAAGAAAAAAGAGCTGCATGGCAGCCCTTCTAAAATTTAAAGATATAAGATCAGATTCACTTTAAAAATATGATTTTCTGTTTCTATTTTCATAATACCATGATATTTATCCACAATATCTGACACATTCTGAAGACCGATGCCATGCCCGTCTTCATTCTTACGCGTCAAATAACGGTTCTCTTCCTGATAAAGGATTCCATCATATTGATTTTCAACACAGATGCATAATAATCCCTGCTCCGTTTTTATATTCAGATGGATTTCCTTATCTGAACAGCCCTTTACCCCTTCGATCGCATTATCAAGCAGGTTACTCAATAAAATATTGATATCATAGATGGAAATGAACTCTTCTTTCGGAATACTGCTTTTTACAGTAATTGCAGTCCCTTCCCGTTTTGCTTTTTCAATCATGAAATCCAGAATGGCATCCACGGCATCGTTTCCTGTATTCACTCCTCTTGTTGCGATCTCAATCTGCTCATTCATGCGTCCGATATAATCAACAAGCTGTTCCGTGTTCCCTGTCAGGGCAAAATGTTGAAGCATTTGCAGATGATGAAGCAGATCATGACGTAATGCACGGATTTTGTCTCTGGACTGCTGCATCGTCTCAAAGCGGCGCGCATACATCTGAACTTCCTCTTCAAGAAATTGTTTTTCATACTTTTCCTTTCCAAGTTCATAGATCTTATTATAAAGATAAAAAAGAAAAAAGTTTAAAATTAAAATAATGAACAGGATTCCAAAAAGCACCAGGGAATCATTCACTTTATCCGCAAACAAAAGATAAATAAACCAGATACTTAAAAAGGGAAATACCATTATCAGAAGATAATACTTCTCTGAAGCAAGATCTCCCTTTTTCAAATGACAGAAATGATCTACTAATAATTGCAGCCCAAAATACATCAATACACTGACTATGTTCATCATCAGCTTGGACTGACTGCCCGGATCAGCCGGTGTAAAAATATACCAGATAATTGTTTCGGATACCATTCCCATGGAAAATGCAAGAATTGCTGCCATTATTCTTTTCAGAATACTGCCATTATAAACAATAATGGCTATGAAAATAATTCCTCCCAGACTTGTAAGCAGATTGTAGGTATCATTCCGGAAAATCAGATAAACCAGACTATTGATAAGCCAGTAAATAACGATTCCACCTATTCTCCCCCGGCGGCTTCGTATATTATTCTTCAAAAAACATTCTGCAAATCTGACCGTTATATTAATTGCCATGAAATTAACGACCAGATAGATGACCATCTCCCACATACTCATCTTACTGTCCCTTTATTTCCAATAACTTTTGTAAAATTTCCTGCTTATATTTTTTGCTTACACCGATAACCGCGCCATTCTCCATCTCAAATTCATTTCTCCGGAATTCACGTACATAATGCCGGTTAATGATATAAGAATAATGTACCTGCCAGAAATTCGCCGGATCCAGTTGATCCAGCACTTCCTTCATTTTCCCGTAGAAGCAGATCGTCCTGGACATCGTCACCATATAAATCTTTTTCGCATGGCATTCAAAATAAACAATTTCATCACAGGCCATACAACTGATATAACGATCCACCATATAAGAAAAATATACTTTCTCCAAGGGAAATATTTCCAGATAGGTATCAAGCACTTCATAGACAGCATCTTTACTGACCGGTTTAACCAGAAAATCAAAGGGCCGTATCTTAAATAACTTCTCTGCATAATCACGCCGATAGGAAATATACACAATCTGCATCATATGATTCCGCATCTGTTTCCGGATACGGTTTCCAACCTCAATTCCGGTGGTATCGCCAAGCTCAATATCCAAAAACAATAGCTGCGGAGCATTCGCAGTATGATCCAGTAATTCACACAGCTCTGCTCCACTTTGCATAATGTCAACTTCTATGGAATGCCCCTTTTCCCCTGCATATTGCAAAACCGATTTTTCAATCTCAGAACATACATAGGAATTATCATCACATATTCCGATTTTCAGCTTATATTTCTCCATGTATCTTTATTTGTCCTTTTTCAATAATACATCGACGATTTCCAGAATGTCATCCTCAATACTTCTTCCTCTCCTTCAGTTCTTCGTACAACAGCTTATAATTCTCATAGCGGATTGGGCTGATCTCCCCTTCTGCAAGGGCTTCCTTCACTCCGCAGACCGGTTCGCTCAAATGTACGCAGCCCCCGAACTTACAATAGGGTTCATAGGGCAGAAATTCGGGATAAAACTCCTTCAGATCTTCCTTTTCCATTCCTTCAATATACAGGGACGTAAAGCCCGGCGTATCCATAATATAGGTATCTGCCTCGACGGCAAACAGCTCGGCATGGCGGGTAGTATGCTTTCCGCGTTCAATCTTGCGGCT
>ULUU01072885.1_pt1 | contig 12665 bp, 11 predicted proteins | sample 1958871 | NCBI WGS metagenome assembly ULUU01 (sample SAMEA4835770, study PRJEB28245) | human gut metagenome | biome: gut microbiome; material: fecal sample | place: Denmark | collected 2008 | reverse complement strand
ATTATATATTTATTATGGGAGGGATCAGTTATCTGATTATTTCGACAAAAAACGGACTTTCTATGGAAAACGCAGAAGGAATCTGCTATACTTTCATGTATCGAACCAAAATGGGAGGCATCTGTATGGAACAATCAACTGGTTATAAAATTGTACTGACCGGCGGCGGTACAGCCGGCCATGTTACTCCGAATATTGCACTGCTGCCGCATTTACAAAAGGCAGGCTTTGAAATATCTTATATCGGTTCCTATGATGGCATCGAAAAGAAACTGATCGAAGACTTTCATATTCCTTATTATGGTGTTTCCACCGGCAAATTCCGACGTTATCTTGATGTAAAGAATCTCACGGATCCCTTCAAGGTCATTAAGGGCTTTGGGGAGGCTAAGAAGATATTGAAGCAGCTTAAGCCCGATGTGGTCTTTTCCAAAGGAGGCTTTGTCAGTGTTCCCGTCGTCCGGGCCGCTGCCGCTCTCCATATACCGTGTATCATCCATGAATCCGATATGACCCCCGGACTTGCCAACAGGCTTTGTATTCCCGTTGCGAAAAAGGTCTGCTGTAACTTCCCGGAAACACTCGCCATGCTTCCTAAAGATAAGGCGGTCTTATCCGGTTCGCCGATCCGTGAAGAACTTGCAAATGGCAATAAGGCAGACGGACTTTCCTTCTGTGGCTTTAATACTTCCAAACCGGTAATTATGGTGATCGGCGGAAGTCTCGGTGCGAACTCCATTAACATTGCCGTCCGCGATGCACTTCCTGTCCTGTTACAGGATTTTCAAGTCGTTCACATCTGTGGTAAGGATAAGGTTGATGAAAAGCTGAACGGCACTGCCGGATATAAGCAGTTTGATTATGTGAAATCAGAATTAAAAGATTTATTTGCTGCGGCAGACATTGTCATTTCCCGTGCAGGCGCAAACTCCATCTGTGAGCTGCTTGCTTTAAAGAAGCCCAACGTCCTCATTCCTTTATCCGCAAGCAGCAGCCGCGGTGACCAGATCCTGAATGCGAAATCCTTTGAATCACAGGGCTTCTCCGTTGTTTTAGATGACGATGCCCTGACGCCTGAAATGTTATGTGAGAAGGTGACAGAGCTCTTCTTTGAACGCCAGCATTACATTGATGCCATGGCAAAGAGCAACCAGTTAAATGCCATTAAAACCATTATGAGCCTCATTATGGAACAGGTCAGGAAATAAATAAATCTAATAGAAACATTTACTCTTCATCTACAAGATCGAATTTAATCCTGTCTTCGTATGGAAGAATTAGTTTCGTTACAATCTCATCTGCCAGGGAGCGCATATCTTCAATCACTTCATGGCAGTTTTCTTTTGTGACTTCAAACTTTCCATCAATCAAATCATTGCAGATCTGATGATTGATTTCATCTGAAAAATGCAGGATATCCATATAATTTTCCAGGTTTAAGATCGTCTCGCGGTCATTCATGAAATAAAAGCACCGCACATTCTCGTATTCCAGCAGCGTATTCATCGCTGTTTCCATATTATACAGATACGCATTAAGGTCACCATCCCGATAAGTGCTGTCCCACCAGAGCATGGAATACGGCGGCATGAAAATATAGAATTCCGTTTCCGGATGTGCTTCGATCCTTGAGGTCAGCAATTCCAGATTCTGGGAGAGCAGCTCCTGATAAGCATCCTCCGGCTTTTCTTCCGCAATGGAAGGCTTCCGGATATACAGCCCCAACGCCATATCGGAATTAAATTCCTTCCACTGTGCCCAGTTATAAGATTCATCCTCGTTATAGTCACCGGTTACAGACTTCGCAATCATATAAGGAATCTTCTCAAACAGGACTCCCTTATTCAGCACATACTGAATGTCATTGATATAATTATTATCATACAGATACATCGGACAGCCCGTCAGCTCAAAGGTCGGTTCCGGATCTGCAACAAGAGCCGACGGATCCAGATTATAAAAAACATATTTTAACTGCTGATGTTCAAAAGCCTCATCCAGAAGATAGCAGAGATCCGCCGTTGCACCGTAGGAACGGATCGCTTTAATCACATGGCAGTTAAAGCCCTCATCAAACCAGCTGTTATTGTAGTTCTCCGCTACGGAGGATCCCACCACCACACTGTCATAGTCAAAATTCTTTAACGTCCCGACCACCTGATATTCCTTATCTGCCAGTACTGCCTTCAGTCCCGGAAGAGCCTTATGATACTGAAAAAAAGGATCAAAGATCACTACAACTGCTATGCACAGCAACAACAGGGATCCGCTTCCTATGAAAAAACGCTTTAAAAATTGTCTTGAAGTCATATTTTTTCCTTATTATATAAATTTATATTGCTTATTTCATTTTCGGGCGTCCGCTTCCTCTTTCGCAACAGTTCCGCCGTAAATTCATAAGTTGTCGGGGGGAAGCTTTCATTTCTCTTTTTCTGTATTGCCCGACAACTTATTTCATTTTCGGGCGTCCGCCCTATAGAAATCAGCATATGAAGTCTGTTGTGAGCAAGCTCCCACGAATTTATAGTTTTGGTTTCTACACGGCGGTCAATTTTTCCGCAACAGTTCCGCCGTAAATTCATAAGTTGTCGGGGGAGGAAGCTTTCATTTCTCTTTTTCTGTATTGCCCGACAACTTATTTCATTTTCGGGCGTCCGCCCTATAGAAATCAGCATATGAAGTCTGTTGTGAGCAAGCTCCCACAGACTTCATATGTTGATTTCTGCACGGCGGAACTGTTGCTAAAAGTTGAAGTAAATAAATGTACTTACCTGTGAGAAGGAAATCACAGACCATACGAAAATAAATACCACCCATGCGCACAGCTTTTTACGGAAAGGATTCTCTGCTACCATTTGGAGCGTATTCTTCCGGCTGATCACAACGGCGCTGATAACAAGCAGCAGAAGGAATAGTACCACATAAGCATATTGCAGCATATCGGGAAACTTCAGGGTAAGCACCTGCTTTATGAGGTAAAACTCCGGAATATCCAGATTTGCTGCCAGCTTAAACAGATATCCTGTGTTCTTAAAAGCAAAAATATTCTTAAATAACTGGATGGCCGATGTCATACTGCTGCTTCCAAAGAAAATCAGCGACAGATTAAAGAATCCAAATGTAAAAATCCACCCAAGCCATCTTGGAATATACCATTTTGCAGGCATCTTTTCATTTGATCCCTTCACGCCGACAATTCCCAGATTATCCCAGATCACAAGCAGGCCCTGCATGGAGCCCCATGCAATATAGGTCCAGTTCGCCCCGTGCCAGAGTCCGCTTAAGAAAAAGACCATAAACGTATTAAAGATCGTGCGTGCCTTGCCCTTACGGCTTCCTCCCATTGGAATGTATACATACTGGATGAAAAACCGGGACAACGTCATATGCCAGCGCTGCCAGAGCTCCTTCACCGAGCAGGCCTTATACGGTGAATTGAAGTTTATGGGAAGCTCGATGTTAAACATCTTGCCAAGACCGATCGCCATATCACTGTATCCGCTGAAATCAAAATAAATCTGGAATGTATACGCCAGAATCATCAGCAGAGTGGACGTCGTATCCAGAAACAGATTCTGCTCAAAGCCAAAATTCACCGGAAGCGCCAGATTGTCTGCCAGAAGCACCTTTTTACCTAATCCGATCGTGAATATAATGATTCCCTTCGCAAACTGATCACTGTTAAAACGGCGGTTAGCTGTATCCTCAAACTGGGGCATCATTTCTTTATACAGAACAATCGGACCCGCAATCAGCTGTGGAAAGAAGGTAACAAAGGTCAGATAATTAATAAAGGAATAATGCTCTGCCTTGCCCTTCGCCCTGTCAATGATAAAGGAGAGCTGTTGAAACGTGAAGAAGCTGATGCCGAGCGGAAGCAGTATATGTCTCAGTGTAAAGTCTGTCTTAAAAACCGCATTTACATTTTCAAAGAAGAAATCATAATACTTAAAGTAAAACAAAATACCCAGATTTAAGAGTACACCTGCCCAGAGTCCGGCCCTGCATACCTTCGGTGATGAAAATCTCTTTAACAGAAAGCTCAGCAGGTAGTTCACCAGAATACTTCCCAGAATCACAAACAGATAATATAGATTAAAATAGCCGTAAAACCATAATGACATTACAGCCAGAAATAATTTCGCCATTTCATATGCCCTGCAGCGGTTCAGCCCATACCAGCCAAGCAGCGCAAGAGGCAGAAATAAAAATATAAATATATAGGAATTAAAAAGCATAAGTAACCTCGCTTAATCAAATGATGAATCTGCACTTCTTGTAGTTTAGCATCAATTGTATAGTTTGTCTAATTTCCGGAAATAATCCTTTCTATAGCCAGTATTTAAAATTCCATCTGATGTTATACAGAATTACTGTAAAGTCCTGTTCAACAAATGACCGCATCTGGTTCCCGATACATATCATTATAGTTTCAGAAAGGAATCCCATTAATTATGAACCTGATTATGAAAAAGACCATAATTGTATTTTCTATCCTTGTTACCTTCTGTGGATGCCTGTGCGGCTGCTCCTTCGCTCACAATATCTATCCTTCCACAGAAAGCTACGAAAATGAAGATTTCGAGACGGTAAACACCTCCAGGGTAGACAGTACTTACTCCTTATCGCCCGTTATGCGTGAGCTTCGGAAATCTGTTATGGAAATGCTGGGAGAAAATTACTGGCCGAATGCATTGTATACCGCAGAAGAATTTGAAGAATTAACCGGAATTCCGGAAGAAATGTACCACAGCTTTCTTGCCGAGTATGAACACACCGAAGCCGGTACAGATATGATGATCCTTGTGGAAGCCAAGGAGGAGGAGGTTACCAACGTGGAACTCCTTCTTGACCAGTACCGGGAAAAGCTTCTGAAAACCTACGAAAAGCAGCCAATAAACCATGCCAAGGTCGAAGCCTCCCGGATTGAAGTCATTGATAATTATATCTGTTTCGTACAATTAGGTGCTGATACCTCTTGCCTCAAAAATGCGGATGAAGACACATTAGTCAGCTTCTGCCAGAACCAGAACGAACAGGCACTTGATATTCTTGAGAAAAAATTATATGCCATGAAGGGATTTTAAATAACCTGTCCCATAGATCATCTGCGTGGTAATTTGAACAGTTACAGATATTTATTCATTCTCCTCGTCAAGATCAACAAGACGCAGACCTGCTGTATCGGTAACCGGAAGTGAAAATACAATCGTCTTTGCAGGAGTCTGCATTCCGGCCTGCTCCATAATCGCCTTCATAATGCTGTTCTTCTGATCCTTTTTGGTTACAATAAAGATCATGGCCTTTTCTGCGGCAATTGTCACACCCAGATACTTTTCCGCATATTCCATGCCGGTTCCCTTCGCATGAATCACCGTTCCACCATAGGCACCGGCACCGCGGGCTGCATCCATCACCATTTCCAAATTTTCCTGATCTGCAATTGCAACAATTAATTCATACGTGGTATCCTTCAATGTCGATTCCTCACTTTCCGGCAATTCCTGTCTATCGAGTAAAAACTGCAGTGTTCTTTTTCCTCCGATACTGCTTAACGGCACGAGAAAGGCTATTCCCTCTCCGGGCGCATCAATCTGAAGCTTCCGCTGCAGATCCTTTTTCGTCAGCATCCAGTCATGCTGCTGCACGAAATTGAAGATCACCATCTTTTCCGAAGCTTCCAATCCCAGATAATCCAGAATATCTCCCCTCGCGGTTCCCTCTCCCAGAGTAATATACATGACCTCCAGCTTATCCTTCTTATATAAATCAATGTATTTCTTACTATTCTTACGATCAATGATCGTCGTCATAATATAAACGTCACTCATAGATTACCCTTTCTGATCACTGTTCCATCCCCTCACAGTCACCATGCAAAACCCATAATTAAAGCTCGATGATATCCATATCCCCGGAGGCAAGAACAGCCACATCTGCACCAACTGCGGCACGCTTGTGTGCCTGACTTTCCTTCACGCGGAATACCACACCAAGAATCTGGATCGTAATCAGCGGCGTCATCGCTACCATGGCAACCACACCGAATGCATCGGTCATGATATTGCCACCTGTAACCTCACATGCACCCATGGCAAGCGGAAGCAGAAAGGTTGCAGTCATCGGACCGGACGCCACCCCACCGGAGTCAAATGCAATCGCCGTAAAGATCTTCGGTACAAAGAACGTAAGCAGCAGCGCAATTGCATATCCCGGAATGATGAACCACATAATCGGAATGCCTGTAAGCACTCGCAGCATCGCCATTCCGATGGATACCGATACACCGATGGATAAGCTCGTTCCCATTGCTTTGGCACTGATCGCCCCTGAGGTAATCTCTTCAACCTGCTTCGTCAGCACAAATACCGCAGGCTCTGCCTTAACAATGAAATAACCGATCAGCATACCAATCGGAATCAGTATGTAACGATACGGCAGTCCCGCTATCGTCTGTCCCAGATAATTACCTGCCGGCATAAATCCGACATTTACACCCGTAAGAAAGAGTACAAGACCAGCATAAGTATATAAAAGACCCACAACAATCTTAACCAGAAGCCGCTTTTGGATATCTTTTGAAATCAACTGGAATAAAAAGAAGAAAACAATGATTGGCAGAAGGGAAATTGCAATCTCCTTCATATATGCCGGAAATTCCTCCATAAAAGCACGCCACATCTGCACCGTATCATCCATAATCTGAATCGGTTCGGATCCAGTACTCATGGCATTTACATCCGGCCGGTAAATCATACTTAGCACTAAAACCGCAAGAATCGGCCCGATGGAGCATAAGGCAACCAGACCAAAGCTGTCGTCTGCTGCCCGCTTATCGCTTCGGATTGCAGAAATACCGACACCGAGTGCCATAATAAACGGTACTGTCATTGGCCCTGTGGTAACACCGCCTGAATCGAACGCCACCGCAAGGAAATCTCCCGGAGCAAAGTAAGCCAGCGTAAATACAACCGCATAAAATACCAACAGCATATGGGATAACTGGATTCCAAACAGCATACGTACGAGAGCAAGCACCAGGAAGAAGCCCACACCAACAGCCACAGTAAGAATCAGCACCATATTGGGGATCGAGGGAACCTGCCCGGCAAGTACCTGAAGATCCGGTTCGGAAATCGTAATCATCACACCCAGCAGGAAGCTTAATGCAATCATTATGAAGATATTCTTCGATTTCGTCATTGTCGTACCGACACGTTCGCCCATCGGAGTCATGGAAATATCCACACCAACGTTAAAAAGCAGCATTCCCATAATCAGCAAAACACCGCCTACCAGAAACATTAAGATAATACTGGGTGAAATCGGTGCAATGGTGAAACATAGCACAAGAACAATTGCTATGATCGGAAGTACTGCTTTTAAGGTTTCTTTAAATTTTTCACGGAGATTCGAAGGAAGAAATTTCAACAATATATCGCCTTTCGTAACTGTTCTATTCCTCATTCAGCAACCGGGACTTCAAGCACACAGAACCGTTATTCGCCTTTCTTATAGAATAATCTGTCAATTCCCCGTTTCATAAGAATAAGTAAAGATATCTTAACACAGATACCTTTTCTTATCAATAATTTCAAAATAGATTTAACATAAATTTAACATAAATTTACTTATTATTTACGTTATTTGTAACTATTCAGAGCCATGCAAATTATGACAATATGGACGTCGAATGCTCGCATTCGTAAGGACATTTAACATAATTTATATCGCGAAGTAACCCCATTCGTAAAACTCAAGTTGCGTTAGCAACGGTTTTACGAATGGGGTTCTGAATAGTTACCGTTATTTTAATATTTAGAAAACTCCAGAATTTTCTTTGCATTATCAATTCTGTCCTGAGTGGGCGGCTCTACTCCTTCAAGCTTATAGGGTATACCCAGCTCCTTCCACTTATATTCTCCCAGTGTATGATAAGGAAGTACTTCTACCTTCATCACGGTATCCAGTGTATCAATGAATTCTCTTGTCTTCTTCAGATATTCATCCTTATCTGTGATACCGGGAACCAGAACATGGCGGATCCACATCGGAATGCCCTGTTCTGAAAGATATCTCGCACAATCCAGAATATTCACATTCGTATGACCGGTAAGTTTCTTGTGCTCTTCATCATCAATATGCTTGATGTCCAGCATTACCAGGTCCGTATACTTTAATAACTCATTAAACTTGGAAAAGAAAGGCTCTTCCCTGGTAAAAGGCTGTGCCGAAGTATCAAGATTCGTATTAATCCCTCTCTCATGTGCCTTTTTGAAAAGATCAATCAGGAAATCAATCTGCAGTAATGCCTCTCCACCACTGACGGTAATTCCACCTTGCTTGCCCCAATAGCTGCGGAAACGTTCTGCTTTATCCAAAAGTTCATCCGCAGTCTGCAAATTATCCGTCTCCGGATTCCAGGTATCCACATTATGACAGTACTGACAGCGCATATTACATCCCTTCAGGAAGATAAGATAACGGATCCCCGGGCCATCAACTGCTCCAAAGGATTCTAATGAGTGAATTCTACCTTTAATCATCGTAATAATCTCCATTCTCTGCCGTACCGGCAGCTGCGGGGTTAAATTTATTGTGACTGTTCAGCAACGGCTGATATTTATAGTATGAACTGTTTACACGTATTATAGTCTTATTTATTGAGGGTTGTTCTCATTAAGTGTCCAGGTATGGTTCTCACTAAATTCGAACTTCACCTGCGGCTCGATTCTTTTAAATGCTCTGCTCTACCTGCTACACTAAACAGGGGCCGGACAACTGCCCGACCCCAATTTAATCAATGATCACTGAAACCTGTTAAAATTAAAGATGCTTATGGCAGGTTCTTGCGATAACATCATCCTGCTGTTCCTTGGTCAGGCTGATGAACTTAACAGCGTAACCAGATACACGGATGGTGAAGTTAGCGTATTCAGGCTTCTCAGGATGTGCCTGTGCATCTAACAGCTTCTCGGTACCGAATACGTTAACGTTAAGGTGATGAGCACCACGATCAAAGTATCCATCGAGAACGCCAGCCAGAGTATTCTTCTGCTCATCAAGGTCATGTCCAAGAGCGGAAGGAGCCATGGTCTGTGTATTGGAAATACCATCCAGAGCATACTCATAAGGCAGCTTAGCTACAGAGTTCAGGGAAGCAAGCAGACCGCTCTGCTCAGCACCGTAAGACGGTGAAGCACCAGGAGCGAAAGGCTTGTAAGCTTCTCTGCCATCCGGAAGAGCACCAGTAGCCTTACCATATACTACGTTAGAAGTAATGGTTAAGATAGAGGTTGTAGGCTCGGAATTTCTGTAAGTCTGGTTCTTCTTGATCTTCTCCATGAAGGTCTTAAGAAGCCATACAGCAAATTCATCAGCTCTCGGATCATCGTTACCATATTTAGGGAATTCGCCTTCGGTCTTGAAGTCGATTGCGCAACCCTGATCATCACGGATAACCTTAACCTTAGCATACTTAATAGCGGACAGGGAGTCTGCTACGTGGGACAGACCTGCAATACCGGTAGCGAATGTTCTTCTTACGTCAGTATCAATCAGAGCCATCTCAGCTGCTTCATAGTAGTACTTATCATGCATATAATGAATCAGGTTCAGGATGTTTACATACAGAGCTGCACACCAGTCAAGCATGATATCGTATTTATGCATAACTTCGTCGAAGTCAAGATATTCGGAAGTAATCGGTGCGATTTCAGGACCACACTGCATATGCTTGCCTTCCTTATCAAGATGCTTCTCATCCTTACCACCGTTAATAGCGTAAAGTAAGCACTTAGCAAGGTTAGCACGAGCACCGAAGAACTGGATTTCCTTACCAGTCTGTGTAGCGGATACACAACAGCAGATGCTGTAGTCATCGCCCCAGATCGGCTTCATAACATCATCGTTCTCATACTGGATGGAAGATGTCGTTACGGAAATCTTAGCTGCATACTTCTTGAAGTTCTCAGGAAGAGCACTGGAGTAAAGAACAGTTAAGTTCGGCTCAGGGCTCGGTCCCATGTTCTCAAGAGTATGAAGGAAACGATAGTCGTTCTTGGTAACCATATGACGGCCATCCATTCCGATACCACCAACTTCCAGAGTAGCCCATACCGGGTCACCGGAGAACAGCTGGTTGTAGGAAGGAATACGAGCAAACTTAACCATACGGAACTTCATGGTCATATGATCGATTAATTCCTGAGCTTCCTTCTCGGTTAAGGTACCTTCCTTAAGGTCTCTTTCAATATAAATATCAAGGAATGTAGAGATACGTCCTACGGACATAGCTGCACCATTCTGAGTCTTGATTGCTGCAAGGTATCCGAAGTATAACCACTGTACAGCTTCCTTAGCGTTTGTAGCAGGATCGGAAATATCATAGCCGTAAATCTTGGCCATTTCCTTCATTCCCTTAAGAGCCTTGATCTGCTCAGCGATTTCTTCTCTTAAACGGATAATGTCTTCTGTCATTGTTCCGTTACCGCAGTTCTTCTTGTCTTCTGTCTTCTTCTGGATCAGGAAATCGATACCGTAAAGAGCAACTCTTCTGTAGTCACCTACGATACGTCCACGACCATAAGTATCAGGAAGTCCTGTTACGATATGAGTATGACGAGCAACCTTCATCTCATCAGTATATGCATCAAATACTGCCTGATTGTGTGTCTTATGATAATCGTTGAAGATCTTGTGGAACTTAGGGTTAACTTCATAACCATAAGTGCTTGCAGCTTCTTCTGCCATCTTAATACCGCCGTAAGGCATGAATGCTCTCTTTAACGGCTTGTCTGTCTGAAGACCAACGATCTGCTCAAGATCCTTCATAGACTCATCAATGTAACCAGGACCATAAGCGGTAAGACTGGAAACAACCTCTGTTTCACACTCTAAAACACCGTCATGTTCACGTTCTTCCTTCTGTAACTCCTGAAGTCTTCCCCAAAGCTTATCCGTTGCTTCGGTAGATCCCTCCAGAAAGCTCTCGTCACCATCATAAGGTGTGTAGTTTCTCTGAATGAAATTACGCACATTCACGTCTACATCCCAATGGCCGTCTTTCACAAATCCTCTCCATGCTTCTGCCATGAAAATATACCTCCTTCTGAAATTTACAATAATATTATCAACAGGGAACTTTATAAATGGTTCACCTACTGTTGTTTACGATAAAAGTGTACTACTTATAATAGCTTAGTGTCAACCATTTTGCTCAATGCACGTAATTTTGTACATGCCTTAAGGTTATCTCTTAATATGTGTCTGACACTTTTCCACATATCTGTAAAAAGACTCCTATACGCTCCATCCATTATTTATTATTTATTCTGAAATGGCCAGTTTTTCAAACTGCGGACGAACCTTGCGGAATACTTCCATCAGCCTTGGAGAAAATACACCACATTCCCCGTTGACAATCATGTGAAACGCTTCCGCGGGAGAATTTATTGAGGAGCAATCTATCATGGATTTTATGAATGAATTTTATATGCACATTACGAACGCCCATGCTTTATAGTATAATCTAAACATAATTGTGTAAGGGTCAAATGCCATAAGCAATGCCTCTTCTCTGAATGATTTGAAATTTGGGGAAATAACCTGATTATAAAATAGATACCGGACAATACCAGACATCCCGATTATAAGGAATGAGCTCATCACTCATGCAGAGGATAATACCCGGCTGAACATCCAATTTGAACTTCTGGAGAACACCAAAATTCTTATCAGGCTTTCACTGTGCTATCACAAAAAAGCACCTCGACCTCTGCGTTCAGACCTTCAGTCGAAAAAGCCGTGTCCCTGATTTCTTCAAAGTCCGCGATGATGATGTCACGCTCCCTGACGAGGATGTTAAGAGCCCTTATGAATAACCGCTTGATAATATCCTCATCCAAATGCGGCGTGCCAAAGGTGTCAATCTGTACGGTAACAGGATCGGCTTTACCGATGGCGTAGCTGATAGCGACCTGAATCATCTTAAAATGCTCCAACGCCTCCACAATTGCTCTATCCTTATCCTCCGGACACTGTGGTTGCCTACTGTCTTCATTTTTAGACAAATTAGGACTTGGAACAAGTTCCATCTTTATAAACAGTATACGAAAGAACTTTATTCTGTTTATAATATTCCATTCCACGCCATACAGACTTACTGCCGGCAATATCAATCAGTCCCATATAGTACCTGGATTATAACTCTCCTCTACAACAGGCATTGCCCATCCTTCATTCTCCCAAAGCATGCAGATCCCACCATCCCGGACAGCCCGGAGGAATGGCTTGATGAGTTCAGCACCTTCTCCATCTACCAGGTGCTTCCGAAAATCATCGAGCTTTGGGGCTTAAATGTCCAGACGGATGTAGAATCTAAAAAAACTTCACGCAACAGATCGGCCGATGACCACACCCTTGTTTCTGCTTCGTTGCGTACAGCTCGGCATCTCCATCCGGGATCTTGACCTTCTCACGATCGGTATGGTGAATGACATGTACGCAGAAAGCAGCAATGATGAGTACAAGGGCTATGCGCAGATCACTACGCAGATGAATTTTGATGCATTTTAGCATAATTTATGTATCTTATATAATGACAGTGTGTTGACATTAGACGCTCATTTGAGTATACTATACTTGAATGGAGGTGTTCTGTATGG
>ULUU01070882.1_pt1 | contig 12744 bp, 9 predicted proteins | sample 1958871 | NCBI WGS metagenome assembly ULUU01 (sample SAMEA4835770, study PRJEB28245) | human gut metagenome | biome: gut microbiome; material: fecal sample | place: Denmark | collected 2008 | reverse complement strand
TTGACCCCTTCGCGCGATTGAGTTGGTCGCGCTTTCATGCTGCTTCCGCGTGTTGCTTTTTTCTTTTTTTACTCCTCTATGGGTGCGCCGAACACATCCACCTTCGGCAGCATCGTCGCCACCTGCCGCAGTCGGTCACTCAGCGTCGTATACCGCTTCATGATGTGGTCATTCTCCACCATCTGCCGGATAATCTCTTCCCTGCCGACCAGCACCACCAGCTTTCTCGCGCGGGTCAACGCCGTGTAGAACAGATTCCTTGTCAGCAGCATCATCGGGCCGTATACCACCGGCAGAATCACCACCGGGAACTCGCTGCCCTGACTTTTGTGCACGGACAGGCAGTACGCTAAATCGAGGTCTTCCAGCTGCTGACCCGTGTATTCCGCGTCCTTTTCGTCGTCGAAGCGGACGGTCAGCGCGTGATTCTCCGTATCCACCGCCGTCACGAAGCCCACGTCGCCGTTGAAAACGCCCTTGCCGTCCTCCCAGCCCAGATTCACGCGCCTGCGCCATTCCATGTCGTAATCGTTGCGCGTCTGCATCACCTTATCGCCAACGCGGAAGATGGTTTCCCCGTAAGTGATGCTCGGCTTGCCGGGCGCGGGCGGATTGAGCGCCTCCTGCAAACGAATATTCAGCGCCTGTACGCCGCATTCGCCCTTTTTCATCGGCGCGAGCACCTGAATTTCACGCACGGAGCGGCAGCGCCAGTCGTCGCCGAACTTCAGGAACCTCGGCAGGCGCTGCGTCGTCAGGGCGACAATGGTGTCCGCCGCCTGCTGCAAGCTCATCTGCCGCTCGAAGAAGAAGTCGGTGTTCTTCTCGTTCAGCAGCGGCATCTTTCCCTCGTTGATGCGGTGCGCGTTGGTGACGATGCGGCTTGTTTCGGACTGGCGGAAGATGTCGGTCAGGTGAATCGATGGAATCACGCCGCTTTGCAGAATGTCTCCCAATACGTTACCCGCCCCGACGGACGGCAGCTGATCGGCATCGCCGACGAGAATCAGGCGTGTACCCGGCGCAACCGCGCGCAGGAAGGAGCGCATGAGCATCATATCCACCATGGACGTTTCGTCGGCAATGATGCAGTCGCCCTCAATGGGCGTATCCTGATTGCGGCCGAACTGCCCCTCTTCGCCGCCGTACTCCAGCAGGCGGTGGATGGTTTTCGCCTCATGCCCGGTGGTTTCGGTCATGCGCTTGGCGGCGCGGCCCGTCGGTGCGCACAGCACCACCTCCCCGAACTCGGACAGGAGGGAAATAATGCACTTGATGATAGTCGTTTTGCCCGTGCCGGGGCCGCCGGTAATCACCAGCAAGCCGCGCCGGAGCGCCATCAAAATGGCTTCCCGCTGCCGCTGGCTGAACTCGATATGATACCGTGCTTCAAACGCGTCGATGCTGTCCTCGGCATCTGTGGCGCACGACGGCACGGTGGATGCCATCAATTCGCACAGGCGCGTCGCCACCTCGCGTTCGGCGCTGTCATACGCGGGCAGGTACACATGCTCATCGCCGTCGTCGCCGGAAATCACCAGTTCACGCAGCAGCTGCATCGTTTTCAGCTGATGCGCCACCATCTCCCGCGAAACCCGCAAAAGCGCCGTGCACCGGTTCAGCAATTCATCCATCGGCAGATAGACATGCCCCATGCTCACTGCCTGATCGCGCAGGACGTACTTGAGCGCGGCGCTGATTCGCCCGTCGCTGTCCGGGGGGATGCCGATGGCCGTGCCGATAGCGTCCGCCGTTTTGAAGCCCACGCCGTCAATATCGTCACACAGCTGATACGGATTCGCCCGGATGACCGCCTGCGTCCGCTCCCCGTACACTTTGCTGATTTTCAGCGCCAGCGACGCGCTCACGCCGTACGTCTGCAAAAAAACCATTGCCGCGCGCGTGCTCTGCTGCTGCTGATAGTCCTCAATAATCTGCTTCCAGCGTTTTTTGCCCATGTTGGGCACTTCCTGCAATCGTTCGGGATGCTCATCGAGGATTTTCAGCGTATCTTCGCCGAAGCAGTTGACGATATCGCGCGCGGTCTTTGCGCCAACCCCGTGGATGATGCCGCTGGAGAGATACTTCAGGATGCCCTGCAGGGTCGTCGGGCGCTGCAGTTCCACCTTCTGGCACTTGAACTGCCGCCCGTACTGCGGATGCTCCATCCACTCGCCGGAGAAGATGCCCATTTCGCCGCCGGACAGCATCGGCAGTGTACCGACGACCGTCACGGTTCTCAGCCCTATTTTCTGCTCCGGCTTCACCGTCACGACGGAATACCCGTTTTCGGCATTGCGGTACACCGTCCCCTCCACCGTTGCTTCGAGCTGATCCATCTCAGCATCCCCCTTAACACTTTCTCAAAAATCAGTATATCACCATTTGCGGAAAAATGGAATGCCCTGAGGAAGGCATTTTTCCGCCTTTGCGGAGGACTTTGTGTGGCTGGCGGAATTGGCTGCTTCTCCGCAACTGGTCTTTTTCGCAAGTTCCAGAGGGCAATGAGAACAGACGAAGTCTGCGGTCGCCCTCTGGACTCCTTCGCGCTCCCCTCCGGATGCGGCTTGGGTTTTGGCGAAAATTTTTACGTTGCTGTGCTTTTTGGTATTCTGTACGCGGCTTTATTCCGCATTCCGCATTCCGATTTCCGCATTCCTAATTGCTTTTTTACCTTATTAGTGCTAAAATAAAACCCGGTTTCACTTTCCACCCCGAAAAGGAGTTATCATCATGAATGTATGCATCGACGTTCAGGACGTTTCCTTCACCTATGAGGATGCCCCTGAACCCGCTCTCCACCATGTCTCCCTGCAAGTCCACGAAGGCGAATTTCTCGCCGTCCTCGGCCATAACGGCTCCGGCAAATCCACCCTCGCAAAGCTCCTCAATGCCCTCTATCTGCCCACGGAAGGGCATATCACCGTCTGCGGCATGGATACCCAAAGCGACGAGGAGCTCTGGGAAATCCGCCAGAAGGCAGGGATGATTTTCCAGAATCCCGATAACCAGCTTGTCGCGACCGTCGTCCGGGAGGATGTCGCATTCGGGCTGGAGAACCTTGGCGTTCCCCGCGAAGAGATGATTCCGCGCATCGACGCGGCGCTTCAAGCGGTTGGCATGAGCCAGTTTGCCGAAGCCGCGCCGCATATGCTCTCCGGCGGACAGAAGCAGCGGATTGCCATCGCGGGCATTCTCGCCATGCAGCCGTCCGTCATTATCGCGGATGAATCCACCGCCATGCTCGACCCGTCCGGGCGGCGGGAGGTGCTGTCCACCATCCGCCGTCTCAACCGCGAAAAGGGCATCACCGTCGTGTGGATTACCCACTTCATGGAAGAAGCGGCGCAGGCAGACCGCATCATCGTGATGAATCAGGGCGAGGCGGCGCTGTCCGGCACGCCGCGCGAGGTGTTCCCGCAGGTGGATACCCTGCGCGAATTGCACCTTGACGTGCCGCACATGACCGCATTGGCGGATTCGCTCCGCCGGGACGGGATGCCCCTGCCGGGGAACATCCTGACCGTTGACGAAATGACCAAGGAGGTGCTGACGCTGCTATGTCCCTCGAAGTAAAGCACTTGACCCACACATACAGCGCCGGCAGCGCTTTTCAGGCAACCGCCGTGCATGACGTGTCGCTGACGATTGAGGACGGCGAATTTGTGTGCATCGTCGGGCACACGGGCAGCGGCAAATCGACGCTGGTGCAGCATTTGAACGGACTGCTCAAGCCCACCAGCGGGCAGGTGCTCGTCGACGGCGAGGACATGAACGGCGAGAACGTCGACCGCCGCCGTATCCGGCAGAAAGTCGGGCTGGTGTTCCAGTACCCGGAATATCAGCTGTTTGAAGAGACGATTGCCAAGGACATTGCGTTCGGTCCGAAGAACCAAGGGCTGTCGGAGGAAGAAATCGACCAGCGCGTGCGCCGCGCCATGGCGCATGTGCATTTGGACTACAACAAGTACGCCGAGCGCAGCCCGTTCGACCTTTCCGGCGGACAGATGCGCCGCGTGGCGATTGCGGGCGTGCTGGCGATGGAGCCGAAGGTGCTGATTCTGGACGAACCCGCTGCCGGGCTTGACCCGCGCGGCCGCGAGCGCATTCTGGGGATGCTGCAGGAATTGCACCGCGAGGGCGGCGTGACCATCGTCATGGTCAGCCACAGCATGGACGACTGCGCCCGGCTGGCGACGCGCATGATTGTGATGAGCAAAGGCGAACTGGTGCTGACTGACACGCCGCGCAATGTCTTCCGCCAAGCTGACCTGATGCGCTCCATCGGGCTGGGCGTGCCGGAAGCGGCGGAACTGTGCGGTCGCCTGCGCGCCGCTGGGCTTCAACTGCCTGACGACCTGTTCACACAGGAGGAGCTGCACGACCATCTGCTTCGTTTGTGGAAAGAAAAGCAGGAAAAGGAGGCGGCGAAATGAATCTGAACATCACCATGGGGCAGTATTACCCCGTTGACAGCTTCGTCCACCGCCTTGACCCGCGCACAAAAATCCTTCTAACCATCCTGATGATTGTCGCGGTGTTCATGGTGCATTCGCTCATCGGGTACGCGCTGGTGCTGGCGTTCCTCTACTGGGCGGCGAAATGCTCGAATGTCCCCTTCAAGATGCTGATGAAGGGCATCAAGCCCCTGCGCATCATCCTGATTCTGACGTTCGTGCTGAACCTGTTCTTCTCCAATGGCACGACCCCGCTCATCGACTGGTGGATTATCCACATCACCCGCGAAGGGCTGACGCAGGCGGTGCATTACTCTCTGCGCCTTGTGTTCCTCGTCCTCGGCACGTCGCTGATGACGCTGACGACCTCCCCCATCGCGCTCTCCGACGGCATTGAGCTGCTTTTATCGCCGCTCAAGCGCTTTCACTTTCCCGCGCACGAGCTGGCGATGATGATGTCCATTGCGCTCCGCTTCATCCCCACGCTGATGGAGGAAGCGGACAAGATTATGAAGGCGCAGATGGCGCGCGGCGCGGATTTTGAGACGGGCAACCTCTTCGCCCGCGCGAAGGCGATGATTCCCCTGCTGGTGCCGCTGTTCGTCAGCGCGTTCCGCCGCGCGGGTGAATTGGCAATGGCGATGGAAGCCCGCTGCTACCACGGCGGCGAGAACCGCACACGCCTGCGCAAGCTGGAAATCACGAAAAACGACTACATCGCCGGCGGCGCGGTGATTGCGCTGATGCTCCTGATTGTGCTGGAAGGCGTCGTCGTGTCGCACATCGGGGGAATTTTCTGATGGCGCGGCGCATTCTGCTGACGATCGAGTACGACGGCACGGCGTATTCCGGCTGGCAGCGGCAGTATAACGGCTTGGCGGTGCAGCAGCTGATTGAGGAAGCGCTCTGCCGCGCGACGGGCGAGACAATCACCATCACAGGCGCAAGCCGGACGGACGCGGGCGTACACGCCTTGGGGCAGTGCGCGCATTTCGACACTTTCTCCCGCATTCCGCCGGAAAAGTACCCGTTTGTGCTGAACACCATGCTCCCGCGCGACATTCGCGTGCAGGCGGGGCGCGAAGTGCCGGACGGCTTCCATGCGCGCTTCATGACCTGTGGCAAGCGCTACACCTACCGCATCCTGAACAGCCGCCATGGCAGCGCCATCCGCCGGAATACGTTCGCGCATGTACCCATTCCGCTGGATGTGGACGCGATGCGTCAGGCTTTGCCGACACTGCTTGGTACGCACGATTTCGCCGCGTATCAGGCATCCGGCGGCACGGCGAAGACGACCATCCGAACCATCCGCATGGCGGAGATGACCGCGCAGGGCGACGAAATCATCCTCCTTGTCGAGGGGGATGCTTTCCTATATAATATGGTGCGCATCATTGCCGGGACGCTCATCGAAATCGGTCTGCATCGGCGCAGTGCGGATGCTTTCACCGAGGCGTTCCGGACGCTTGACCGCCTGTCACTGGGCGTGACTGCGCCGCCGCACGGCTTGGAGCTGACGAAAGTCTACTACCCGGAGGAAGCGTTTCGGATGCCCGAAGCGGTTCGCTGGCACGAGGAATAACCACCTTAGGAGCTGTTGACCCATGGTAAAATCATTCATGACAAACATGCCCGACCAGTGCGGCGCGTTTCTGGCGGCAAGCCGGATCATCGAGCGCCATCAAGGGAACATCGTGCGCGTGAGCTACAACAAAGCAGTGGATGCGCACGCGCTGTTTCTGGATGTTGAGGCGGACGACGTGGTGCTCAGCGCCATCGAGGGCGAACTGAATCAGGCGGGATTCCTCAAATCCGTGCCGCACGCGAAGATTATTCTGGCGCAGTTCGACGTGCCGGATCATCCGGGCGCGGTCGTGCCGATTCTGGAAGTGCTGAACCGCCATCACGTCAACATCTCCTATATTTCCAGCCAGTCGAATGACAGCGGTCATGCGTCGCTGAAAATGGGGCTGTACATCGAAGAGCCGGGCGTGATGGATACGCTGCTGCGGGAGTTGTCGGCGCTGTGCCCGGTGCAGATTCTCTCGTACGATTCCGGCGAAAAGAAGCTGGATACGACCGTGTTTTACCTGCGCTTCGCGTCGGAAATCCGCCGGCTTCTGCGCCTGACGCAGGAGCAGACGAACGAGTTCACCTACTACGCGAACCTCATCATGCAGGAGCTGGACGAGCGGAACGAGCCGCCGAGCAAGACGTTTGAGTACATCAACCGCTTTGCGCGCTTCGTGGCGGAGCACAACGGCGCGGCGTACGAGTGCCGCGTGACGCATGTGCCGCTGACGGAGCAAGTTCGGGCGGTTGTGCTGGAGCCACCGTTCGGGAGCAACATCACCGTACTGGAGGACGTGAAAACGCGGGCGCTGCTGGTGATTGACAGCGGCTTCCGGTGCTGTGCGCGCTACACCTTGCGGCAGCTGCGGACGATTTTTCCTGATTTTGACGAGCGGAAGCGTGAAATGCTGCTGACCCACTCAGATTCCGACCACACGGGGCTGGCGGAAAGTATGCCGGTCATCTGGTGCAGCCAGCGGACGGCGGACTGCTTCGCGAACGAATCGCTGGGGCTGCCATCCCCGCGGGAGGCCAGCGCGACGGGGCTGCCCTACTATCGGCTGAACAAGCTGATTACGGAATACGCCGTGCCGCCGCTGAACCGCCTGCGCATCCTGAACACGTCCCACGGCGATGACGAGCAGCCCATCAGCCCGATTGGCGCGTTTCTCTTTGGCGACATGCGCTTTAACGTCCTGCAAGGGAACGGCGGGCATGTGCCGGGCGAAACGATGCTGATTGACCCCGTGCACCGCGTGGCATTCACGGGCGACGACTACATCAACCCGCACAACATGACCCCGCCGCAGGAGGAGTTCGACCGCCTTGCCCCCTACCTCGCCCGCAGCGTGAATGTCGACTCTCCGCGCTACCACGCGATTCTCCGCGCCGTCCTCGCCATGCTGGACGGCAAAGGCTACCTGATTTTCCCCGGTCACGGCGGCGTTGTGCAGCGGACGGAAGCGATGTAAAGGGAGAGACGAGGGGCGTTGCCCCTAACCCCCACCAGAGGCTTTGCCTCTGGACTCCACAAGGGACTTCGTCCCTTGACCCTTTCGCGCGATTCAGTTGGTTACATTTTCATGCTATGCCCGCGTGTTGATTGGGGGAGACCGAGGGGCGCTGCCCCTAACCCCCGCCAGAGGCTTTGCCTCTGGACTCCACAAGGGACTTCGTCCCTTGACCCTTTCGCGCGATTCAGTTGGTCACATCTTCATGCTGTGCCCGCGTGTTTATTCGGGGCCGGCGTGCCTAATTCCGCATTCCTCATTCCGCATTAACGAAGGGAGTTCCCCATGCTTCGTCTCGATTCGCTCTCCCTCCCCCTCGATTTCACCCCTGAAACGCTGAATGCGCTGATTCTCCGCAAGCTGAAATGTGCGCCGGAGCAGCTCAAAAGCGTCGTGCCGCTCAAAAAGGCGGTCGATGCGCGCGACAAGGCGGATGTGCACTTCGTCCTGAGCGTCGCGGTGACACTGAAGAATGAAGCGAAGGTGCTCGCGCGGCTCAAGCCGGGGAGTGCGGCGCCGTTCACCTTCCCCAAGGCGCCGACGCTGCCGAAAGCGCGGTTCGAGCATCCACCCGTTGTCGTCGGGGCTGGCCCGGCGGGGCTGTTTGCTGCGCTGACATTGGCACGCGCGGGTGTGCAGCCGATTCTCATCGAGCGCGGCAAGCCCGTCGAGGAGCGCACAAAATCCGTGCAGATGATGCAGGAGCAGGGCATCCTCGACCCGGAAAGCAACGTGCAGTTCGGCGAGGGCGGCGCGGGTGCGTTTTCCGACGGCAAGCTGACCACCGGCACGAAATCACCGCTGATTCGCACGGTGCTGCAAACCTTCGTCGATCACGGCGCGCCGGAGGACATCCTGTACATCGCAAAACCGCACGTCGGCACGGATTTGCTCAAGGGCGTTGTACGCTCGATGCGGCAGGAAATCATCCAGCTGGGCGGTCAAGTGCGGTTTGACACGCGCCTGACCGGGCTGATGATGCGCGGCGAAAGCATGGAGGGCATCACGGTGCTCTGCGGCGGCGAAACACAGGAAATTCGCACCGACACAGTGATTCTCGCCATCGGTCACAGCGCGCGCGACACCATGCAGACGCTGTTCCGGCAGGGCGTGCGCATGGAGCAGAAGCCATTCGCCATGGGTGTGCGCATTGAGCATCCGCAAGCGCTCATCAGCCAGAGCCAATACGGCAAATGCTGGACGCACCCCGCGCTGAAGGCGGCAGACTACAAGCTCGCCGTCCATACGCCCGACGGTCGCGGAACATACACCTTCTGCATGTGTCCGGGCGGCGAGGTGATTGCGGCGGCAAGTCAGCCGGATGGTCTGTGCGTCAACGGCATGAGCTACCACGCGCGCGCGGGCGAAAACGCGAACAGTGCGCTGCTGGTGGGCGTGCGTCCGGAGGACTTTGGCGACGATCACCCGCTGGCGGGCTTCGTGTGGCAGCGGAGCATTGAGCAGGCGGCGTTCCGGCTTGGCGGCGGCGGGTACAAAGCGCCGGTGCAGCGTGTGGAGGATTTGCTGCACGACCGCGCCACGACGCGCCTTGGCGACGTGCAGCCGACCTACCGTCCGGGCGTTGTGCCGGCGGATTTGCGCGCGTGCCTGCCTGATTTCATCATCGAGGACTTGAAGTTCGGCATTCGGCGGATGGATGGGCAGCTGCATGGCTTTGCGCATCCGGATGCGCTGCTGACAGGCGTGGAGACGCGCTCGTCGTCGCCGGTGCGTTTGCCCCGAAGTCGGGAGACGCTGATGGCGGAACGGGTGGATGGGCTCTACCCGGCGGGCGAAGGCGCGGGGTTCGCGGGCGGCATCGTGTCGGCGGCGGTGGATGGGATTCAGACCGCAATCGCGGCGCTGCATCATCACGCGGAATAAAGCGCTTCCGCCTTTGCGAAACGCCAACCCCGGTCAGCGACGGCAAAAATCCACATCATCCACAAAATCTACATGATATAAGGAGGGTTTCCCATGTCCAACGTCAAAGAGAATTTCCTGCGGTATGTCCAGATTGAAACGACCTCCAGCGAGACGAGCGGCACTTGCCCGTCCACGCCGAACCAGTGGGTGCTGGCCAAAATGCTGGTGGACGAGCTGCACGCAATGGGCATCGAAAACGCCCGCGTAGACGACCACTGCTATGTGTACGCGACGATTCCCGCCAAGGGCAATCATCCGGCGAAAGTCGGGCTGATTTCGCATATGGATACATCCGACGGCGTGAAGGGCCCGACGCATCCCGTCATCATCGAGCACTACGACGGCAGCGCCATCACGCTCAAAAACGGCGTGGTCATCGACGGCTTCCCGTTCCTGAAGGACTTGCAGGGGCAGGAGCTGATTGTCACCAGCGGCGACAGCGTGCTGGGCGCGGACGATAAGGCGGGCGTGGCGGAAATCATGGCGCTGTGCAAGCGGCTGACCGCCCCCGATGCGCCGGAGCACTGCACGGTGTGCATCGGCTTTACGCCGGACGAGGAAATCGGCAGCGGTGCGGATCACTTCGATGTAGCAGGCTTCGGCGCGGATTACGCCTACACGGTGGATGGCGGCGCGCTGGGCGAATTGGAGTACGAGAACTTCAACGCCGCATCGTGCGCCATCAAGGTACACGGCGTGAACATCCACCCCGGCAGCGCGAAGAACCAGATGCGCAACGCCCTGCTGATGGCCATTGAGTGGAACAGCATGCTGCCCCCGGCGGAAACGCCCGCGCACACCTGCGGCTACGAGGGCTTCTACCACCTGATGCACATGGAGGGCGACGAGGAACTGGCGACGCTGCAGTACATCATCCGCGACCACGACGCGCAGAAGTTCGACGCGCGCAAGGCGACCGTGCAGCAGATTACCGACTACCTGAACCAGAAGTGGGGCGCGGGGACGTTTGAGTGCGTCATCCGCGACAGCTATCGCAACATGCGCGAAATCATGGAGCAGCACATGGACGTGGTGGAGAAGGCGAAGGCGGCATTTGAGGCAAACGGCGTGACCCCCGTCATCTCCCCCATCCGCGGCGGCACGGACGGCGCGCGCCTGTCCTACATGGGGCTGCCCTGCCCGAATCTCTCCACCGGCGGTTATAATTTCCACGGCAGAAAGGAAATGATTACCGTCGAGGCGATGGAAGCAATGGTCAATGTGCTGGAAAGCATCGTCCGCAACGCGTAAATCCGCAATTTTCAGGAGATTTTTTTCGGAAATTTGCAATTAGGCATTGACGTGCGCATCATCTTTTGCTATAATAGCTATACGGTTCGCCATCCGTCTGTCTATGTGGCTGATGTCAAGGCGAGATGAGCGAAAGGAGGGATAACAGTGTCCGAGGTACGCGTCCGTGAGAATGAATCCCTGGAGAGTGCTCTGAAGCGCTTCAAGCGTCAGTGCGCCCGCAGTGGTGTGATTCAGGAAGTTCGTAAGCGTGAGCATTACGAAAAGCCCAGCGTCAAGCGCAAGAAGAAGGCCGAAGCTGCCCGCAAGCGCAAGTATTGATGACTTTTGTCATCATTGCCCCGCGGCATTTCTCAATGGTCCGGCTGTAAGGGTTCTTTGCCCTTCGCCACGAATGTGCTGATTGTGCGCAATGGCATTCCCCTTTCGAGGTTTTTCCTCGGAAGGGGTTTTCTTTTTAATTCTGAATTCCGCATTATGAAAAATCTTTCCTCTCGCCCCTTGCATAATCGCGTGTATTTTGCTATACTATTGGCAACAGCAGGTTTCTCATGCCTTTCTATATGGTGATTTTGCACTTTACGTCCCTGCTGGCTGATTTTTTTACATCATTATTCTTTTTTTGTGTGCCTTTTTTGATACCCTGATTTTACTGCGCTAAGGAGTATGTTTCTTCTATGCAATTTTGCTTGCAGTTAGCCCCACACGCGAATATCCGCTACCGTGACGCGCAGGTCAAACTTGGTCAAGCCGAGTTGACCTGTTTGCTGTGTGCGCTTTCCCTGCCCGCTGAAACGCAGGTGACGACCATCGGCGGCGTACCATGCCTGACTTTCTCTGCAAAGGCGCTGACTCCTGAAGCCCTTGCGCTGCTTGGCACGCACAGCACACGTCTGATGCTCTTCGAGTGCGTGGATGGCGGTCTGCTGCGCCCGCTGGATTGGGAACGCACTGCCTATCTGCCCGACGACCTCTCGGAGATTTTGAAGTACAAGGGCAAAACGAGCGCCGCGTTCACCCATATGATGATGAACTGTGCCCGTGCCGCGAGTGATTTCGCCCTTGCAGAACAGCCGCTGACCGTGCTTGACCCCATGTGCGGCAAGTGCACAACCGGCTTCGTCGCGCTGCAAAACGGCATGAACGCCGTCTGCCTCGACATAGACCGCAAGGATTTGAAGGAAGCGGCGGATTATTTCAGCAATTATCTGCAATTCCACCGCCTGAAGCACCGCCTCGCGCAGAGCAGCCGCACGCTGCAAAAGACCGCCGTGCCGATTGCCGAATACACCTTCAGCGACACGAAGGAGCATTTCGCGGCGGATGATGTGCGCACGCTGATGCTGGCGGAGGGGGACAGCGGGCTTGTCGGCGACCTGCTGAAGAAGCGTCCGGCGGATTTGCTCGTCTGCGACCTTCCCTATGGCGTGCAACACGCGCCGCAGAACGGGAAAAAGGCGGAGAGCTTCCCCAAGCTGCTGGAGCGCATCCTCCCCGCGTGGCGTCGGGCGCTCAAACCCGGCGGCGCGGCAGCGATTTCCTTCAACACGCTGACGCTGCGCAAGGATACGCTGCTGACGCTGCTGCAAAACGCAGGCTTCACGCCGCTGACCGAGCCGCCGTATGATGACTTTTCGCATTTCGTTGAGCAGGCAGTGCACCGCGACTTCATCGTCGCCCGCAATGAACAGCCGTAACGGATAATATAGATTACAGAGATTTGGGAGAGCAAGGAGGCTTTTTCAAGCTATGTCCGAATGGAAGAATCAAGATTTTAGTCAGCTGACGGTGCTGGAGCTGCGCAAGGTTGCCAAGGCCATGGGCGTGCAGCTCGGCGCGGGCATTTCCAAGGCAGGTATCGTCGAGAAACTCGACCGCGCGCGCAACGCGAAATACAGCGACATCCCCGCTGTGCCGATGGATTTCACCCCCATTCCAAAGTCTGACGACAAGCAGGAATCCCCCGTGGAAAAAACCGAGGTTCCCGCTGCCGTGAAGGATGAGAAGCCGTCGGAATCCCCCGC
>ULUU01065303.1_pt1 | contig 12903 bp, 8 predicted proteins | sample 1958871 | NCBI WGS metagenome assembly ULUU01 (sample SAMEA4835770, study PRJEB28245) | human gut metagenome | biome: gut microbiome; material: fecal sample | place: Denmark | collected 2008 | reverse complement strand
CCCAGCCGCTGACCGCACCGCTCTGGTCGTGGGTGGGCAACAATATCACCTCGCTTCCCGAGGTTTCTTTCATGTTAGAAAACAGCGACGTCATTACATTTCACGCCTACGACACCCCGGCATCGCTTGAACGCTACATAAAGCAGCTCCTTCCTTACCGCAGACCGATGGTCTGCACGGAGTTCCTTGCACGCGGGAAAATGGACTCGACATTCGAGGGCTCTTATCCGATATTCCGGAAATACAACGTCGGCGCGGTGAATTTCGGACTTGTCGCCGGCAAATGTAATTTCTACTATGACTGGAATAAGGTTGATGCCGATGGAAACTCCATTCCATGGACCGAGGAACCTGAGATATGGTTTCACGACATATTCCGCCCCGACGGGACACCGTGGAGTGAGACGGAGGTCGAATATATACGTAACTTCATAAAAGACAATAAATAACACAGAACTATGAAAAAGATTTTTTTGATATTTCCGGTATTGGCGGTAATGCTTCTGTTTGCCTGTCAGAAAACGCCGGATGTGCATATAACAGAGCATGAAAAGGCAAAAACCGTGACGGTCGAGGCCCCTGCGGGTTTCGTGTGGGGTGAGGACGACAGGATTGTCGTGAACGGTATGAAGTCGTCGCTCACGGAACTTGACATGGAGGACGATACGCGGGTCACATTTTCATTTAACGTTGGCTTGGAGGTGCCTCATTGCGCCGTCTATCCAGTGTCAATGTTCGATTCCTGGTCCAAGGAGGACAAGACCGCTAAGGTAGTGATTCCGATGGTGCAGACTTCGGATGGAAATACGATAAACCCGGAGACCAAACTGATGCTCGGATACGGCGACGAACTCGGAAAGGTTGAGATTTCGGATGCTATGGCATATATACGCCTCACTCCGACCAAGGGAGAGACAGCGTTCAACATCAGTTCAGTGAAGGTTAGCGACCCTGAAGGATATGCCGTCAGCGGCAAGTTCACCGCAAGGTTCTCGGAAGAGGGGTGCACGCTTGAGAACACGAAGCAGGACGGGAGCATCATCAACGTGACTTGCGGCGCGACCGGGACGGCTCTTGGCTCTGACATATTTTTCGCTGTTCCGGCAAAGACCTATTCCAAGGGACTACAGTTTGAGATTTATGACATGGACGGAAGTTTTCAGGACATGACTTTTCCTTCCGAGAGCGAATTTGTGGCCGAGGCTGGCAAAACCTACACTAAGGCCTTCGTATACGAACCGAAGAGCATACTTGACCTCGGAGAGATTCCGAACGTCGAAATCTGGAACAGGTTCGCGGCAAAGATCAGAGGAGGCGAGGATTTCACCGGACGCAGTTTCAAGCTCACGGCCAATATATCCTCTGACAACCTTGAAATGGCAGACGGCGTGTTTAACGGAATGCTTGACGGCAATGGGAAGACAATCAGCCGTTCCGCAGCCACAAGACCTCTGTTCCGCGAACTCGGCGCCGAGGCTGAAGTCACAAACCTCACGCTTACGGGAGAATTTTCCGCATTTGAAAAACCTTATGAGTATGGCAATGCCGCCTTGGCTCAGATTAACCTCGGAAATGTAACAAACGTGTCAGCAAACTGTTCCGTGAATCTGAGGCTTGACGGCGTGCCGTCTTTGCTCGGAGGTATCGTCGCGCAGAACGGAGGCGTGATGAAAAGATGCACTAACGACGGAAATGTCTCGCTTGAGGTTGCAGTAGGTGACCAAAACGGAAAGGATGTCGCTTGCGCCAACTTCGGAGGCGGACTCGCCGCATACGGACATACGATTGCCGGACTTGACTCCAATACGGGTCTCTATTTCGCCGATGCAGAGTGCAAGGCTGGTAAGTTCGTCGATTGCGTGAATAATGGAAGCATCAGCGTGAAAGCAACATCTGGTTCAAAGGCGCTGGGCGTGTCAACTTATGGCGGAATCTGCGGAGTCGTCGAACTTGACGGGGTTGTGTTTGAAAACTGTCGCAACACCGGGGCGATTTCCCGCATTTCTGATGGTGAGGGCTCAAGCGGCGGCTCAACTTGCGTTGGAGGCATACTCGGACGCTGCGCGGGAACATTCGCCAACGACTGGAAGGACAACGGTGCGCAGATTTGCATCAACGGTGGCAAGAGCTACTCCATGACAGTCACGGGGTGCGAGAATTCGGGCGCACTGCTCAGCAAATGCCGTCACAGCGGGTGTCTCAACAACGGCAATTCTCCTGCTCGTCTTGACAACGTGGGTGGTATCATCGGCGCTGCGATAGGAAAGGATGACGGCAAAGTGACTCTTTCTGAATGTACCAGCACAGGCACGGTGACAGGCGGCTGGGCAACTTCCGTAAACACGACTGTTCTTGGTGGAATCATAGGTCTTGCGCAGAATGTGAAAATGGCGGATTGTGTCTCAAACGGGACTGTCTCGGCGCTTGAAAATACCTGTGTCGGTGCCGCAGGGGGCTTTACGGGATTTTCGTTCAAGGGAGTGTCTGTGAGTGGGGGAAGCAGCTGCGGAGCGACATTCAAACTGGCCAAACTCAACAAGGATTTGGCGATGCTCTGGGGGCTTGCATTCGGCAATGTCAAGGAGAACGCCACAATTGACGGTGCGTCATTCAGCTGTTCGGCGAATATCGATGGGGCTGAACTTGAACTTACCGCCGATAACTTCATGGACTATCTGTGCAACACAGCCAGCAAGGTACAGCCAACGGTTTCCGGCTGCAAGTGGACGAAATAATAGGATGATAATCCATCTCCCCTCATCGAACTTGAAATGGGGGAGGAAAAACTAAAAAAAATATGGAAAACACTAAAATTTATTGCCCTCCTCAAATGTGGTGCGGTGAAGTGAGAGCGGAACAGGGTTTCGCGGCTTCCGGATTCAGTGATACGGAAGGAACGGAAGATGTCACGATAAACGGTGCCTACATCGGCCTGTAGTTTAACCTTTAAAACTATGATGAGTATGAAAATGAATTATGCCGCAATGGCATTTGCATTCGTAGGACTGTGCATCGCGTCCTGCAGCAAGGAACAGATTGGCGAGGGGCGGATTGAGTCTTCGTCAGAAAAAGTTGAACTCCGCATCGCCGCGGGCAATCCGACAAAGACCACGTTCACCGACCCTGCTGCCGGGGATTACAGCGTGAAATGGGAAGACGCCGACAAAATCGGGCTTTTCATCGCGGGCAAGACCGTTAATGCTGAGGCAGGACTTACAAGAACAACAGAAGGCAAGGCGTATTTTCTTTCAAATGTTAGCGGATATGCGGAGAATGATGTGCTCTACGCCTACTACCCTTATGTGGCAAACGCCGAGGGCGTGACGGTATCCAAGGATGCTGTCACTCTCGAAATTCCCGTTGCGCAGACTCAGAAGGCCGGATTTAACGGTATCTATAACCCGATGGTGGCCGTTCCTGTCGCGCTTCCTGCCCCGGGCACTACGGTTGAGGTGCCGCTCAAGTTCAGGCATCTCGGTGCGATGGTGGAGTTGAAGATAAAGGGCGACGCGACGAAGCATGCCGGAGAAAAAATCACTTCCGTATCATTTGCTGCAAAGGACGGCGGCAAGGTTGCGGGTGAGTTCTCTTTTGATCTTACGAAAGTTACAAAGACTGGAGCACTTGCCGAGTATGTCGGCTCGTCGGAGGCTGTTACCGTGACGCTTGAGACTCCGGTTGCGGTTTCAGCCGAGGGCACATCTGTGTTCATGACTGTCATTCCGGGCTCATACACAGGCGTTTTCACTGTCACAACTACTTCCGCTGCAACGGAGGGAGAAGGCACCGCAACCGAAGAAACTACAACCAAGGAGAATACGCGCACCTACTCATATGCTTCCGGATACGACTACAAACGGGCGAGCCTCACGCGTTACATCCTTGACCTTGACAACGCTAAGGAAATGGCTGACGAAATCAGGACGATTGCCGATTGGGAAGCCTTTGTTACAGCTGTGACGAATGGCAATAACTACGCGGGTAAGACTGTCAGCCTCGTCAACGACATTATCGCCGAGAATCTTTCTATTGCAACAGGAACTTTTGACGGCAAGTTCGCAGGCAATGGTCACACAATCACGCAGACTGCAAACACTCGTCCGCTTTTCGAGACCCTCGGGGAGAATGCCGAGGTTGCCAACCTTAAGCTTACAGGCGCATTCACAAGCTTCGAAAAGCCATACGAATGGGGCAACGCCGCTCTTGCAAAAGTAAATCTCGGAACAGTTTCCGACGTCACCGTGAACTGTCCGGTGAACAATATTAAGGTAAACGAGGCTATGCTCATCGGTGCTCTTGTCGCGCAGAACGGAGGCACGCTTCAGAGTTGCAAGAACCTCGGAAATATTGTCCTGAAAATACATAACCCTAATACTGACAAGCATATCGCGAACCTCGGAGGCGGTATTGCGGCGTTCGGAAACACGATGGGCGCGGTAGTAGAGGCATCCGGAATCTATGGAAAGAAGGATGCCGTTCTGAAGTCGGGCAAATTCATCGGATGCGTGAATGAAGGAAAGATTTCTGTGGCAGCATCTTCTGAGGGAAAAGAGAAAGTTGTCGGAATATCTGTCTATGGCGGAATCTGCGGTTCAGTTCAGACTGACGGAGTTGTTTTTGACGGCTGTTCGAACAGCGGAACCATAAGCCGTATTTCTGATGGAGAACAGTCACTCAACGCTTCCACATCCGTCGGTGGTATACTAGGATGCTGCAACGCTGCTAACTACAGCAATAATGGCGACCAAACATATGTGAATGTAGGAGATGACGGGGCAGGCATATCTGTAGTTATCAAAGACTGCTCTAATACCGGTCAGTTATATAGCAGTTGCCGTCACTGGGGTGGTGTAGGAAATGGAAACTCCGGTGCGAGACATGACAATGTCGGAGGAATTGTCGGCGCTGTGATTGGCGGGGACACGAAACCATCTTCTATCAGCGGCTGCCGCAACAATGGCACAATCTCAGGAGGATGGATGAACGTAAACACCACGGTACTCGGAGGTATTGCGGGCCTTGCAAAGAACGTTAATATTGAAAACTGCGAGTCTGCCGGCGTACTGAAGAATGGCAACAATCTATGCGTTGGCGCTGTCGGAGGTTTTGTTGCCTATGCAAAGAAAGCCGTCGCTATAAGCGGGAATAGTTCATGTACAGCATCCTTTGAGATGAAGAAGTTGAGTGATAATTTCTTCTGGGGGCTTGCATTCGGAAACGTCACAGAGAACGCTGCCATTGACGGTGCGTCATTCAGCTGTTCGGCGAATATCGATGGGGCTGAACTTGAACTTACCGCCGATAACTTCATGGACTATCTGTGCAACACAGCCAGCAAGGTACAGCCAACGGTGAGAAACTGCACTTGGAGCAAATAATTTGAACAACCTGGCCATCACGGCACGAATTTATGTGCGTGATGGCCGGACTTTCTGAAGAATAACTGATTATGGACAGATGTTGCACAACTAAGAAATATGAGAAAAACAAACTGCTTCAGATTTTTTGGAAGGTTTCTAAACACATTTGGGAAACTACAGCTTTAGCAATCTTTGTAGCCTCAGGCGTGGCCTCCTGCACCAAGACACCTCAGGAACAGAGAGTGCCGGACAGACCGGAGAAGACAACTCCTTCTGAGTACATTTATGTGCAGGGGCGTTCGCTGATGAAACCGGACAAGACCGTCTTTATGATGAAAGGAGTCGATCTTGCGGGGTGGCTGAGTCCGGACGGGGCGCTGTTCGGATTTACGAAAACCCGGGCCGAAAGGGACCTGAACCTGATGTTTTGCCAGATTGCAGGACCCAAGAGAGCAGCAGCGTTCTGGAAGAGGCATAAGGACGGCTTCATTACGGAAGAGGACATACGCTACATCGCGAAATGTGGGGCGAACACCATCAGGGTCCCGTTCGACTGGCGGCTCTTTTCCTCCGACACGGACTTTATGGGACTGGCCGCAGAGCAGGACGGATTCACGCGGCTCGACAATCTCATGAAATGGTGCAGCGCGGCAGGGCTTTATGTGATTTTTGACATGAAGGCAGCCCCTGGTGGACAGACCGGCGACTGGAGTGACAACGGCTGTGGCTACCCATGGCTTCTCGGCGGAAAGGCCCAACAGACGGAGATGACGAAAATCTGGGGCGAGATGGCCAAAAGATACAAGGCCGAAAAAAGCCTCCTGGGATATGAAATTATGGATTCCCCTCTCTGTGCCGATGCCAAGTTCAACGCCCTTATCTCCAAGGTTGAGCCGCTCTGTCGCAAGATCGTCAAGGCCATACGCGCAGCAGACAAGAATCACGTGATAATCCTCGACGCCGTCCGTGACGGACAGGACTTCAGTTGCTACAGCGACTTCGAGTTCGATGACAACATCCTCTACACCGGTCATGCCGACACCCCGTCAGCCTTTGATTCGGCTTTGGACGCAATCGTCCGTTTTCGCGAGTACAACACTGGACTTCCCGCACTGCTTTCGGGGGGCAATCCCGGTGCAGACGGCAGCCGGATGGCAAAGAAGATGAGCGAGAATAATGTGGGATATACATTCACTCCCTACAAAAGTTATGAGGGCGACTGCTCGCTCCTTTCATTCGGACCCGTGACAGGATGGAACATCGTGACGAGGTTTGCGGATTCCAAAAGAACGACGTTCGACGACCTGCACGCCCTCGGAAATTTCAATGTTGGAGATGTTGCTGAATCCCTTGTGGACTTTTCCAACGCCTGTCGATTCTCCGAATGCAGGAAAAATAAGAGCGTCGAAGCCGCTTTCTGACGATGCCGACGAAAATATGATATATCCGTATAAAAAGAAAGAATCTCACAAATGAAACGAAAACTCGCACTCATCACTCTGATTTCCTCAGTATGCCTATTCCTCTTTACCACACAGACCGCATTCGCACAGGGAGGATTTCTCAAGGTTCAGGGAAAAGACATCGTGAAGCCCGATGGCACCAAATTCTTCATCAAGGGGACGAATCTCGGAAACTGGCTGAATCCGGAAGGGTATATGTTCGGATTTACGAAGACGAACTCCGCATCGATGATTGACCGCATGTTCAAGGAAGTTGTCGGCGAAGAATACACGGCATCGTTCTGGAAGAAGTTCAAGGACAATTACATAACACGCGAGGACATCCGTTTCATCAAGAGCACTGGCGCGAACACCATCCGTCTTCCGTTGCACTACCGCCTTTTTACCGAAGAGGACTATATGGGTCTCACTTCGGAGCAGGACGGATTCAAGAGAATCGATAACGTGCTGGGCTGGTGCAACGAGTTCGGGCTCTACCTCATCCTCGACATGCACTGCGCTCCTGGAGGACAGGGCGGTGGAAATGTCGATGACAGCTTCGGCTATCCGTGGCTGTTCGAGGACTCCGAGTGTCAGGATGAGTTGGAGAAAATCTGGGTGAGCATCGCTGAGCGCTACAAGGATAACCCTCTCGTGCTCGGTTATGAGTTACTGAACGAGCCCATTGAGCATCGTCCGACGACGGATAGTTGGGACGTGCTCTACTACCCGAAGCTCGAATCGCTCTACAAGAGGCTCACGGCGGCCATCCGTGCCATCGACAAAAACCACATCATCATCCTCGGCGGAGCACGTGGAAACACTGAGTTTTCGATGTTCACCGACTGGAAGTTTGATTCGAATCTCATGTACACCTGCCACTGCTATTTCAAGGACGCGCCCGAAAAGAGCGTGAAGTATCTCGTGGAGTTCCGCGACAGGACAGGAGTTCCGATGTTTGTGGGCGAGACGGGGCATCTGACGATGGAACAGCAGCTTGCGATGAGCAAATATTTTATTGCCAATAATTTGGGTTACACCTACTGGCCGTACAAGAAGATGAAGACAGGGGGATCTTTCGTAAATTTCACACCGGCCGCAGGCTGGGACAGCATAGTCTCCTTCTCCGAAGCCGACCGCAGCAGCTACCCTGCCATCCGTAGCGCCCGTCCGGACCAGAGTATAGCGAAGAACGCAATGCAGTCCTTCCTTGAGCAATGCAAGTTCTCCAACTGCAAGGTGGACCAGAACTACATCAACACGACGCTGATGAAATAGCGCGGAAAATCCCTGCTATGCGCGACGCTATCCGCCTGCGCTACAGTCTATCACCATACATCTACACCTCCGCCCGCGAGGCCTTCGACACCGGCATTTCCATCTGCCGTCCGCTCTACTACGACCATCCGGAAGTTCCCGAGGCACTGTGGACCTACGACGGGGCGAACTTGACCATGAAGATATATCTCCCTGAATCCGATATCAGTGAATGCCTCACGGTGGATTGCAGGTTTCCTGAGTTTTCTCCGGAAAAGATTGCTCTCCTTGACGGGGCGAAGGGGAGGATTGGCAGGATGAGAAAGTTCGCTCCGGAGGCAAACAATGCGGCAGCTTCATAACGGAAGACCCACATGGCGCCCCAGCCTATCTCTCTGAATTTGACCCGTCTGCAGCCTTGGATGATCTTGAATCTATAGGTCAACTTCCGCCAGATTTTATCGTCCGCCTTCGTGCCCAATTGATTGGCGAATAAAGGCGCCTCCTCGACGTCTGCGATGCTCTCAACAGGGGCGATAAGGATTATGGGCGGCGGTTTCGGCGGCTGCACCATCAACCTCGTCAAAGAGTAACTCTACGGAGCTTTCATATCCGACCTATGTATCATAGGCTCTTCAACAGAATCGAAGCTCACGTATGTATCTGCTTTGTGGCATACACAATTATGCTTGAGGAGGAACCCTAGGTGGCGCCCTATATTCATCCGACTATGCCGGCGAGGAGGGATGCAAAATCGTTTATGTCACCTTGGACACTGGCGCGTTCGAGCGCAGACATATATTTGTCTCGCATTTCTTTTTGAATGATAGTCCATCTATACCCTCCGGAGGCCAGCATTACATTCATCATAAACCTTCCCATTCGTCCGTTTCCATCCATATACGGGTGTATGAAAGTGAAGATGAAATGACCAAGCACAGCCCTCACCCACGCATCTTCTTCACTCTTCAACAGGTCGAAAAGTACCGGCATCGCATCCCTGACGGCTTCGGGATTGAGAGGCGTATGCATTGAATTGCGAATATAGACCTGGGCGGTTCTATACCCTACGATATCTCCGGCCTTGATTATTCCGGCCATCACAGACGGAGCGAACATCTCCTGATACCATACGCGATGGTCTTTCTCTACAACCTCACCTGCATTCTTGCCATCGAGGATTGACAGCAGGCTTTTCTTGACTTCCTGAAATGCCTGCCAATATCCTCGTGCTGCAAGAGCGGCCTTATCTTCTTTGTCAGACGCATTCTCGTCCGGCTTCCAGTTGCCACTGCGGACTTTTTCAATCAGTTCTTCCGAAACCTTATACCCCTCAATGGATAAAGAATGATATGCATCTATCTTATATCGGTCCTCGACATCCTTCATATAGGCTTCGATATTGATTCCCGCAGGCACGGAAGGTTTTACGGTAAGCACCGCATCGCGCATACTTTTCCACATCAGGCGAATACGCGTGGCGTATGGAGACAGATCTCTGACAAACTCATACTTGTCGGAAAATGGATCTTCTTCACGAATGACATATCCGAAACGAACCATCGTGGATTTTATTTCATCGGCGATCGGAAGCATATTTACATTCCTGAATGCGCCTATCAATCTCCCGGCGCGTGATGAACGCCCTTTGTCAAGGAGATATGGAAGTACTTCCGATGAATCCCTTATTGCAGCAAGTGCTGTCCTGGCAGTAATGCTGCTGCGTTGGAAGAGAATCGGCGACGACATTACCAAGGCTTCGGGGAGGCTGTAAACATTCAGAGCATATCGGCTTTCCTTGACAACATTAGTAGCACAATCCGCTTTCAAAAAAAAGATGCTGCAGCCGAAAGGAAGACTCAGACTTGTGTTATTGCATCTCGGCGAGCGTATAGTCAATTGGGGAAGGACTGTCCAATTGCCGGTCTGAACATCCAATGAAACTTCGGCTGGCAGACACCACTCTTCTCCAAGTTTCTCCCGTATATACTCGGAAATGAACCTCCAGTATGAAATATACCAGGCCGTAGTGTCACCGGAAACATCTGCCGGATCTGACTGAATATACCATCCCCCGACGACTTTCATCAGAAAGCCGTTTTTAACAAGACGCTCATAGTGGGTTCTGCTGATTTCCGAAGATCTGATTACAGGACTGTTCTTAGACTCTTGTAACTGTCTTAAGACGTCAAGAGACTGTGCAAGTTTTTCTGAAGGTATTGCCATATTCTTAGAATGTTACACGTTAATCCTTGCTGCAAAGATACACTTTAATTTTTGCTGCACAAACACAATGTGATGATACAGAACGGTGACTATTGTCGCTACCCTCCGGCAGGTATTTCGCAAATTTAACCACCTTTGCACGCCCGACCCTCAGGCAGGCGGCCAATATCATGTGATAATCAGAGCCCTTTTTATAGCCCCATCTTTTCTTTCATCGACCGCAGCAGGTCAAATGCCTGAAGCGGAGTCATCGAGTTGAGGTCGGCCTTGTCAAGGTCTTCCTTGAGGGAGGAAAGCAGCGGGTCTTCGAGTTGGAAGAAGCTTAATTGAAGCGAACCGTCGCTTTCGACGCGCCCCTCCTTGACATTGTGCGGTTTGACCGGTTTAACGACAGGAGCCTTGCCGTCGTTTGCCTCCAGTTCGGCTAACGTCCGTTCCGCTGACTCAATCACCTGCGGCGGCATACCTGCCATTCTCGCAACGTGCAGACCGAAACTGTGCGCCACTCCGCCCTCGACCATCTTGCGCAGGAAAATGACCTGCTTGCCCACCTCCTTGACGGCGATGTGATAGTTGTGTATATGCGGATAGATGCCCTCCATATCGTTCAGTTCGTGATAGTGGGTCGCAAAAAGAGTCTTCGCCCCATGCCCGTATTCGTGGATATATTCGACGATTCCGCGTGCTATGGACATTCCGTCGTAGGTCGATGTACCGCGCCCGATTTCATCGAGAAGTACGAGCGAACGGGCGGACAGATTATGCAGAATCATCGAGGTTTCGAGCATCTCCACCATAAAAGTGGATTCTCCCCGGGATATGTTGTCGGACGCGCCCACACGGGTGAATATCTTGTCGAACCATCCTATTTCAGCCTTCTTTGCCGGCACGAATGAGCCGATTTGCGCGAGCAGGACAATGAGTGCCGTTTGACGCAGAAGTGCCGATTTACCCGCCATATTCGGTCCCGTGAGAATGATAATCTGTTGCCCGTCGGAGTCGAGGTGTACGTCGTTAGGGACATATTCCTCGCCTGCCGGCATCATTGTCTCAATCACCGGATGCCTCCCCTCGATGATGTCGAGTTTCATTCCGTCGTTCATAATCGGACGGCAGTAGTGCCTTTCGATAGCGAGCTGCGCAAAACCAGCCAAAACATCGAGGCGGGCGATGATTCCGCAGTTCCGTTGAATCCGGACGATGTTGTTGCGAATTTGGTCAACGAGTGCGTTATATATCTGAGATTCAAGTATATATATCTTTTCCTCCGCCCCGAGAATCTTTTCTTCATATTCCTTGAGTTCCGGGGTTATGTATCTTTCGGCGTTGACGAGGGTCTGTTTGCGCACCCATTCCTCCGGCACCTTGTCTTTGTGGACATTGCGTACTTCGAGGTAGTAGCCGAAAACGGAATTGTAGTTGATTTTAAGAGAGGATATGCCTGTGCGTTCGGTCTCACGCTGCTGTATTTCAAGAAGATAGTCTTTGCTGTGACGGGCGATGCGTCGGAGTTCGTCCAGTTCCGCATTCACCCCGGGAGCAATCACATCGCCCTTTCCGAGCATCGCTGCTGCGTTCGGGTCGATGGTCTTCTCCAAAGAGTCAATCAGCTCGTTGCAACCCTCTAGCCCTTCCGTGAGTTCCTTCAGCGGCCCGCATCCGGAGGCTTCGCACAGTTCTTTTATCGGCATCATCCGGCTCAGGCCTCGCTTGACCATAAGCACGCCTCTGGGAAGAATCTTCCCTGCCGCTGCACGTGAGACAATCCTCTCAAGGTCGCCGACGTCCCCGATGAGTTCTTTCACTGTGTCGAGGCTTTCAGTGTTCTTCGTGAACCATTCCACGACATCGTGACGCTGTCTCAACTCTTCGATGTCCATAATCGGCAGCGCGAGCCAGTTGCGCAGCAGCCTTGACCCCATAGGACTGGAGGATTGGTCGACGACGTCGATGAGGCTGACTCCGTCCTTCCCGGCAGTGCTTCCGAAAATTTCGAGATTACGGTAGGTGAACTGATCCATCCATACGAACCTCTCACCGTCGATGCGGGAGATGGAGCAGATGTTGCTCAATCCGCTGTGCTGCGTCTGTTCAAGGTATATCAGCAGTGCTCCGGCCGATGTCACACCGAGCGCGAAATTGTCGACCGCAAAGCCCTTGAGCGAATCGACTTTCAGCTGTTTTTTTAGTTTCTCGACCGAGTTGTCATAAACGAAAGCCCACTCCTCAAGCGTGGAGATGTAGTATTTTCCGTTGGTTTTTTCCTTTATTCCCTTTTCGTAACCCTTAGGCACAAGCAATTCTTTCGGGCCGAATGAGTCGAGCAGATTCATTACATAGTCCAGCGACCCCTCCGCCACCTGAAACGTGCCTGTGGAAACATCCAGAAACGCCGCCCCGCATTTGTCCTTGTTGAAACATAGCCCGGCGATGAAGTTGTTCTCCTTCTGGTCGAGCAGCTGTTCGTTGAACGCAACTCCCGGCGTCACGACCTCGGTGATGCCCCTCTTGACTATGTTCTTGGTGAGTTTCGGGTCTTCTAACTGGTCGCAGACAGCCACTTTGTAGCCTGCCCGTACGAGCCGGGGAAGGTAGGTGTCGATGGAGTGGTAGGGAAA
>ULUU01035147.1_pt1 | contig 12909 bp, 10 predicted proteins | sample 1958871 | NCBI WGS metagenome assembly ULUU01 (sample SAMEA4835770, study PRJEB28245) | human gut metagenome | biome: gut microbiome; material: fecal sample | place: Denmark | collected 2008 | reverse complement strand
CGTCTCCGCAGAGCTCGAAGCAGCCGAGGAAGCCCCCGCCGAGGAGACCGAAGCGGCCGCAGAGCCCGAGGCCACCGCGGAAGCGGAAGCAGCTGCTGAACCCGAGGCCAGCCCCGCAGCATAAGTACAGCGGGATATTAAACCACAACTCAACAAAGGCAGCCGGGGGATCATCCCCCGACTGCCGACAGGCATCTTGTCATCCTGCGGCAGTTGCAGAGGCGGCACGGCCTCTGCCGGCTGTGCAAATGCCGCAGCCACGTCAGAAGAAGCTGGCAAACCCGCTCCGCTGGGCTTTGCTCGGAGTTTACCTAATAGAAGCTCATAGCAGTTAATAGAAACAGAAGAGGTACGTTATGGAATTTCTGTCATATCTCATCAGCGGTATCAGTCTCGGCAGCGTGTACGCGATAATCGCGCTGGGCTATACCATGGTTTACGGCATCGCCAAGATGCTGAACTTCGCCCATGGGGATGTTATAATGGTCGGCGGCTATGTGTCGCTGATGGCGGTCAGCTCGTGGGGACTGCCCGCATGGGCGGCGGTACTCGTCGCAATGGTCGTGTGTACGGTGCTCGGCGTTATCATCGAGGGTCTGGCGTATAAGCCGCTGCGCGCGGCTCCGTCGCTCGCGGTGCTTATCACCGCTATCGGCGTGAGCTACTTCCTCCAGAACTCCGCCCTGCTCATCTGGGGCGCGAACCCCAAGGCGTACAGCCCTGTGGTCGAGGGCGCGTTCAGGCTCTTCGACGGCAAGCTTACGATCTCCTACATCGCGCTTCTGACGGTCGTGATGTGCCTTGTCATCATGGCGGCGCTGACCTTCTTCACCGGCAAGACCAAGATGGGCAAGGCTATGCGCGCCGTGTCCGAGGATAAGGCGGCGGCCCAGCTCATGGGCATCAACGTCAACAGCACCATTTCCCTTCCCTTCGCTATCGGCTCGGCTCTCGCGGCGATCGCGGGCGTGCTGCTCTGCTCGTCCTACACCTCCCTCATGCCGACGACCGGCTCCATGCCCGGCATCAAAGCCTTCACCGCGGCGGTGTTCGGCGGCATCGGCTCTATCCCCGGCGCATTCCTCGGCGGTCTGCTGCTCGGCATAATCGAGTCTCTGGCAAAGGCGTATATCTCCACGCAGCTTGCAAACTCCATCGTCTTTGCGGTGCTTATCGTGACGCTGCTGGTGCGTCCGGCCGGCCTGCTCGGCAAGTATGTGCCGGAGAAAGTCTGAGGTGCCAAGATGAAAAAGACTCTTAACAAGACAAAGATCGCGGACTTCGCGACTTATATCGGCGTCGTCATCGCCTTTATCGTCATGAACGCGCTGATGAACGAAGGGCTGCTCACCCGCTCGATGAAGGGTCAGCTCGTCCCAATCTGCTGCTACATCGTCATGGCCGTCTCCCTGAACCTCACCGTCGGCATCCTCGGCGAGCTGAGTCTGGGACACGCGGGCTTCATGAGCGTCGGCGCGTTCACCGGTGTCGTCACCGCGATGAGCCTGCAGAGCGCTATCCCCTCCGATGGCGTGCGCCTCGCGCTCGCGATAGTGATGGGCGCAATTTTCGCGGGAATTGCGGGAACTCTTGTCGGCATCCCGGTGCTGCGCCTGCACGGCGACTATCTGGCAATCGTGACGCTGGCCTTCGGCGAGATCATCAAGGAGCTTATAAACTGCCTCATCATCGGCCACGATGAAAACGGCCTGCACATCATCTTCAACGCCACCGGCGCAAAGACCGTCACCGACCTTGGCCTCACCGAGACGGGCAAGGTGCTCATCAAGGGAGCGCAGGGCGCGACCGGCACGGACACCATCGCAAGCTTCACCGCGGGCTTCATCCTCATCATGGTCACGCTCGTCGTTGTTTTGAACCTCGCGCGCAGCCGCTCCGGCCGCGCGATCATGGCGCTGCGCGATAACCGCATCGCCGCCGAGTCCGTCGGCATCAATGTGACGAAGTATAAGCTTATGGCCTTTGTGACGAGCGCTGCGCTCGCGGGCGGCGCGGGCGCGCTCTACGGCCTGAACTTCTCGAACCTCGTTTCCTCAAAATTCGATTTCAACACCTCGATCCTCATCCTCGTGTTCGTAGTGCTCGGCGGGCTCGGCAATATGTGGGGCTCGATCATCGCGGCGGCGGTGCTGACGGTGCTGCCCGAAGCGCTGCGCGGCTTTGCCGATTACCGTATGCTCATCTACGCGATAGTCCTGATAGTCGTCATGCTGGCGACGAACAGCCCCCAGATGAAGGCGCTGCTTTCAAAGCTCGTCCCGTTCGGCAAGAAAGGAGAAAAGGAACATGCCTGATCTCACTCTGAAATTCAGAAATCCGTTTGCGATGTTTGCCCCGGCCTACCCCGAGGCCAACGTTGAGACAAAATATAAAAGCCCGCTCGTCCCGCTGCCGACGAATGCTTTCATCCCGCAGCGCGACCTTGACAAGACCCCCGTCCTCGAAGTCAGCCACCTCGGCATTGACTTCGGAGGCCTGACCGCGGTCGACGACTTCAACCTCACCATCGGCCGCACCGAGATCGCCGGGCTCATCGGCCCGAACGGCGCGGGCAAGACCACGATCTTTAACCTCCTCACCAAGGTCTACCAGCCAACGCGCGGCACTATCATGGTCGACGGCATAGACACCCACAGCATGAACACCGCACAGGTCAACAAGCTCGGCGTGGCGCGCACGTTTCAGAACATCCGCCTGTTTGACAACCTCAGCGTTGAGGATAACGTCAAGCTCGGCATGCACAACCAGATAAACTACGGCATGTTCTCCGGTATCATGCGCCTGCCGTCCTACTGGAAGCAGGAGCGCATCGCCCATGAGCGCGCAATGGAGCTGCTGAGCATCTTCGACATGGAGGATCTTGCGGACGCCAAGGCAGGCTCCCTGCCCTACGGTGCACAGCGCCGTCTCGAGATAGTCCGCGCCCTCGGCACAAACCCGAGCCTGCTGCTGCTCGACGAGCCGGCCGCCGGCATGAACCCCTCCGAGACCGCGGAGCTGATGGAGAACATCATCAAGATCCGCGACATGTTCCAGATCGCCATCATGCTCATCGAGCACGACATGAACCTTGTCATGGGCATCTGCGAGGGCATCTGCGTGCTGAACTTCGGCAAGGTCATCGCCAAGGGCACGCCCGCGGACATTCAGGCGAACCCCGTCGTTATCGAAGCATACCTCGGCAAGAAGAAGGAGGCCTGAGCGCATGGGCACTATTCTTAAGGTAGATAATATAAATGTATACTACGGCGCGATCCACGCGATAAAGGGCATTTCCTTTGAGGTCAACGAGGGCGAGATCGTCACCCTTATCGGCGCAAACGGCGCGGGCAAGTCCACGACGCTCCAGACCGTCTCCGGGCTGCTGCGCTCCCGCACCGGCAGCATCGAGTTTAACGGCGAGAACATCAGCCATGTCCCGGCGCACAAGCTCGTGTACAAGGGGCTCGCGCAGGTCCCCGAGGGGCGGCGCATCTTCCTTCAGATGAGCGTTGAGGAGAATCTCGAAATGGGCGCGTTCACGCAGAAAAACGCCGGTATCGACGCGGATCTCGAGTCGGTCTATGAGCAGTTCCCGCGCCTGCGCGAGAGAAAGAAGCAGATCGCCGGTACCCTATCCGGCGGCGAGCAGCAGATGCTTGCGATGGGCAGAGCGCTTATGAGCCACCCGAAGCTGCTGATGCTGGACGAACCGTCCATGGGTCTTGCGCCTATACTCGTCGAGCAGATATTCGACATTATCCGTCAGCTCCACAAGAACGGGACGACGATTCTTCTCGTCGAGCAGAACGCGCAGATGGCGCTCTCCGTCGCCGACCGCGCATACGTGCTCGAAACGGGCAAGATCACCCTCAGCGGCACCGGCAAGGAGCTTGCCGAGAGCGACGAGGTGCGCAAGGCCTACCTCGGCGGCTGATAGGAAAGTATATAATAATAGAAAGAGCGTACCGCGTTAAGCGATACGCTCGAGTTATATATGAGGATGCGCGGCAAAATTGCAGTATAAAGGGCTTGCATAAAGGGGAATTTATGGTATAGTATTAAAATGTATATCCGTAGTGATACCATAGCTTTACGGTATTGAAAGATAAGGAGAGTTATTTGCATGAACGACTTTGGAAGCAAGATTTATGACGCCGCGAAGAAGGCCGTAAAAGAGGTCTATGATCTGGAACCGGCTGAGGGTCAGCTCATTATCGAGACCCCTCAGGACACCAAGCTGGGCGATTATTCCACCAGCATTGCCATGAAGCTTTCGCGCACTCTCCGACGTAACCCGATGGAGATCGCCGAGCCCCTTACCGCGAAGCTCGCAGAGCTCCTCCCGGAGTGCGAGTCGATCACCGTCGCCCGCCCCGGCTTTATCAACTTCAAGCTCAAGCAGAGCGCCCTCGCCGCCGTCATCAACGAGGTCATCGCCGCCGGTGACGATTACGGCAAGAACGAGTCCGGCAAGGATAAGCACATGCTGCTCGAGTGGGTCTCCGCGAACCCGACCGGCGACCTGCACTGCGGCCACGCCCGCAACGCCGCGTGGGGCGACTGCATCTGCCGCCTGATGGAAGCCAGCGGCTGGGACGTGCTGCGTGAGTTCTATGTCAACGACGCCGGCAACCAGATCGTCAAGCTCGGCGAATCCCTCACCGCGCGCTACTTTGAGTATTTCGGCAAGGAATATCCCCTGCCCGAGGACGGCTACCATGCCGATGATATCAAGGAGATCGCAGCGCAGCTCGCCAAGGAAGAGGGCGACAAGTGGCTCACCGCCGACCCCAAGGAGCGCCTTGCGTACTTCATGGACTACGGCAAGAAGAAGGAGCTTGAGAAGATCGACCGCGACCTCAAGACCTACCGCGTCACCATGCAGAGCTGGATGCACGAGACCTTCTTCTATGAGGACAACTGTAAGCGCATCAATGCCTGCCTTGACCGCATGGCGGACATGGGTCTGACCTACGAGAAGGACGGCGCGCTCTGGTTCAAGAGCACCGACTACGGCGATGAGAAGGATCGCGTCCTGCGCAAGAGCGACGGCACCTTCTCCTACCTGACTCCCGATATCGCAAACCACGTCTATAAGGTCGAGCGCGGCTACCCGCTGCTCGTTGACCTCTGGGGCGCGGATCATCACTCCTACGTTATCCGTATGCAGAACGCGCTGACCGCGCTCGGCTACCCGAAGGGGACGCTCGAGGTCGACCTGATACAGATGGTGCGCATGGTCGAGGACGGTAAGGAAGTCAAGATGTCCAAGCGTACCGGCAACGCCATCACCCTGCGCGAGCTGTGCGAGGATATCGGCGTGGACGCTGCGCGCTGGTTCTTCGTCTCCAAGGACGTGGCGACCCACATGGATCTCGACCTCAAGCTTGCCCGCTCCAAGGACAACAACAACCCCGTTTACTACGCGCAGTACGCTTACTCCCGTATGTGCTCCATCCTCAGAAATCCCCAGATCCCCGAGTTCAAGAGCGTCGATGTTTACGAGCGCCTGACCGACGAGAAGGAAATGCAGATGCTCAAGCTCATAAGCGAATTCCCGAAGGAGGTCGCCGCGGACGCGCTCAACCGCAAGCCGAACAAGATGACCGAGTATATCATCACGCTCGTCAAGGTCTTCCACAGCTACTATAACTCCACCAAGGTCAATAACCCCGACGATCCCGAGCTTACCAACGAGCGTATCGGCCTCATCAAGGCTGCGATGATAACCCTCAAAAACGCGCTCACACTCATCGGCGTTTCCGCTCCGGAGAGCATGTAACAGCCCTGCCGTTATTTTTCACAAACCGCGTCAAAATCCAAAATATACAATCTGCAAAAATGACAGCCGTATAAACGCTGCAAAAACGGATTGAACAGTCAAAACCGAGGAAAACCGTCACAAGACGGTTTTCCTCGGTTCTTTTTAGCTTTTTCACAAACTGGGAACCAGTTCCCACGCGCACAACTGTGCGCATTCCATATAAAACACTCGTTAAATTTTCAACTTTTGGTGTCACGGCGCAAAAAATAAACGGGTTTGAGAACGTAAAATTTGCTGTTTTCCGTACAACGAGAACGACGAAAATATACAATTTCTTCTACGCGATTCTTCCAATATTTTAATCGGCATCGGATATGATATGTACAGTGATACACCGCGTCGGTACTATGCGCGCAGGAACGACGCAGTAAAAATACAAAATATTATTAATAACAGGAGGAAATAAAATGAAAGGCATTTGCGTTCGCAGCGAGATAAAGCCGCTGAAAAAAGTGCTTCTTCATCGTCCCGGCCGCGAGCTTCTCAATCTTACGCCCGATCGTCTACCGGAGCTTCTTTTCGATGATATCCCGTTTCTGAAGGTCGCACAGCAGGAGCATGACGCTTTCGCTCAGATTCTCCGCAATAACGGCACTGAGGTCGTCTACCTTGAGGATCTCATGGCCGAGGTCTTCAAGCTCCACCCCGAGGTCATCAAGCCCTTTATATATCAGTGGCTGTCCGAGGGCAACATAAAGACCCGCCGCTGGCAGGATAAGCTGTATGATTACCTCGTCAGCAATTTCGAGGGCAAGGCTCTTGTCGAAAAGACCATGGAGGGCATCACGCTCAAGGAAATGGGCGGCGCTTCCGCTTACTCCCTGCAGGATATGATCGCCCCGGCTGACGACCTCATCGTCGACCCGATGCCGAACCTCTACTTCACCCGCGACCCGTTCGCGTCCGTCGGCACCGGCGTGTTCCTGCACAGGATGCGCTTCCCGACCCGCTGCCGCGAGACCATCTACGCTGACTACATCTTCCGTTATCACCCCGACTTCGAGGGTCTCGTCACCCGTTACTACGACCGTGACTTCCACGCGAACATCGAGGGCGGTGACGTTCTGAACCTCACCGAGGACACTCTCGCGATCGGTATCTCCCAGCGCACCTCCCCCGACGGCATCGAGGCCGCGGCCCGCAATCTCTTTGCCGACCCCAACGCCAAGATCCGCACCGTGCTGGCCTTCGACATTCCCGCCTGCCGCGCGTTCATGCACCTTGACACTGTCTTCACCCAGATCGACTACGACAAGTACACCATCCATCCCGCGATCCTTGGGCCTCTCACCGTGTACGAGATCACCCCGGGCACGAAGGAACCGACCGATCTGCACATCCGCCGTATCGACTCGAAGCTCGAAGACATCCTTTCCAAGTACACCCGCACCGAGCACGTCAAGCTCATCAACTGCGGCGGCGACGATCTGATCGCCTCGGCACGTGAGCAGTGGAACGACGGCTCCAACACCCTGTGCATCGCACCGGGCAAGATCGTCGTCTACGAGCGCAACGACGTCACTAACGCCATCCTCCGCGACGAGGGCATCCAGGTTATCGAAATGCCGTCGGCGGAGCTGTCCCGCGGCCGCGGCGGCCCGCGCTGCATGTCCATGCCGCTCATCCGCGCAGAATAAAAACCAGCAAGAAGTTCTTAAATAAAAATCTCGATCATTACTTTTAGGAGGAAATAATTATGGGTCTCAACATTCGCGGCAGAAGCTTCCTTACTCTTCTGGACTTCACCCCGGACGAAATCAACTATCTCCTTGACCTCGCTTCCGAGTTCAAGCGCATGAAGAATAACGGCATCGAGCACAAGTGGCTGACCGATAAGCAGATCGTTCTGCTCTTCGAAAAGACCTCCACCCGTACCCGCTGCGCATTCGAAGTCGGCGCACGCGACCTCGGCATGGGCGTCACCTTCCTCGATTCCGGTTCCTCCCAGATGGGCAAGAAGGAATCCCTCGCTGACACCGCGAAGGTTCTCGGCCGCATGTTCGACGGCATCGAGTACCGCGGCTTCAAGCAGTCCGTTGTTGAGGATCTCGCCCGTTACTCCGGCGTTCCCGTGTGGAACGGCCTGACCGACCAGTTCCATCCCACGCAGATGCTTGCCGACATCATGACCGCACGCGAAGAGTTCGGCGACATGCGCGGCCGCAAGCTCACTTTCTTCGGTGACGCCCGCAACAATGTTGCAAACTCCCTCATGGTCGTCTGCGCAAAGCTCGGCATGCACTTCTGCGCCTGCGGCCCCAAGGAGCTCATGCCTGAGGATTGGCTCATTGAGAAGTGCCAGGCAGTCGCCGCCGAGACCGGCGCTGTGCTTGAGTTCACCGACGATGTCGCTGTCGGCGCACGTGACTGCGATGTGCTCTACACCGATATATGGCTCTCCATGGGCGAGCCGGCAGAGCTGTGGGAGAAGCGCATCAAGCTCCTGCGCCCCTATCAGGTCAATAAGGAAGTCATGGCTATGGCTAAGCCCACCGCCATCTTTGAGCACTGCCTGCCCTCCTTCCACGATCGCGAGACGACCGTCGGCGAGGATATCTACCAGAAGTTCGGCCTCGAGGCTATGGAAGTCACCGACGATGTGTTCCTTGGCCACCAGGCACGTCAGTTCCAGGAAGCAGAGAACCGTATGCACACCATCAAGGCTGTGATGTACGCAACGCTGAAGTAAGGAAGAAACTATGGCAGAAAGAATTGTTGTCGCTCTCGGGGGAAACGCGCTTGGCAAAACCCCCGAGCAGCAGCTTGAGCTTGTCCGCAATACCGCCCGCCCCATCGTCGACCTCGTCGAGAAGGGCTATGAGGTCATCATCGGCCACGGCAACGGCCCGCAGGTCGGCATGATAAACCTCGCAATGGAGTTCTCCGCGAACAAGGGCGGGAACACCCCGTTCATGCCCTTCCCCGAATGCGGCGCCATGACACAGGGCTACATCGGCTATCATCTTCAGCAGGCTATCCAGCATGAGCTGAAGAACCGCGGCATAAATAAGGAATGTGCGACCGTCGTGACGCAGGTCGTCGTCGACGAGAAGGACCCCGGCTTCCAGCATCCCACGAAGCCCGTCGGCAGCTTCTACACCAAGGAAGAGGCAGAGAAGATCGCCGAGGAAAAAGGCTTCATCTTCGTTGAGGACGCAGGCCGCGGCTACCGCCGTGTCGTTCCCTCCCCCATCCCCAAGCGCATCGTTGAGCTGAACGTTGTCGATCAGCTCGTGCGCGCCGGCGATATCGTCATTACTGTCGGCGGCGGCGGCATCCCCGTCGTCGAGACCGAGGACGGCCTTCGCGGCGTCGCGGCGGTCATCGATAAGGACCGCGCAAGCTCCCTGCTGGCGCAGGACGTGCGCGCAGACCGCCTCATCATCCTCACCGCAGTGGACGCGGTGTGCATAAACTTCAATAAGCCCGACCAGAAGGAGCTCTCCTCCATGACGATCGCCGACTGCGAGAAGTATATCGCGGAAGGCCAGTTCGCCCCCGGAAGCATGCTGCCGAAGGTCGAATCCTGCATGGAGTTCGTGAAGAACAACGACCATGGCGGGACCGCACTCATCACCTCCCTTGCCCGTGCCGCGGACGCCCTCGAGGGCAAGACCGGCACCGTGATTACCCGGTAAGCGTTTTACGTTTTAATATCGCGCTATCTCAGTTCCACATGCAAAGTCCGAACAAATTAAAAGAGAGGGGTTTCAAATCATGTCCAAAAAGGCAAAAAGATCGATCAGTACATTTGCGATCCTGCTCGCCGTTTTGCTCCTTGTGTCAATAGCCACATGGATAGCAGCGGGCAACACCTACACCGACGCTGACGGCAATACCGCCGAAGTCGTCGGAGCAACCTCCAGCGATATCTTTATGGCTCCCGTCAACGGCTTCGCTGACGCGGCCGACGTTATCACCTTCGTGTTCTGCCTCGGCGCGTTCCTCGCGATCGTGACAGGCACAGGCGCTCTTGAGACCGGCATCCAGTCCCTCGTGCGCAAGCTGCACGGCAAAGAGCTTGTTCTTATCTGGGTCCTGATGTTCGTGTTCTCCGTCGGCGGTACCACCTACGGTATGGGCGAAGAGACCGTCGGCTTCTACATCCTGCTTGCAGCGACCATGATGGCCGCCGGCTTTGACCCGGTCGTCGGTGCGGCAACGGTTCTGCTCGGCGCAGGCACCGGTGTTCTCGGCTCCACCATCAACCCCTTCGCCACCGGCGCGGCGGTCTCCGCTGCGGCTGACGTCGGCGTTGAGGTCAACATGGGCACCACTTATGTCATTGCCATCATCATCTGGCTCGTTGCCTATGTTACCTCCGCACTGTTTGTCACCTCTTATGCAAAGAAAGTCCGCGCCAATAAGGGCTCCATCCTCACTGCTGAGCAGCTCAGCGAGTGCAAGCTGGCCTACGGCGGCAAGGACGATATCGGCGATGTCAAGCTCACCGGCCGTCAGAAGACTGTTCTGTGGCTGTTCGCCCTGTCCTTCATCGTCATGATCCTCGGCTTCATTCCTTGGGGCGATCTCAGCGAAGGCGCTTACAACTTCTTTGCTCCCATCTCCTCCTGGCTCACCGGCGCCGGTTTCGGCGATTGGTGGTTCTATGACGCGGCAACTTGGTTCCTGCTCATGGGTATCATCATCGGCATTGTCGGCCTTGAGGATAAGGGTCAGCTCATGAAGCTCATCATCGTCGGCTTCGGCGACATGGTCGGCGTTAACCTCGTCATCGCGATGGCGCGCGCCACCACCGTTATCATGAGCACCACCGGCCTCGGCACTTGGATCGTTGAGGCTTCCGTCACCGCACTGAGCCAGTCCGGCGTTTCCGCTGGTGTGTTCGGTATGCTTGACTACGTACTGCATGTCGGCCTCAGCTTCCTCGTTCCCAGTTCCTCGGGCCTTGCGAGCCTGTCCAGCCCAATCGTATCCCCAATCGTCGCGGGCATGGGCTGGAGCGTAGAGACTGCTGTCATGATAAACGTTGCCGCGAACGGCCTTGTCAACCTCTTTACTCCTACCTGCGGCTTCATCATGGGCGGGCTTGCACTTGCACGTGTCCCCTATGAGACCTGGGTCAAGTGGGCATGGAAGCTTCTGGTCACTCTGTTTGTCGTCGTCGGCGTTATCCTCACGATAGCTATGGCGGTGCTGAGCTGATTTTAAGCTTGAATTATCGAATGAACTAATCTAAAATACCGGGTGTACGCACCTTTATGCGTACACCCGGTATTTCACAAATGAAAGGACGGTGCAGACCATGCCAAGACGCGCAATGCTTCAGGAAGCCCGCGCCTCCGCCTCAGACCCGGCAGTGATCTGCTCGTTCGACTATGAGGCGATAGAAAAGCCCACAAGGGCGATCATCCATCAGGCGGCGCGCTTCCTTTATGTAAAACGGGGGGGCGGGAAAATCATCATAGACGGCGAGGAATATCCCCTTCGCCCGAACACACTCATCGCCATCACGCCGTGGAAGATAACCGACATGGTCGAGGTGACGGAGACGCTGCAATTCATCAAGGTCATCTACGACTATGCCTACCTCAACTCCGTGTTCAAGAGCGTCACCGGCGCGGGCGACGCCTCTGCCGAGCCGCTGCGTTTTCTCACCGTGGAGCCGGTCGCGTACCTCGACAGCATACAGGCGGAGTATGTCGACGGCATCATGGAGAACCTCAAGGCGGAGCTCGGCGTCGAGTCTACGCGTGTAAAGCCGCCGGACAAGCCGTTTTCGCAGCTCTACACCATTAATAAGCTCATTGAGCTTGTCATCGTCTACCGGCGTTACATCATGTCGCACCGCGGCGAGCTCGACACCGGGCACGAGGCGAGCGTCAAGGAGCAGTCGATACTGAGCTATCTCTATGCCCACTCGGCTGAGAAGCTGACGCTCTCGCAGGTCGCCGAGGCGTTCTTTCTGTCGGAGTCGGCGCTGTCAAAGCAGATATCCAGCATGACCGGCACGAGCTTTTCAAAGCTCCTCAGCAGCATCCGCGTGGAGAAAGCGTCGGATTACCTCATCTACACCGACCTGACGCTTGACGAGATCGCCAAGCTCTGCGGCTTTGTGGACGCATCGCACGTGTCCAAGCACTTTGCGCAGCGCGTCGGGATCACGCCGATGCAGTACCGGAAGATATATTCCAAGGCCGTCACGAAGTTCAATATCTCCGATAAGGCGGTCGCCTTCGCGTTGACGGACTATATCTATAAAAACTACGAGACAGAGAGGCTCAGTGCGGCAAGCGTCGCGGCGGAATTCAACGTGTCCGTACCGGAAATGAACCGGCTGCTGCTCTATTATAATGAAATGAACTTCGATACGCTCCTCAACTCCACGCGCGTCAACAAGGCATGTGAGCTGCTGGTGTCCACGGATTACCTTGTGATCGACGTCGCGATAGCCGTCGGGTACAGCAACATCAAGACCTTCAATATGAACTTTTACCGGTTCAAGGAAATGACGCCGACGGAGTTTCGCGAGCGCATAACGCTTCAGCGGACTGACGGCAGCGAGGCCAGCGGCAAGGGCCGCGGCGGACGCCGCCGCGCATCAGGCGGAAAGACTCCGGACGCGGATAAAGCGGACGAATAAAAGGACGGCAGTATGGCGATGCTCCGCGGTTTGCGGAGCGTCGCTTTCGTATATCATAAACAGTAGCTTTTTCCGAATATCTGTGTTATTATCTGGACATGAACAGAAACTACCAAAAGGAACTGGATAAGATCATCCAGAAGCGCGGCAAAAAGCTGCCGCGTGTTTTGCTCCACAGCTGCTGCGGGCCATGCTCAAGCTCCGTGCTTGAATATTTGACGCAGTATTTTGACGTGACCTTGCTGTGGTATAACCCGAACATCTACCCCCAGCAGGAGTTTGACCGCCGCTTCAAAACTCAGGTAAAGCTCATTGAGGACATGGGCCTTGCAGATAAAGTAAGCGTACTGGCCGAGCCGAGAAAGAGCGAGGACTATTACGCGCGCATAAAGGGGCTGGAGAACGAACCGGAGGGCGGCAAGCGCTGCACCGAGTGCTTCCGTGTGCGCCTGCTCGAAGCGGGCAGGCTCGCCAAGCA
>ULUU01076050.1_pt1 | contig 12953 bp, 8 predicted proteins | sample 1958871 | NCBI WGS metagenome assembly ULUU01 (sample SAMEA4835770, study PRJEB28245) | human gut metagenome | biome: gut microbiome; material: fecal sample | place: Denmark | collected 2008 | reverse complement strand
AGCCGTTTTCCAGTGCCTGCTGCACCTCCTGCCGCTGACTGTGGTTTTCCGCATGCTCCGTGCCTGCGGAATCGTACAGCACGGTGCCGTCCTGGTCGATGAGGGTGATCCGGCTGGAGGCAGAGGACAGGGAGCGGAGGAACTCCACGCCCCCTGTTTCCAGCCCGGCTGCCGCATAGGCAGCCTCGTCCCGGAATTGCTGCCGGTACCGCTGGGTAAAGGCGGACTGGATCACCCCCAGAATCAGCAGCAATGCCGCCAGCAGCGCCACCCCGGCGGCGGTCATGATGGACAGGAAGATCCGCCGGGTCATCGTGCCCCCTCCGGCTCGCTGAGCTTATAGCCGATGCCCCGGACGGTTTCAATCACGTCCGCATACTCTCCCAGCTTCTGCCGCAGGGAACGGATGTGTACGTCCACCGTCCGGCTCTCCCCGTCAAAGGCATAGCCCCACACCTTGTTGAGCAGTTGATCCCGGGTCAGCACCACGTTCCGGTTTTCCAGGAATACGCACAGCATCTCAAACTCCTTGAGGGTCAGGGACACCGGCTCCCCGTCCACGGTGACGATGTGCTTTGCCGGGCACACATACAGTCCCCGGATGGTATGCTCCGGCTGGGGATCCTTTCGCTCCGTCCGGCGCAGCAGCGCCTTGACCCGGGCGATCAGCTCCATCATGCCGAAGGGCTTGGGGACGTAGTCGTCGGCACCGCAGTCCAGACCGATGACCTTGTCGTATTCGCTGCCCTTGGCGGTCAGCATCAGAATGGGCAGCTTCCGGGTGGGGGGATTGCTCCGGAGCTTTTTGAGAATCGAAAGCCCGTCCTCCTCCGGCAGCATAATATCCAGCAGTACCAGATCCGGCTGCTCCTGTTCCATGCCCCGCCAGAAATCCGAGGGCTTTTCAAAGCCCCTGGTTTCCAGCCCGGAATTGTTCAGCGAATAGGTAACAAGCTCCCGGATGCTGTTGTCATCCTCCAGCAAGTAAATCATAGCGTCCTCCCGAATCAACGTTTGAGAATTTTCTTGGCAGTGACAATGATTGCCTCATAGTTCAGTGCGAGGATCAGCCCCACGCCGCATACCAGATACAGCACATAGCGCTGGGGCATTTTGATAATGGCGGTGCTCATGCCCAGCAGGATCACATTGTTTGCCGCAAACAGCAGGTGATTGACCCGAAAGGGCACATACCGGCGGGCGTCCACGATCCGGACGATGTAGCACAGCAGATAGCTGATGTAGGTGGCGGCAATGGCACCGTACACCCCCCATTTGGGGATCATCAGCAGGTTCAGCGGCAGATTCGCCCCGGCGGCGATCAGACTGGTCCAGAAGGAGTTCCGGGTATGCTGGGTGGCGGTGTAGATGCTGCTTAAAAACTGGTTGAAGCACATGAGCAGTACGGACACCACCAGCACCGGCGTATACCGGAAGGCGGCTTCATAGGCAGTATCCAGCTTGTTGCTGATGAGCACGTTGGACAGGGGCTGCACCAGGGCAATGAGGAAGGCGGCGGCGATGCAGAGAATGGACTGATACGCTCCGAAGATCCGCTGGTAGAATTGATTCCGGCCGGCGGAGTCGTTTTCCGTAATGGCGGAAATGTTCCATGCCTGGAAAAAGATCGTGGAAACCATGGAGATCAGGTTGGGGATCTTGGATGCCGCCCCGTATACCCCGGCGGCGCTTTTGCCAACCAGCCCCTCCGGCCCCTGCATGATGCCGATAAAGAACCGGTCTGCAAAGCCAGTAAAGATCCACAGCACGGCGGTGGGGATCAGAGGCACGGAAAACGCCAGCATCCGGCGCAGCAGCTTCTTGTCCACATACCGGAAGGAGAAGAACCGGGGAATGCCGGACACGATGCACAGGAACACGCCGCTGCAAAAATCCGAGCAGATCACCGACAGCATGAAGCCCCGGACGCCCATGCCCAGGACGGAAATGAAGATCACGTTGAACAGGTACAGGGTCAGAGCGGTGAGGATCCCATCCACGGAGTACAGCTTCAGCAGTCCCCTTGCCCGGACGAACTGGGCGCAAAGCTGCCGGAAGGAGGAGGTGCAGATATAGACGATCAGCAGTGCCAGGAATCCATCCGTAAAGGAGAACAGTCCGATCAGCGGGGTGCACAGCAATAGCAGCACCAGCCCTCCAAGCTCTGTGACCACCGCATTGGAGAATACCTGCCGCTTGTCATACGCCCGGTCGATGCCGTAGCGGATCACAGCCTCCGCAATGGAGAAGGTGAACACGGGGATCAGGAAATTTGCCGTGATCTCCAGCATCTCCTTGGTGTTCAGATTGTCGGAAATGATGTTCCCCGTATACAGCCGGGTCAGGAAAAACAGCAGGATCTTGGAGCCGAAGCTGCCGACTGCGAAGATCACCGTGTTCAGGGCAAGGGTTTTGTATTTATCCATAGCATTCTTCCTTTTCGCGTTGCTGATACTCATACAGATTTCATTATACCAAATTTCCGGCAAAAAGAAAAGCCCCAACACAAAAAACAGGGCATCCGGGGATGCCCTGCCTGTAAAGGCTAGTCTGTAACCAGAGAAAAGTCGATGTTGCCGCTGTTCACGTCCGCCTTGTCGCAGCGTACCCGGACAGCCTGTCCCACGGTGTACACCGTATTGGAGCGCTGCTCCGTCAGATGAATCGCCCCGTCGCAGGTATACTCCCCCTCCGGCAGGGAGCCCACATGCACCAGACCCTGCACGGTGGAGGGCAGCTCCACATAGAAGCCGAAATCCGTCACACTGGCGATCACAGCGTCAAATTCCTCCCCGATGTGGGCAAGCATATACTCCGCCTTGTAGCAGTCCTCGCAGTCCCGCTCTGCGGTCATGGCACGGAGCTCTGCGGCGCTGGAGCGCTCGGAGGCATGCTGTACGAAGGCGGCATACCGCTTGTCGAACCAGTCCTTGCTGTACCCCAGCACCACGTCCGACAGGATCCGGTGGATGGCAAGATCCGGGTACCGGCGGATGGGGGAGGTAAAGTGGGTGTAGTCCGCCAGGGCAAGACCGAAATGGCCGACGGGGGTGGGGGCATACTTTGCCTTTGCCATGGAGCGGAGCAGCAGATTGTTCAGTGCCGGCAGCAGGGGACTGTCCTTTGCGTTCTTCAGAATCTGGGCAAAGTGACAGGGGCGCACCTCGTCCAGCACCGGGTGGGGGATGTTCATCCGGTTCAGCACCTCCTCCAGCCGTTCCAGCTTTTCCGGAGAGGGGTTCTCGTGTATCCGGTACACAAAGGGAATGGACTTTTCCCGTGCCACCCGGGCGGCGGATTCATTGGCAAGGAGCATGAACTCCTCGATCAGCAGCTCGCTGCGGCCTCTGGTTCTGGGCTGTACATCCACACAGACCCCATCCTCGTTGAGGATCAGCTTGCTTTCCGGCGCATCCAGGGAGGGCGCTCCCCGCCGATCCCGATCCGCCAGCCGCTTGTCCGCCAGCTCGTTCATCAGCAGCAGGGATTCCGTCACCTCTGCATACTTTTCTGCAATTTCCGGAGTCTGGGTACCTGCCAGAATGGTGTTGATTTCCTTATATACCCCCTTGACCCGGGAACGGATCACGGACTTGTGGAAGGAGTAGGCACGGAGCTGCCCTTCCTTGTCCAGATCCATAATGGCGGAAAAGGCGAGCCGATCCTCCCCCGGATTCAAAGAGCAGATGCCGTTGGACAGGCACTTGGGCAGCATGGGGATCACCTTGTCCGCATAATACACACTGGTGCCCCGGTGCAGCGCCTCCATATCCAGGGGGGTATTTCCCCGCACATAGTGGGATACGTCCGCAATGTGTACCCCCAGCCGGTAGCCCTCTCCCCGGCGCTGGATGGATACAGCGTCGTCCAGATCCTTGGATTCTGCCGAATCGATGGTGAAGATGCACTCCTCCCGCAGATCCATCCGGTGCACCAGATCCGCCGGCTGTACCCCGGCAAGCGCCAGCTTTTCCGCCTGGGTGATGACCTCCTCCGGAAATTCGGTGGGGATGCCGCTGACGGCGATCACCGCCTCCGCACAGCTTGCCGCCTGCTGGGCGCAGCCGTAGCTGAACAGGATCCGGGCACGGTGCTCCGCATGCCGGGTGCCCCGGTGGGAGATCTGCGCCAGCACCTTATCACCGGGAGCGAAGGCGCAGTTGCCGCTGTGGGCGATAGAGATCCGGCTTTTGGACATGGTGTCCGGCAGCAGATAGCAGTGCTTGTCCTCCTCCACGATCATGCCGGTGAGCTGGGCAGGGCTTTCCACCAGAATGGAAACCACTTCCCCCTCCGGCTCTCCGGTGCGGGAGGGGATGGGGCGCATCAGCACCTGATCCCCGGTCATTGCCCCCAGCAGAAACTTGCCCGGCACGAAAAATTCGGTTTCATCCTCCAGCCGCTTGCAGAAGCCGAAGGTGCGGCTGAGCCGGGTGGCCTCTGCCTTGAAGCAGCCACTTTCCGCTGCACCCACATAGGTGTGCTTCCGCTCCACCACCTCTCCGGATGCCACCAGTGCCCCCAGGGCGGCAGCATAGGCGTCGCTTGCGCCACGCTGGCTCCGGCATTTCGCCGCCAGCTCCTTTGCGCCGATGGGCTTTTTCCCGCATCGGGTCAGAGCAGCACGGATCTTTTCCGTATAATACGCTGCATCGAACTTTTCCTTTCCTGCATGCTTGCCGCTCCGTGCCTTGGCATTGCCCGCCTTGCTGCGGATTTGCTTTTCCTGCTTGAATTCACGCTTTTTCATAGTCGATTCCTCACTTTACAACAAAAGCCCTGCAACCCGCCCTGCCGCAAACACGGCAGCCGGATCACAGGGCGTCAGCTTCCTGCTCAATCAAGGTGACATCGCACAAAGCCCACCTGGCGGCTTTGCACAGCATCTGCTGACGAATTTTCCGTCATATTACGCAGAAACTCCTTGCAATATGCCAGTATTCCTGCGCCAATTCTGTGCAATCTGACGAAAAATCTGTTGGCACATCTACTGTACAGCCTTTATGCGGTGTTGCCTTAGAACTTGATATACACCGGAAGAATGTTCACCAGCAGTGTGGCTACAAAGAAGACGATGAGCAGAACCCAGGTGAATCTGGAAAGGATGGCTTCCTTTGTTCTGCCGGCATTCTTCCCGTAGAAGGAATCGTTGCTGGCGCCGGTGATGGCGGATGTCATGTTCTGATCCTGGTTCTGATCCTGCATCATGCAGAGAACGGTGGCCAGTACAACTGTAATCAGCAGCAGAATGCCGCCGATCAGTTCAAGAATATTCATATTTGTTTCTCCTCCTGTATCCGATTGGATCTTGTTTTTATGCATAGTACGGATGCCGGGTAGCTTTGCTTCCTGTGGGCATCCGAGTTTCTAATCAAGTATATCACATCCGGCGAAAAAATGCAAGACCTTTTTGTAAATTTTCCAAATTTTCATGCGCCTATCTCGTTTTGAGCATATTTACCAAAAAAGATGGACAAATTTAAAACACATTGTACATGTTGACAAAGCGCAGGTTCGGTGCTATACTATAAGTAATGAATGGAATCCGACTGGTCGATGGGGGTGTTGAGCATGATGGGTTTGCAGAAAGGGCTGGCAGCAGGGCTTGCGCTGCTGCTTCTGACTGCCGCCGGATGCGGCGCAATGGACAACAGGGAACAGACTGCACGGGTGTCTCCGCCAGTGTCCGTGGCGCAGGCACGGGCTGAGAATACCGGGGTGTACCGGGCACCGATGGCTCCTGCTACCACCGCTGCGGCAACAGAGGCGCCGCTCCAGACAACTGCGCCTGTTCAGATCACCACTGCCAGGATCACCACCACGGCTTTGCCGCCGGAAACCACTGCCCCGGCAGAGGAGGAGACCACTGTGCCCCCTCCGGCGGAGACGCAGCCACCCCGGACTGCCCGGCGGGAGCCTGTCAAGACCACGGCTGCCCCGGAACCGGAGCCGGAGCCTGTACCGGTGACAAAGCCGCCGCAGACGCCTGTCACGCAGCCGGAGCCGGAACCTGACCCGGAGCCGGAAACACCGGTGAATGTTCCGACGTATGCCTCTCAGATCCTGGAGTTTGTAAACCAGGAGCGGGCGGAGTATGGGCTTGCGCCCCTGGAACTGCATACGGAACTGCTGAAGGCGGCGGACATCCGTGCCCGGGAGATCGCACAGGTGTTCAGTCACAATCGGCCGGATGGCTCCTCCTGCTTTACCGTGCTGGAGGAATGCGACCTTGCGTATATGACGGCGGGGGAGAACATTGCCCAGGGCTATACCAGCCCCCAGGAGGTCATGAATGGCTGGATGAGCTCCGAAGGACACCGGGCGAATATCCTCAACGGCGGCTTTTCCATGCTGGGCGTAGGGTATGATTCCGCCACCCGGAGCTGGGTACAGGTCTTTGCCGGATAGCCGGATATAAAAATGAATATACCCTAATATGCGATTTTTCAGGAGGCTTTCTGCGGGAAAGCCTCCTTTTTCGTGGTTTTGCCAAGAAAACGGCTGGGACAAGCCGTTATTTTATTCACAATCATGCAAGAATTGTATTGACTTTTGGCATAAAACGCGCTATAATGATTATATGTTATGTACTGTGGGCGGTCATGCGTCCGTCCTGGGCGGACAGTGACCCCATCAAATTCAACGGAGGTTATCTACAATGAGCAGAGTTTACAATTTCAGCGCAGGTCCGGCGACCCTTCCTGAGGAAGTCCTCAAGCGCGCAGCTGATGAGCTGCTGGAATACGGCGACAGTGGTCAGTCCGTTATGGAAATGTCCCACCGTTCCAAGGAATACCAGGCAATCATTGATGACTGCGAGGCAAGACTGCGCAAGGTGATGTCCATTCCCGACAACTATAAGGTACTGTTTCTCCAGGGCGGCGCATCCTCTCAGTTTGCGATGATCCCCCTGAATCTGATGAACAAGACCGGCAAGGCTGATTTCGTCATCACCGGTCAGTGGGCAAACAAGGCATACTCCGAGGCTGCAAAGCTCTGCGGCGCAGAAAACTGCAACATTGTCGCTTCCTCCAAGGATAAGACCTTCTCCTACATTCCGGAGCTTGACAAGTCCAAGTTCAACCCCACCGCAGATTACTTCCACATCTGCCAGAACAACACCATCTACGGCACCCGGTTCGCTGAACTGCCGGATACCGGCAATGTGCCCCTGGTGGCTGACCTGTCCTCCTGCATCCTGTCCGAGCCGGTTGACGTAAGCAAGTACGGCATGATCTACGCAGGCGCACAGAAGAACATGGGCCCTGCCGGTCTGACCGTTGTCATCATCCGTGAGGATCTGATCGGCAATGCCAAGGAAGGCACTCCCACCATGTTCGACTACAAGACCCATGCAGACAACGGCTCCATGTACAATACACCTCCCACCTACGGCATCTACATTCTCAAGCTGGTGCTGGAATGGATTGAGAAGATGGGCGGTCTGACCGCTATGAAGGAGCACAACGAGAAGAAGGCTGCCATTCTGTACAGCTTCCTGGACAGCTCCAAGCTCTTCAAGCCCACCGTACAGGGCAAGGACCGCTCCCTGATGAACGTGCCCTTCGTAACCGGCGATGCCGACCTGGACGCAAAGTTCGTGGCAGAGGCAAAGAAGAACGGCTTCATCAACATCAAGGGTCACCGGAGCGTGGGTGGTATGCGTGCTTCCATCTACAACGCAATGCCCATCGAAGGCGTGGAGAAGCTGGTTGCATTCATGAAGAAGTTCGAGGCTGAAAACGCCTGACGATATACGGAAACAGGAGGGTTATCATGTTTCAGATCCAGACACTCAATAAGATTTCCAAGGTAGGCACCTGCCGCCTGGACGCTGCAAAGTATACCATTGCTGACGCACCGGAGAATCCGGATGCAATCATGGTTCGTTCCGCCGCTATGCACGATATGGAATTCGGCAGCAATCTGCTTGCCATTGCCCGTGCAGGTGCCGGCGTGAACAATATTCCCGTTGACAAGTGCGCAGAGCAGGGCATTGTTGTATTCAACACGCCCGGCGCAAACGCAAACGCTGTAAAGGAGCTGGTAGTCGCAGGACTGCTGCTGTCCTCCCGGAAGATCTCCGAGGCTATGGCTTGGGTTCCCTCCCTCAAGGAGGAGGGCGACAACGTAGGCAAGCTGGTGGAGAAAGGTAAGAGCCAGTTCGCAGGGCCGGAGATCAAGGGCAAGACCCTGGGTATCATCGGTCTGGGCGCCATCGGCGCACTGGTTGCAAACGTTGCCATTGACCTGGGCATGAAGGTCATCGGCACAGACCCGTTCCTGTCCGTTGGGGCTGCACTCCGTCTGTCCCCGGCAGTACAGGTTGCCAAGTCTGCGGATGAGGTACTGGCTGCGGCAGATTATCTGACCCTGCACGTTCCCTGCAATGCAGACACCAAGGGCTTTATCAACGCCGCTGCCATTGCCAAGATGAAGGACGGCGCAAGAGTGCTGAACTTCGCAAGAGGCGAGCTGGTCAACGATGCTGACATGATCGCAGCACTGGAAGCCGGCAAGATCGCTTGCTATGTGACCGACTTCCCCAACGCCAATACCATCGGCGTAAAGAATATCATTGCGATCCCCCACCTGGGTGCCTCCACCCCGGAGAGCGAGGACAACTGCGCTATGATGGCTGCGGATGAGCTGTCCGCATACCTGGAGCAGGGCAATATCATCAACTCCGTTAACTTCCCCAACGCAGAAATGCATGCAAACGGCACCAAGCTGTGCGTGCTGCACAAGAATGTGCCCACCATCATTGCACAGATCACTTCCGCTCTGGGCGATGCAGGCAAGAACATTGACAACATGGTCAACGCCAGCAAGAAGGACAACGCTTACACCATGATCGACGTTGCCGGCGATGTAGCCGACAGCATTGTTGACACCGTAAAGGCAATTGACGGTGTCATCCGTGTGCGTGTAATCGCATAATCCCTTCCGGATATACCAAGCGCCCGTTCCCTGAATTGGGAACGGGCGCTTTTTGGCAATACCGCACAAAGATTGTGCAGCAGATGCTGTGCAAAGCCTCCAGGTATGCTTTGTGCGGTGTTGCTTTTTGTGTTGCCCTTGCTTACGGATTGATCCGGACGCTCTTTCTGCCTCCCTGGGTGGATACGCTGCCGCAGCGGGTGCCTACGTCAATGACGCTGGCTGCCAGCATGGTCATATCCAGCTCCGCATCCTTCAGCAGAATGGAGCCTGCCCCCTTGGGATCCCCGATGCCGGCGATTTCCGAGCCTTCACAGTTCAGGGCGATGTTGGCACCGTCCACCACCGTGTTGATGCTGCCGTCAATGGTGCCGATGGCGGAGCAGAACCGGGCGTTGATGGCCATGCTCACGGAGGCGTCCCGGATGTCGATGCTGCCGACGCCCTTTTCCAGGGAGCCGATGCCCACGGACTTGTTGCCGGTGCCCCGGAAATCCACCCGGGCGTTGACTGCGATGTCCACGCTGCCCCGGAAGGAGCCGATGCCCACGGCACTTGCCGCATCCGCCGTCAGCGCCAGGTCACAGTCGGATACCTCTACCTGGGCGTTCCCCTCCCGGCTGCCCACGCAGATGCCTGCGATGCCGGAGGTGATGATGCTGATCTCTCCGGACAGCAGCCGGATCCGGGAGCCGGATTCATTCAGACCGCCCCCGATGCCTACGCACTGCTCCCCGTTGGTGTTCAGCGTCACCTTTCCCCCGGTGGCAAGGGTAATATTGCCGTAGCCGTGCTCCAGGTCATTGCCGATGCCGAAGCTGTTGGAGCGGTCTGTGTTGATGGTCAGATCTCCGTCCCCCACAATGGTGATGGAGGAGCCCTCCGGCACGTAGATGCCAATATGCTCCAGCGTATTGGTACCCTCCAGCACCAGGGTCAGACTGCACATCTCTCCCAACTGGATGCAGGGACTGTCCACCCCACGCAGGTTCACATCCTGCAGGGTCAGGGTACAGTCCAGTCCGTCCTCGATCTTCAGCACCATGTTGGAGGTATGTGCCGCTTCTCCCACAATGGTCAGGCACTGCTCCCGGATGAGGATATCCGTGTAATGCTCCAGCGCCAGCCGGATCAGCTCCACGCTTTCGTCGCTTTTGGCGGTGTAGCTGCGGCTGGCAAAGGTGCGGGTCTCCAGATTGAAGCTGATGATCTCGTTCTGGACGGTTTTGGAAATCTGCCGCAGCAGCACGGGCTTGGGCCGGGAGGTGTAGAACCCCTGGATCAGATCCGCCCCCAACTGGATCACCGTCCGCAGCTCCTGCCGGGTCTCCACGCATTCCGCAATGACGGAAATGCCATTTTCGTGGGCAAAGCTGATGATATCCGACACCAGCCGCTGCTTTTTGGAGTCGTTCTCGATGCCGCTGATGAGGGCACGGTCGATCTTCACATAATCCGGCATCATCAGCAGCAGACCGGAGGTGTTGGAGTAGCCTGCCCCGTAGTCGTCAATGGCGAACTGGCACCCCAGGGTGGTACACCGTGCCTTCAGCGTGTCCACCAGGTCGCTGTCCACATCGCTCTGCTCCGTGACCTCGATCACGATATTTTCCAGAAGCTCCCCGTAGGTGGTATGGAGCAGGTCAAAGTCCGTTTCCGTCAGCAAATGATCCGGGATCCCGTTGATGAACAGCTTCTTGTCGGAAAGCGCCTCCTGATGCTCGGTGAAGGCGTGCATGGCGTTGAACAGGGTGGCATGCTCCACCGCATACAGCCGCTTGTTCTGCTCGGCGATCCGTAGGATCTGGGTGGCGGTCAGAGGCAGATCCCCTGCGCGCATCAAAATCTCAAAGGCAAAGATCTCACCGGTCTTGGCGCTGACGATGGGCTGAAAGTGGTAGGTAAAGGCGTTGTCGCTGACCAGCCGCCGGAACAGCTGCAATTCCCGGAACTGGGTCTTGTCCGCCTCATACCGGGCTTTGTTGAAGGCGCAGATGTCCTTCCGCTCGTTCATAGCCTCGAATACGGAGAAGTTGGCGTGGTTGATGAGGGCGTCCAGATCATGGCTGCCGGCGGTGCGCACCGAGTACCCCAGACTGATGGTCAGGGCGTCGCTGGCATCGATTTTCAGCACCTCGCCGAAATCGTCCGTGATGACGCAGCCGGAAATGGCAGCCCGCATGCGCTGAAAGATCGTGCCTGCCTGCTCTGCGGCACTGCCCCCTACATATACCATGAATTCCTTGTAGGAGCGCATACCGATGATGACCTGGGGGGAGGAGAAGCTCCGGAGCGCCTGGCTGATGGCGATGACGCACCGGTCATTCTGGCTGTAGCCGTACTGCTGGGCGATCTGCTCAATGCCGTGTACATGGAGGATGGCAAGATACCCTGCCCCCGGACACTCCCGCATGCACTGCTCCGTGCGGCGGATAAAGGCGCTCCGGTGGTACAGGTGGGTCAGAGGATCGTATTCCCCTGCATCCTGGTACATGGGACAGAACCCATCGTTGTAGTGGGTAATGTCCTGGACAAAGCCCATCCAGCTCTGGGCGTCCCGTTCCACAAAGCTGAGCCGCAGCTGGAGCTGCTCGCTGCCTACGTTGTACTGGTAGACCTGGTTCTGCCGCGCCACCGGGTTTCGGGTAATGTCCTGCATCACCTGGGTGAACCGGTCGTGGGAGAGAAGCCCGTTTGCATGCTCCTTCTGGATATGCAGGATCCGGAAGGTATTGTCGTCCAGGTACGCCTCCCGGGTGGTGTGGATATATAAAAATGCGCCCATATAGGGGAACAGCTTCTGGAAGATCTCCCAGTCGTGATCCGTGGGACTGGAAGCGTGCTTGGACAGGTCAAAGATCATAGGGCACCTCGCTTCTGTATAGGTCATATTGTTCGCCTTTATTATACTACGCTCCGGCACAATTGTCAACGTTTCCAGTTTTATCTGGCAATGGCGGAGGAATTCGGGCAAGGCGCACAATTTTCCAGCGGAATTTCATATAGTTTGTACATGGACGGTTTCGCACATCCGTGCTATAATGAGGCAATATCAGACCCCGCAGAGAGAATGGAGTGTTGTATATGAACAAACAGAATCCCCCCTGCACCGGGGCACAGGCCGCCGCCCGGATGCACATCGGCTGGAATCTGGGGAACACCCTGGACAGCTTTGCTCCGGACAAGGGGCTGGCGGCGGAAACCGCCTGGTTCAATCCTCCCGTGACCCGGCAGGTGCTGCAAGCCGTGGCGGATGCAGGCTTTGACGTGATCCGGATCCCGGTGACCTGGTCGGGGCATTTCGGCGCCGCCCCCGGATACAAGCTGGAGGAGGCATGGCTGGAGCGGGTGGAGCAGGTGCTCCGCTGGGCAATGGAGCTGGATGTGTATGTGATCCTTGACATGCATCACGATGGCTCCGCCATGCCCAGTCCCCATGCCTGGCTGGTGCCGGATGCCGCCCACATAGAGGGGGTACTGCCGGTGTTCACTGCCCTGTGGAAACAACTGGCGGAGCGGTTCGGCGCATACGGGGACACGCTGATCTTTGAGGGCATGAACGAGCCCCATTGCGGCAGCGACTGGGTGGGGAATCCGGAGCGGTACCAGGCAGTAAACCGGCTGAACGATGCCTTTGTCCGGACTGTCCGGGCATCCGGGGGGATCAACCAGACCCGGAAGCTTCTGCTGCCCACCTATGCCGCCTCTCCAAAGCAGGCAGCCATTGGCGCACTGGTGCTGCCGGAGGATCCCTACCTGCTGGCATCCGTTCACGCCTATATCCCCACGGAATTCTGTTTCCCTGCCCGGGAGGTGAACTGGGCTGCTCCCAGAATCCAGTGGGGCACGCCGGCGGATCACGCCCAGCTGACCGATCTGTTTGACCGGCTGGCAAAGCGGTTCCCGGAGCGAGGCATTCCCCTGCTGCTGGGGGAATTTGCGGCTGTCAGCAAGCCGGATGATGCCCAGCGGCTTGCCTGGGCGGAATACTACGTCCGGGAGGCTGCACGCCG
>ULUU01023354.1_pt1 | contig 13142 bp, 12 predicted proteins | sample 1958871 | NCBI WGS metagenome assembly ULUU01 (sample SAMEA4835770, study PRJEB28245) | human gut metagenome | biome: gut microbiome; material: fecal sample | place: Denmark | collected 2008 | reverse complement strand
CCCCTTTCCTAATGTCTAGGATTTGGGGTACCTCTCAAAATAGCTTCTCCTTTTTATTTTGTAGATTTTAAATTCTAGACAAGTCCAGGGAAAGTTGCCCCAATTGTATTAAGGTTGAAATTCATTATTGCGCCTGTAAGTGAATTTACACTATCAAGTGCAAGTTTGGCATCATTTATAACCCAAGTAGCAATATCACTTGAAATTCCACTTAACCCAAATAATACCCAAACATAAACATCAGCTAAAACAAATCCGATACAAATTCCTGCAACAAGGCCAAGGGTTTTATCTAAGAATCTTCCAATAAAACCAGTGTTATTTAAAATGCCACCAATTAATTTCATAACAATTCTTAAAATGATATAGCTAAGAAGAAATGTTACAACATAAGCTCCTGCAAGAACTAATCCAGATCCCCAAGGATTAGTTTCAACCCATGAAGAAATAGAATCCACTGAATCAATTAATACTTTTGAAATTGTTCCACCAAGATAGAAACAAATTAATCCGGCCCCAGCTAAAGAAACTATTTTGCTAGTTTTTTTAGCAAAGCCTGAAACAAGCCCCGAAATTGTACTTAAAATTATAAGAGCGATAATTACAATATCGTTTATGGACATAAAAGATAATTAATTATTTAGCTTTTCCTTGGTTAGCAACAGCATTCATTGCAGCAGCAACTTTTGCTTGGTCGCCAAGATATCTCTTACTTAAAACGTTAAAGTGTTCATCAAATTCATAAACTAGTGGGACACCAGTTGGAATATTAACGCCAACAATATCATCATCACTAATCTTTTCAAGATATTTAACAAGTGCTCTTAAGCTATTACCATGAGCTGCAATGATTACTCTTTTACCGCTAACAATTGCTGGTTTAATTTCGCAATCCCAATATGGTAAAACTCTAGCAACTGTATCTTTTAAGCATTCAGTTAATGGTAAATCATCAACACTAACGCTTCTATATGTTTCTTGATTTGCAGGATTTCTTGGATCATCAACTTTTAATGCTGGAGGTTGAACATCATAACTTCTTCTCCAAATCTTAACTTGATCTTCACCATATTTTTCAGCAGTTTCAGATTTATTTAAGCCTTGTAAAGCACCATAATGTCTTTCGTTTAATCTCCAAGTTTTATGAACTGGAATGAATTCTTCACCCATTTCGCCTAAAACAAAATTTAAAGTGTGAATTGCTCTTTTTAAATAAGATGTATAAGCAACATCGAAATGGAATCCTTCTTCTTTTAATAATTTTCCGCCAAGTTTAGCTTCTTCAACGCCTTTTTCACTTAATTCAACATCAGTCCATCCAGTAAATAAATTTAATTTATTCCATTCGGACTCACCATGTCTAATAAGAACTAATTCATATTTTTTTGACATAAATATCTCCTTTTTTACAACACATATTTTAATATTTTTGTTAGAATAATTCTATATACAAAAGCAATATTGACTATTGAAAAAATGAGAATAAAATAAAGGCCTATGATTAGAAAATTCGCAAAATTTATGAAGCCTTATAGGCTTCAATTTATCGCCGCTATATTATGCATAGTTTTAGAAAGTTGTTGTGAGGTATTTTTACCATTTTTAATGAATGTACTCATAAAAAATGGAATTCATACCACAGATAACACAACTTATACGATGGATATAAATTATGTACTTATGATAGGCGGGGTAATGATTGTGATATCCTTGCTTTCTTTCTTTTTAGGTGTAGGAAGTGCAAAATTTAGCGCTATCGCCTGCCGTGGATTTGGCTATGAGATAAGAAAAGCCGAATATCAAAAAATTCAAAGTTATTCATTTAAGAATTTAGATGAATTTAGAGCTTCATCTTTAATAACTAGATTAACTAATGATGTTCAAATTTTAAGCGATACTTTATGTATTTCAATGCGCCCTGCTTTAAGAGCTCCATTTATGCTTATTTTCTCTTTAACTTTTGCTCTTTTAATCTCTCCAACTTTATCAGTTGTTTTCTTTGTAGCTTTAGTCTTTTTAGGAGCTATGATTTTTTCAATAGTTCATATTGTTAAACCTCGCTTTTTAAAGATTCAAAAGCTTCTTGATAATATTAATAGAGTTACTCAAGAATCGATAATCGCTATTAAAACAATCAAAGCTTATTACAAAAAAGATTTTGAAATTGAAAAATTTGATAAAGCCAATAAAGAATTAACTGGAACAGCAAGAAAAACACTTTCAATTAATGCCCTTGCAATGCCAGCCGGTCAACTTGCAAATTATGGAACTATGATTGCAATCATTTATTTTGGTGGAATCTTATATATGCAACCAGGACATGCTATTGCTCTTGAAGATATACAAACATTTTTAACTTATGTCATGCAACTTTTAGCAACTATTATGATGCTATCTAATGTTTTAATGTCAATTAATAGAGCTACCGCCTCATTTTATAGAGTTAACGAAGTCCTTGATGCAAGTAGTGAAATTGCTGATAAACAAGAATCGAAACTTCTTGTTGAAAATGGAGACGTTGAATTTAAAAACGTTTTCTTTAAATATAAAAATGATGCTCAAGAATATGTCTTAAAAAATATAAACTTTTCAATAAAAAATGGGGATTTTGTGGGGATTATTGGTCAAACAGGCTCATCTAAATCCACTCTTATTTCTTTAATTGATCGTTTTTATGATGCTAGTGAAGGTACTATTTTAATTGGAGATAAAAACATTAAAGATTATTCATTACACGCTTTAAGAGAAGGCGTTTCTATTTCATTTCAATCTCCACTTCTTTTTAAAGGAACAGTTTTAGAAAACTTAAGATGGGGCAATAAAGATGCCTCGATGGAAGAAATTGAAAGAGCCTGTAAGATTGCTGAATGTTATGATTTTATTACTAAACAATTAAGTGATGGATTTAACACTATGATTTCGCAAGGCGGAACTTCGGTTTCTGGAGGGCAAAGACAAAGACTTTGTATTGCTCGTGCAATCCTCAAAAACCCAAAAATTTTAATCTTAGATGATTCTTTTTCTGCTCTTGATAAAATCACTGAAGCCAAGGTAAAGGAAAATTTAAGAAAAGATTTACCTAACTTAACAAAAATAGTTATTTCTCAAAAAATTAGCGCCATTAAAGATGCTGATAAAATCATCGTTTTAGATAATGGTTCAATCTCTAATATTGGAACTCACGAAGAGCTTCTTGCAAAAGATGAAATCTATAAAGATATTGATAACTTACAAAAAATAGGAGGTAGTGATAATGCCTAAAATTAATAGCACTCCTCAAAAGTATGCTCGCCCAACAAATGTTTTTAAAACTTTATTACGCTTATTTAAGTATTTTGGAAAGAAAAAATATCTTTTAATACTTGTAGTAATTTTGGTTATCTACACTTCTTTTGCTAATATTTACGGCTCTTATATGTTAGGAAGAGTAATCGATACTGCAATAAAAAATGAAGATAATGAAGCTTTACTTTATTCAACTTTAACTTTAATTGGAGTTTATGGAGCTGGAGTAATTTGTGATTTATCTTATACCCAAATCATGGTTCGTTTATCACAAAGCGTACTTTATAATTTAAGAAAAGAATTATCAATTCATAATCAAAATTTACCATTATCTTATTTTGACGAACATAATCATGGTGAAATAATGAGCTATTTTACTAACGATGTCGATACTTTAGTAAACGCTTTAAATGATAGCTTCGCAAATATTGTCCTTTCATTTTGTAATATCGTTGGAACAATTGTTGTTCTTCTTGTAATTAATGTTTATCTAGCACTTATTGTCTATGTTTTCATGCTAGGTATTGCTTTATTTATTTACTTTAATACGAAAAAATGCCGTAAATATTTCACAATGCAACAAAGTGAAATCGCAAACATCAATTCTAAAGTTGAAGAAGATATAAATGGTGTAAGAGTAATTAAAGCCTTTAATCATGAAGAAAATAGTTTTGAAAGTTTTGATAAGGTTAATAAAAATTGGCTAAATGCTTCAACTAAATCTTTCTTCCATACTCAACTTAATGTCCCTGTAATCGTTTCTTTATCTTATATTGAATTTGCAGTTGCTTGTGTTGTTGGTAGTTTCTTTTTAGTAAATGGATGGATTGTTGGAATCGGTGCTTTAACTACCTATTTAGTTAATGTTAGACAAAGCGCTCAACCATTTAACTTTTTCACCCAACATATTAACAATATTCTCACTGCTTTAGCTGGTAGTGAAAGAATATTCCGCTTTTTAGATCAAAAAGAAGAGGAAGATAATGGAAAAGTTGAATTAGTTAAACTAGGAGATGCTACTAAACTTCACGATTATAAATCTCGTTATGCTTGGAGCGTACCACAAGAAGATGGAAGCGTAAAACTTGTTCCATTAAAAGGCGAAATTGTTTTTAAAAACGTAACATTTGGTTATGTTCCTAATAAAGAAGTTTTAAAAGATATTAGTTTTTATGCAAAAGATGGTCAAAAAATCGCTTTTGTTGGCTCAACTGGTGCTGGAAAAACTACGATTATCTCCTTAATTACAAGATTTTATAATATTCAAAAAGGGCAAATTTTATATGATGGAATTGACGTAAAAGATATGAAACTTGAAGGTTTAAGACGCTCAATTTCAATGGTTACTCAAGATACTCACCTATTTACTGGAACGATAAAAGAAAATATTAAATATTCCAGAATGCATTCTAGTGATGAAGAAGTTATTACTGCCGCTAAAATCGCAAACTGTGATTCATTTATTAGAATGTTACCAAATGGCTATGATACTATGCTTTATGATGATGGGCACAATTTATCAGAAGGCCAACGTCAGCTTCTTGCTTTAGCACGTGCCGCCTTAAGTATGCCACCTATTTTAATTCTTGATGAAGCCACTAGTAATATTGATACACGTAGTGAAAAACTCGTTCAAAAATCAATGGATGTTTTAATGCAAAATCGTACAGTTTTAGTTATTGCTCATCGTCTTTCAACTGTTAAAAATAGTGATGCGATTTTATATCTAGAAAATGGAAAAATAGTTGAACGCGGTTCAAACGATGAACTATTAAAATTAAAGGGCAAATATTATGCTCTTTATGAAGGAAAAGCTGAATTAGAATAAGTAGATAATAAAATATCTCTCACAGGAGAGATATTTTATTTTTAACATTCTTTATAAAGTTCCAAATATTCTATCGCCAGCATCACCAAGGCCAGGAAGAATGTAACCTTTTTCATTTAGTTTTTCATCAAGAGAAGCAATATAAATATCAACATCAGGATGCATTTCTTCTACTTTTTTTACGCCTTCTGGTGCACCAACTAAATTTAAAAGACGAATATTATGGTATCCTCTTTTTTTAATCATTGTAATTGCATCACAAGCACTTCCTCCAGTTGCAAGCATTGGATCACAAATTAAAACGAGTGGATCACTTACATGAGGTAATTTACAAAAATATTCAACTGGTTTTAAAGTCTTTTCATCACGATATAAACCAATATGACCAATTCTAGCAGTTGGTAACATATTAATGACGCCATTACTCATTCCAATTCCAGCTCTTAAAATTGGAACAACAATAATATTGTAATTAAGTTTAAGTTTATCAATTTCAGAACCAGTTGGAGTTTTAATTTTATCTCCTGTTGGAACAGCCTTTAAATCTTTAAAAACTTCAAGAGTCATTAATGAAGAGATTTCATCAAGTAAAGTTCTAAAATCTTTAGAATTTGTTCTTTCATCTCTCATGTAATTAAGTTTTACTGCAATTAATGGGTTATCAATGATATGTAACATATTTCCTTTTCTCCTATATAAAAAAATAAAAAGTTAAAATTAACTTTTTATTTCATCATCCTTACTTGCCATTTTAGTTCTTGGTGTTTCATCACTTTCTCCACCTGCTTTTTCTGGTATCTCGTTTCCAATATATAAATGTTTTTTAAATTCGGTATTAAACTTATTAATTTTATCACTTAATGGTTGAGCACTCTTTTTAATATTTTCAGCCATTAACGCTAAGCGAGTATTTTTAGAAGTTTTAACCTGTAAAATCTTAAATTTTTCAAAATCAACTGTCAAGTTAAGCTTTCTTGCTTTACCACTTAATTTAAGCGAAAGAATTAGTGAATTTATAAAATCAACGCAGAATAATGAGAAATATCCACCTAGTAAGAAAGTCATTCCCCATAATCTAGAAATCATAAAATCTATAGCATCACTTAAAGCTGGCGAAATGCCAAATAAATAAATGGTTCCAGCAACTAACCAAATGAAACTAAAAAGTGGACAAATAATTCCTTGAATATTGCCTTTTAACTTTGAATAGTCCCAAAGTTTAATATGAAGACCTTTTACAAAAATTAAACCAGCAATATATTCAATAAGCGTCATACCTACTCCAATTAAAGCAATTGAAATTAAACAAACTGCCCAAAATGGAAGTGGTCCATTTCCTGCAGCTAAAGAAGAATAGTAAGCTGGCACTGTAGCTGGATCACATAAATATTTAAAGGTATATAGGCAAATTAAATGAAGCGTTCCAAGTCCAAATCCATATAAAGGAAGACATGGGCCACGTAAAAAACCTGGGTTAATCCATTTTTTCATTGAAACAAAACGACGAAATAAAACTTCAGCAATATAGCCTAAAAAACTTCCTATTATAAAGACATATAAAAATTCTAAAAAAGTTCCAAATGCACCGTCTGGATTTATTTCAATAATCTGTGCTAAAAAATTAAAAGTCATTAGATTTATAATAGACTATTAAAAGTAAATAACAAGTTAAATTACTGTTTTATAAGAGAGTGTTTGTTTAAAAAGTTTAAAAGTATCTCATATTCAGAATACATATAGGCTTTGTAAAGACCTAAAAAACATAAATATTCATCATCGTAATGTGGTTTTTTAAGTTTATAGTTAATGTGTTCAATACAAATTAAATTAACATCTAAAAATGATGCTTCACTATCTGATTTTTCTTTTAAATCTCTTTCTTGGTCAACTGATAAACGATCACAAACTTTATTTAAATAAGCTCTCCTACTTTCATAATATGTTGAAATAAACATCGTTGCATAATAGAGAAGATCTCTACTACCTTTTTCAGTTAATTTTTGATCATTTAATTTGATTTTTGCGGTGATTTCATTCATAAACAAAACGATTTTTTCAATTAAACGGTAATTTTGCTTGCTTAAATCAACCATTGTTTCATCAACATATTTTTCATAATTCCCAAACTTTTCATTTAAAACATTTTTATCAAAAAGTTCTGCCTTATAAATTCGATCAAAAATCTTTTCTTTATAAGTATTAAATAAATAAAGTTCACTAGTTCCAAAATCGAGTAAATTAGAAACGACAATGACCTTGCATCCTGTTGCAATTAGATTTGTAAGATAACTTAAAAAAGCATCATAATCACTAGAGGCATATCGTTCAAGATCATCAAGTATAACAACCTTATTTGGTTTTAATTTGTTTATTTTAAGAAGATAGGCAAGTGTTTTTTCAGTATCAACTTCCTCTTCAAATGGGTTTATAACATTAGGGACAATATCATTGATATTTTTTGCATCAGGATGTACTTTCATAAAAAGATTAGTATTGATTTCATCAATATTTTTCATTCCATGAAGCGAAACATAATAAAAACGTACCCCTTTTGAATCATTAGCTTTAACATATTCATTTAAAAGATAAGTTTTTCCACTACCCCAAGGACCATCGAGAAGAATAATATTATAATCACTATCAATAAACTTATTTAAATCATCTAAGATGTTTCTTTTATTCATAAACTTACCTCCGCAATTTAATGTTCTTGAAGTTAAGATAGTGGAATATTAACATAAGTTAGTTAAGTTAAATCACTATCAAAAATATTCTATACTTTTAAGTAAAAACATAAACAAAAATGATAAGGAAAAAAGAAATCTTGATAAAAATTCCAAGTAGAAATAACTCTTGATATAAATTACCTCTTTATGGTAAGATAACAAGGCTGATGGGCCATTAGCGCAGCTGGGAGAGCGTTACAATGGCATTGTAAAGGTCACCGGTTCGAGCCCGGTATGGTCCACCAAATCTAAAAAATACCTGCAATTTGCAGGTTTTTTATTTATTTTGGAACTTTTCTAAACTTTAAAATATGGTTATCTTTACTCTTAGTCAAAAAGAGTTAATTGTTCAACTTCTCTTTTATCTTTGGAGATTTTAGTAATAACTTGTTTAATCTCTTCATAAGCTTTAACGAGTTGATTTGGTATCTCTCGGATCTTCGGTGTTTATTGTGAGGTTATATTTTGCGACTAGTTTTTCAAATTTCAATTATTCATTTATTTCAAAAACTTGCCGTGCAATTTGAATTCAATTTAAACAATATACATTAAATTGCTCTTTCGTTTTCATTAGAAACCTTGCAAATCTCACCTTTTTCTATTTTTTCCATTCAACTGTAATCTTATATTGCTCGTTATATGTGAAATCCCAATTACTATCCCAACTAGCTGGTTTTTCACTTACCATACAATGCACTATTAAATTGGCTCGATTTTGATTGAAAACAAGTTCGCCCATTTCTAAAACACTTTCCGGAATTGTAATCTCGTTTATCTTTGCTTGGCTAAAAGCTTGATCACCAATTAACGCTAAATTTGTGCATTCATCTAAATTTACTTTTTCTAAACTAGAGCATACAGAAAAAGCACCTTCTTTAATAAACTCCAAAGAACCCCCTAAAGTAATTTCTTTTATCAAAGTAAGTTGCTTGAAACTATTTTTACCGATATATCTTAAAGATGTAGGAAGAGTAAGTTTTGTTATTTTTCTAGCGCTTGATGGGAAAAAACTAACATCACTACCATTAGAAACACCAATTGTCCCTTCTTTCACTTCAAATTCACTAATTTTTGTATTTTGAACATTAACTAACCACCCATCAATATAAAGACCATTATCGCTCCAATTTGTAGTATCACTATAAATTTCAGTTGAAGCAAAAGCATTATAGCCAATTGTATCAACCGAAGAAGGAATATTAACAGAACTTAATTTATACAAACTAGAAAAAGCTTTTTCCCCAATAAGTTTTAAACCTTCAGGAAGACTGATTTTGGTTAAATTTCTAGCATTATTTAAAAAAGCGTTATTAGCAATGGCAATTGAGCCCTCTTTAACTTCGTATTCGGTTACATTCAAAAAGTCACTATTGATAGCTAAAAGATAATTGTCTACATATAAAACTCCATTTTCCCAATTACTTTTATCTTCATAATAAGCAGAACCATAAAAAGTATTATGATCAAGCGCAAGAGGTTTATTAGGTAAATCAATATCTTGAAGAGAGGAGCATCCTCCAAAGACACTTGCACCAATTTCTTCAAGTGTTTCAGGGATAACAATAGATTCGAGTTTTTCGCAATTTTCAAAAACCATGTCTCCTATTTTAGTGACATTTTTAAGTTCAACATTTCTTAATTCTTTTGCATCTTTAAAAGCATAAAGCCATATTTCTTTTAAAGATTCAGGTGCAATAAACTCTTTTAAAGCAGTTTGAGAAAAAGCGTTTGCTCTTATTTGTACAAGTGAAGTAGGAATATTAATGTTTGTTAATGAAGAACAGTTTTCAAATGCATAATCAGGAATTACAGTTATATTATTTGGTAAAACTACTTCTTCAAGATTTTTTGCACCATAACACATTTTATTACCAAGACTTTTTACACTTTCTGGTATAACAAGTTTTTTAATAAATAAATTATTAATAAAAACTTCATCTCCGATTTCTATTACATCAACATCATTAATTTTTGAAGGAATTTCTACTTCATTATTAACTTCACTAATTCCTTCTACACTGGTTAAAACTCCTTCTTCATTAACAGTAAAACTTATCGCATCAGGAACATTTTCTTCCCACTTAGCATATAAAGTTTGATCTTTTGTTACTTCAAAAGGAAAAGTAACTTTGTTTAGGAAGCTTTCTTCTAAATACCAACCAAGGAATGTATAGCCATCTCTTTTTGGGAGAGGCTCTTTTTCAATTTTATTAGTTTTTAAATCACTGACTCCTGTGCCACCATTTAATTCAAAGTGAACATTATATGTGTTTTCTTCCCACTTAGCATATAAAGTTTGATTTTTCGTTACTTCAAAAGGAAAAGTAACTTTGTTTATGAAGCTTTCTTCTAAATACCAACCAAGGAAAGTGTAACCATCTCTAGTTGTAACAGGTTCACTTTCTATAATTGAAGTAACAACGTCTTTAACTTTTGAGCCACCATTGGTATCGAAAGAAACTTTAAATTCTTTTGGCTCTTCATTGATAAGTTCATAATAAGCATAAACATTAACATCGCTTTTTAAAGCAATTTTTTGATAAAAATCTGCAGTTAACTCATCTTCAAAACTTTCATTATCAAAATACCAACCCTCAAAACTATAGTTCTCTTTTTGTGGAGCATCAGGTAAAGTTAAAATTTCATTTCCACTTGTTTCAATTGTTGAAAAAACTTTGTTATCAACGTAAAAAGATATCGTATATTTTTCAACAATAGGTTCACTATTCTTTTCATAAAAAGCATAGCAATCAAGGTCTTCTAAAAGAGGTTTATTTAAAAAATAATCTCTTGTTAATTCTTCACTCCAAATATTTTTATCTAAAAACCAACCCTTAAAATCATAATTTTCTTTATTTTGTGCTGAAGGTAGATTGATCGTCTCATATCCTTTAGTTTCAATTTTTCCAATCAAAGTTGATTCGTCATAAAAAGAAATAGTATGTAATTCTCCATCTATTTCATTTGTCCCACAAGACGATAGAAATGTAACAGGTAAGCCGAGTAATAAAATACTTTTAAGTAAAATTGAAGTTTTCTTTTTCATAAATAATATCCTTGTTTTGCGTACTTTATATTATAAATTATTAAGATTTATTTCAAGTTAAATAAAACTTCAAAACATTATGGAATAAGTTCCCCAATTAATGTTTTTCGCAAATTTTAAAATTATTCGTATTTTTTAATAGCCTTGGAGAGTTAACGTTCCTGTTATTGAAATGTTCAATTTCTCGTTATAAAACTCGTTCAAGTCTTTTTCGTAGAGTTTCATCAAACGTATTGATTCTTTCTTGTAATCCCCTAAACTCATTTGTTCTTTCATAACTAGCATTATTATATTGAATTTCCTTTTATTGACAACTTAACTGTTATGGCCTATATTAGAATCACTTAAGGTAGTATTGCCGCCATAATTAGATTGGAAAGGCGCTACCTTTTTTCACATATATATAAAATTTCATTATTTTTAAAGAATTTGTCGTTTAAAGTTTTTTCATATAACTTTATTAAATAGATTTAATCGTTTTTCAGAATTTATCTAACTATAACTGCTAAGTTAGTTCCTGATGGATTTAAGTAGTTGCTAAATCTACTATTGAGCTCTCATTTTGATGTTCCAAATTCATCAACACTCTCTCCCACATTAGCAACTCTTCCTCGAAGTTCTCTTTGAGCTTGCGAATCGTATAAGGTCTCATTTTCTTTTCTTTGCAAAACTTCACTAGATAATCTAGTTTTTGACTTGTTGTCATCTTGTCAAAATCTTGTCGTGTCAATGACTCTATCATTAAGTGTTAATTACCTTTCTTTTATAAGTTTATTGTATATTTTTTTGATTATTTTCTATAGCGTTTGTGCTATCACCAAAAAAACAAAACTATTATTTTCGAACTATAGGAAATATAACTTAACCCTCACTATCTAGCCAAGCCAAGAGTTAAGTTTCTTTAACTTCTAATTATTAAATCTATTGTTTTAATCTTTTAGTTTCCACTTATCATACCTATTTGTCCTATAGCCAACGAGAATTCCTTTCTTTTTTAATGATGAAAAAATTCTTCTCGTCGTTGCAATAGAAATATCTAGTTTTGACGACACTTCATCATAAGTGATATATGGATTTGCCTTTATCAATTGAATTACAACTTTCTCCCTATCATTTCCGTTAGTTTCTAGATGCTCATTTAGGTGCTCATCACCATCCAATGAAGACGTCACTTCCATATCGTAGGGTAAAGTGACTAAAATAAAACTATCTGTAATTTCAAAGGCTTCTTTCCCATACTTGGAAATAATTTGTGGTATGCCATGACCTGTTCTTTCAGCAAAACCCAAGTCTCTTAATACTCTTATAAACCAGTCACTTCTAGGTTTACTAATTCCTTTGAAAAAATTCTCTTTAGTTTGCCCAAATGGCAAACCACCATAAGAAATGACTTCAACCCTGTCGCTATAAACACAAACGGAAGGTGTACCTCCATTAAGCCAATCATTATGACCTAAAGCGTTATAAACGGTTTCTCTTAGACAATCGATATCTACTAAATTTTTGATACTTCTTGTTGTTGGCGAAATTTTCGTAATACCAATATTTCCAGCTTATAATCTATGCATTATTTTTTCAACAGCAGTAAGGACACACTGATTCCCAAAGTCAACTGTTTCACTAAAAGATGACTTATCTTTTTCATTATATCTTGCATATATAAAACCAATATGATTTTTATCTCACAATAACTCAGCACTCTTGTTGTAGTGACCGTCTTTAGTTAGCAAACCAAGATTTGAGGCAATAGTATCATCATTTAAAGTCATTCCTACTTCATCATAGAATATTTTTAGTTGTCTGAAAGTTAGAGGATTGTAAGTTGCTTGTGTTTCTTGTAGCAAATCTTCGTTGGAAAGCGAAAGTTTCCATCTTCTTTCTATTTCCTCTTCACTCATAGAAGTAGAAGAAGTCCCATCTCTAAAGAAACAACCAGTCGCACTTCTTCCCTCTTTTTTTATGTAATAGAGTTTGGAACCGCCATCGTGTAATTGTAAGATTGTGTTCAATCAAAGAATATTTTTCTTTATTATTTTGGTACACTTTACTAGTACACATTTATAGAAAATATGATGTTTATCGTATAATTTTATCATTGCCAACATACTACACTTTTGATATAAAGCACACCCCTAGGCATTTTACATGGCGTAAAATTCTTTTTTAAGATTTATTTAGATATATCCTAATTTTATTTGATGGTATTATGCGATTGCCTCTAAATATTTTTCATAAGTTGTGTTCCACACTACTGGTT
>ULUU01050622.1_pt1 | contig 13304 bp, 11 predicted proteins | sample 1958871 | NCBI WGS metagenome assembly ULUU01 (sample SAMEA4835770, study PRJEB28245) | human gut metagenome | biome: gut microbiome; material: fecal sample | place: Denmark | collected 2008 | reverse complement strand
GACTTTCACCAGTAAGATTAGTGCCATGCTCGGCACACTACAAAATAGATTGCCCGAATTATGTTCGGACAATCTATTATAGCGCATCTTATGCAATTTGTCATTAATTATTTGATCCACCAAATCCATCGAAGAAACCGGAGTTGCCGGAATTATCGGAATTTTCCGAGTTTCTGGAATCGCCGGAGTTACCGGAATCCTGTGAGTTCTGAGAATCATTAGAATTATCGGAACTGCTCTCGGATACAAAATCGGACTGTGCTGCAAGTGTCACGGTAATGGATTTTTCCTTGTAGCCATTTCCCAGCCGTTCCATCGTCATTTTTACTTCATCCCCTGATTTGTGGGATGCGATCAGCTGTTTCAGCTGCGTCATACCTGTAATTGTCTGACCGTCAAATTCTGTAATAATATCGCCCTGACGAAGTCCTGCTTTTTCTGCCGGTGATCCGGAAACAACCTGATATACATATACCCCCTGCGGCATGTTATAAGCACTGGCAACACTGGAGGAAATATCCTGTCCCTGAATGCCGAGGAATGCAGCCTTTGACTGATCTACCTGTCCTTTTTCAATCAGCTGTTCAACGATCGGCATGGCATCTGACATCGGGATTGCATAACCAAATCCTTCTACACTCGTATCGGAATATTTTGCAGAGTTGATACCAACAACCTCTCCGCTTGCATTCAGCAGCGCACCACCGCTGTTGCCAGGGTTAATTGCTGCATTGGTCTGGATCATGTTGTTATTGACCACCGTCTCTCCGGTCTGCTCATCCTGCACGGTAACGGTTCGTCCCAGCGCACTGATAATACCGTTGGTAACGGACTGTCCATAACCAAGTGCATTACCGATGGCGATAACGCCCTGACCAACCTCCAGAGTTTCGGAATCCTCGTTTGCCGAAGCTACCTTGATCTCTTTTAATGTAGAATCTTTAATATCACTCAGCGGTACTTTAACCACTGCCAGATCATCCGAAGCATCGGTGCCCTGTACCTTGCATTCTACGGTTTCGTTATCCACAAACTGCACTTTCAGTGAATCGGCATCTGCGACTACGTGGTTGTTTGTTGCAATGTAAAGATATTTACCGTCCTGTTTGATAATAATACCGGACCCTGCACTCTCACTCTGCTGCTGCTGTGTCCCCCAGAATGTCTGATAGGATACTGTTCCGGTATTTGTAATTGCCACAATACTCGGCATTGCCTCTTTTGCGATTGCGGAAACATCGGAAAGATCCGCTGCATTGCCGGTACTCGTCTGGCTGACTTTCGCGGAAGAAGAACTCTTTGAACTGCTTACATTCTGTCCGGAAACTCCCAGCGCTTTGGTTCCTACATAGCTGACCCCGGTAAATACACCTCCGGCTACCAGACCAAAGACCAGAGCAACTGCCGCACACTTACCAATGGTAGCTCCAAATCCGGACCTGCGACGCGGTTTCCGGGGTGCCGAGCCTCCGGTCGGCTGCTGATACGGATTGTACGCATTGTATGATGTATTCTGGTATGTCTGTCCCTGACTGTTACTATTGTACGGATTGTATCCATTCTGATTATTTTGTGTACTCTGATTCTGATTTTGATTCATATTATTATAATAGTTGTTATCCATAATGAAAAACTCCTTTCCTGTTTTCTAAGGAGAATTCTACCTGTCAACTGTGTTCAAATTGTGACAAAGTTCTGTAAATTTTGTAAATCCCTGTTAAATTGCAATGCCATTTTTCTTTAACAGTTCTCTGGCAGACTCTACCGAATCAGTTCCGAGCGCATTTTTCACCGGTGCAAATTCCTTTTCCCGCTCAACCTCAAACGGAAGACAATTATCCATCATATACACCATATCCAGTATGAGTGTTTCAAATTTGTAGGCATTCGGCTCCTTCGGTTTCTGCAGCTGACCGCTTTCATCCAGATACGGAACCTTCTTCTCTACAATATGCATCGGAAGATTTGTTTTTACAATCTCCATCAGCTTATCCACACGGAACAGATAATTTAAAATCACACCGAACCCGTAAAGCAGCGAACCATTTTCATTGACAGCCTCTGCCATCTCCGGTGTCAGTTCATAGTATTCGACAATCGATGGTTTTCCATCTTCCAGACACATTGCACCCACACGTTCATACGGAGAAACCTTACGCACGACTTTCGAACCACACACACATCCAGACAAAATCGTTGCCCCGACAAACACCGGATCCGCAATCCTCTGCAATACATTGTCCACGGCAAAAACATTCAGCCATTCAATTCCACGTGTCCGGATATCTTCATCCAGATGTGCCCGAAGCATGGATTTAAACCATCCACCGTTTCCATTCGGAGACATCGCGAGAGAATCCTCCGATTCCATCAGTATGTTTCCATCAAAATCGACCGCCGGAACCATTTCCTGCACAAAAAATTTCACATAACTGCTGTCATATCCGAAAAAATCATGTTCTTCAAAAAACGCCCGTGTCTGTGCATCGTTTTTTTCACTGGTCATAATATAAAGCGGAATCCACACGCCTGCCTCATGTTTTACCTGCATCAGATTTTTTATCAGCTGTTCAAAAATATAGAGTGTTTTCGTCACTCCGATATTAAACATGCCTTTTGCCTTGTCAAATCCCAGCCGGGTACCCTGTCCTCCCGCCAGAAGAATCGCACCGACTTTTCCTTCCCGAAGTGCTTTCAGTCCCGTTTCCCGATACAGATCTTCCTTCTTTCGGATTTCAGAAAGTTCGGTCGCCTGCAGCGGTGCAAACGTTCCTCTTTGCTGTTTTTTCCGATGAATCAGTTCCAGACAGGACCAGTCCATTTCCTCCAGCTGTTTTTCCAGTTTCTCCGGCACCTGTGCATCTGTCAGTTTCTGTAAATATTTCTGCTTATACTCCATAATATTGTTCTTTACCTGTTCGTTCATGGAAACATTCTCCTTTATCTTTATTGACTTTCCTCTCCAATGACAACAGTAGACCAATCATGCCGATTGGTCTACTCTTATTCCCCAATTGATTACTGTACATTTGTTCCGCCAGTAGTTTCTGATCCCTTCTGGATCTCATCCGTGCCTGTGGCACCTACGGTCTCGTTATAATCCGATGTATTAATTTTTGCAGAATCTGCCGTGATTCCGGTTGTATTTACAATCGTGTCAGAGATTGCCTGCACCGTCTGTGATGGTGTATACGTGGCATCATCAAACATGTATTCATGCAGTTTTTTTACATTCGTCACAAGATCTGCCGGAATTACCGTATCTCCACATCTCGGCATGTTTTTCGTAGTCAGATCTGTTGGAAAACCAGTGGTGCTGCTGATTTTGTACTTGGTTACATCTTTCGCCAGACTCACCATCTGATCCAGCGAAAGTGTTGTGGAAATATCATCTACCACACTGTTACAGATTTTGACAAGTGTTGCCGGATTTGCTTTCTTTGCTTTCTCCAACATTGCCTGCAGCACAATTCTCTGACGGGATGCACGTTTAAAGTCATCTCCGGAAAGTTTTCGGATTCTGGCATATGTGGTTGCCTGTGTTCCGTCCAGATGCACCAGACCATACTGCGTCACATTCGGGGTATTCTTTCCGGTTACGCCGTCCACATCTTTCTTGTACTTGTTGATCTGGTTCATCTCGCCCTGGGTAATATTCAGATCCAGTCCTCCCAGATCATCAATCACTTCTACGACAGCTGCCCAGTCCACACACACATATTCCTTGATATCCAGATCCAGATTGGAATTTAACATCTGAACCGCCTGTTTTGCCCCGCCTCTGGCATAAGCATTGTTACACTTGAAATAAGTGCCGCCTCCGACTGACAGAAATGTATCACGGTATACCGATACCAGTTTGACATTTTTTGTCTTATTATCAATACTTGCAATCATGACAACATCGGAATTTCCCTCTTGGTAGTTATTTGCACTCCGGTTATCCAGACCAAACACTGCAATATTGGTATATCCTTCCAAAGACTCCAAGGTATCTTTGCTGAGATCATCATTAATTCCTGCCTCCGTCTCACTCATATTTTCATATTTCACACGATTTACCATGCCAATAAAATACGCAGCGACAAGCAGGATTGCGAGAAGCAGAATTTCAAATACAAACAATACAATCTTTCTGCTCTTCTTTTTCTTTCTTCTCTTTTTTCTTCTTCTATTATCTGCCATTTTTTTAATCCTTTTGCCTATTGTGTATATACAGCCATGCGTCTGCATAACTGATGCGGTCCTGTTCCGACATGGAAGTATATTTCTCCAGGTCGAGATTGGTCAGCCGCATCTGCGCGTTCCCACACTGATGACATTCGACATCTTTTCGTCTGGAAACCATACGGAGCCATCCACATTGCGGACAAATGTATATTTTCATCATAACTGTCTACCGATTATTCAAAGTGCTTTAACACTTCTGCCTTTAATTCTTCCAGCATCTGATCTGCACCATCCAGGGTATCTCCCTTAACACCGACATAAAATTTAATCTTCGGTTCTGTTCCGGATGGACGTACACAGCACCATGCATTATCGGATAACTCATAATACAGGACATTGGAAGACGGAAGTCCGGTAGCAGTCACCTCCCCGGTCTTTAAATCCTTACGGGTGTCTGCCTTGTAATCGCGGACTGCAAGTACATCAAACGCTCCAAGCTTTGCCGGAGTACTCTGTCTTGCCCGATCCATAATCTGCTGAATCTGTGCGGCACCATCGATTCCCTTAAGTGTCATGGTTGCGATTCCCTCACGGTAATATCCGTACTTTTCGTACATATCGATCATGCCATCCCAGAGTGTCTTTCCCTGTGATTTGTAAAAAGCAGCAACCTCACACAACATACATACAGCTGCCGGAGCATCCTTATCTCTTGCATAAGTGCCAGGAAGACATCCGTAACTTTCTTCAAATCCGAACACATAATTCTTTTCTCCGGATTTTTCATATTTAAGCATCTGCTCACCAATATACTTAAATCCGGTCAGTACTTCTACCAGCTCCACATCGTATGCCTTTGCGATTGCCTTTGCCATGTCGGTGGAAACAATGGATTCTACCAGTACCGGATTCTCCGGCATTGTATTATTTGCACGTTTCTGTCCCAGAATATATTCCGCAATCAGCATTGCAGACATGTTTCCGGTAAATGTCACATACTCGCCGCTTTTCGTATCCTTGCAGTATACACCCAGACGGTCGGCATCCGGATCGGTTGCCAGAACCAGATCCGCATCCTTTTCCTTCGCAAGCTTTAATGCAAGTTCCCATGCATCCGGGTTCTCCGGATTCGGATACGGAGCCGTCGGGAAATGTCCGTCGGCAACTGCCTGCTGTGGCTCGATATATACATTTTCAAATCCAAGATCGCTCAGCACACGCTTGACCGGACCAAGACCGGTTCCGTGTAACGGTGTATAAACAATCTTGATATCCTTTGCCATCTTTTTGATGATCTCCGGATGAATGGATAAATTTCTCAGCTCTGCAAAATAGGATTCATCCACGTCGTCGCTGATGATCTGATACAGCCCTTCTGCCTGTGCTTTTTCCTTCTCCATGGTCTTTACCATGTCAAAAGAAGTTACTTTTGCTACTTCCGCCATAATACCGGTATCATGTGGCGGTGTTACCTGCGCGCCGTCTTCCCAGTATACTTTATATCCGTTATATTCTCTCGGGTTATGGCTTGCGGTAATAACAATACCTGCAATACATCCGAGTGTCCGGACAGCAAATGAAAGTTCCGGAACCGGACGCAGACTCTTGAACACATATGTTTTGATTCCGTTTGCTGCAAGACAAAGCGCCGCTGCATCGGTAAATTCATCTGCCATCAGACGGGAATCATGTGCGATTGCCACACCTTTCTCCTGTCCTCCCTGTGCCAGAATATAGTTTGCCAGTCCCTGTGTCGCCTGACGGACCGTGTAGATATTCATACGATTGGTTCCCGCACCGATCACCCCGCGCAATCCGGCGGTTCCAAACTCCAGTGTACGATAAAAACGATCCTCGATCTCCTTGTCATCACCGGCAATTGCCTTCAGTTCTTCCCTTGTCTGATCATCGAAATACGGGTCATTACACCACTTGTCATATTCCTGTCTGTAATCCATGATTTTCCTATCCTCCTGATCTGCACTCCTTGCGATACATATTCTATGCTTCGCCCAAGATTTTTAAATTCTCTCCACTTGCAATTTTCTGAAACTCAATTGCTGTATGCCATTTTATCACAATCTTGGTTTTTTGAAAAGTTTTTCACGGAAATATTAGAATTCCTTAAGAAACTCATCCAGCTCCTTTTTTGCCTGCTCATAGGACCGGAAAACAATCCCATGAATGCCACAGGTTTCTGCTCCTTTTATATTTACCGGACGATCATCAATAAATACGCTTTCTTCCGGTTCCAGCCAGTATTCATCACACAGATATTCATAAATTTCTGGATCCGGCTTCATTTTCTTTATTTTATATGAAAAAACAACGCCATCCATAAGCGGAAGAAATTTCAGTTTATCCTTTGTCTGATCCAGCATGTTTTCACTATAGTTGGAAAGGATATACACATGATATCCTCTTGCCTTCAGATCGAGAATCCATTCCATGGCATACGGGAACAGTTCCACGGTATTTCCGACGGTTTTATGGATTTTCGTAATTTCGTCTGCCAGTTCGGGTGCTCCCGCAATAAATTTCTGTAAGAATTCATCCGGTGTCCCAAGTCCCTGATCGGACGTATCCCACAATTTGTTTTGAAACATTGCTTCATTAATTTTTTTCTGATTTTCTTTGCTGATTCCCAGACGCTGCATATATGCATCCGGCTCGTAGGAAACCAGAACCTTTCCCACATCAAAGATTATATTTCTTATCATGTCTTTTCTACTCCTTCATCCAGTCTTTTTACTGCCGATTTTATCATAACACAAAAACGCCGCATCGTACACACTGGTATCGACACGGCGTTCATTCGTTATGTTCTAGCAATATATCTGAAATGTTGAATTCTCCTCCTTTCCAACACTGAGCATCTGCATCTGCTGATCCAGCATGCCTGCAAACGATGCCTTCTTCTGCTTCATCTGGGATTCCCCATGATTCTCACGTGGAGACTGATAGGTAATCGCAATGATGCTTCCTACGGGTACAATTGTCTGATATCTGTCCTTGATTGCTGCGGTAACGCGCCTCCCTTCCATGATTGGCGTTCTTTTTGTTTACCTACACAATATATATCGGACATCTTTTCCATTTCTTAACCGTTTTCTGAATTTTTTTATTTTATCACCCTCATTTTCAATAAAACAAGGGCAGAATCACAATGATTCCACCCTTATCCTTATAATCATCTAAGAATGACCGAAATTTATTTTTTTGTATAGTATCCACCGTATACGATCTCATAATGGTCGAAATTCGGATGGCTGTAAGGGCTCTTGGAAACGGTTTCCGAAGTAGTTTTTGTTTCCTTTTTATCCAGGTATAAGGAGCTGGTGGATACATCTATGATGGTTCCGTTTGCATCATAGCTGATAATATAAATTTCTCCATACACATACTGACTTGTTTTGTTTACCTTTTTCAGCTTAAATGAAATACTGGAATCTGATACCTGTTCATCTGTGACAGTAACGGAAAGCTTATCTTTTCCCAGCACTTTATATTTCTGTTCCGGATTTCTGTCAAATGCCGTAATCTTTACACTGGACTGCGAAATATCAACATCTGCCGCAGATGAGACATAAATACTTTCGTATGCAGTCTTTCCACTCATTACACGATAAACAATCTCATCTTTTGCTGCAACCTCAGATCCGGAACTGTTCTTTAATGAGTAGCGTACCGCCAACCGGTCAAACGTTGCCTTCGTATTGTTTTTCACACGGATCAGAATATAATTTCCATCCAGTTTCTGAAGCTTAAGGTCAAACTTCGGCTCCGCAACCGTTACTTTTATCTTTAAAGACTGCGTATGTCCGTAATAATCTTTCCCTTTTATAGTTACAACCGAAGTTCCTGCTTTCTTTGCAGAAATGGTATACTGCTTTTTCGATTTATTGGCTTTTACTGTTGCAACTGCTTTCTTGGTGCTTGACGCACTACTTAAAGATTTCACACCGGTAAGATACCAGGTATAGGTTTCTCCCTTATAAAGTGTTAAGCTCTCATTCTTTGTGGCTGCCTCCACAGATGCCGGTGTCACCAGCGCCAGAATCATGGCAAAAGCCAGACATGCCGTAATTACCCTCTTCATTACTTTTTTCATTCTTTCAATTTCTCCTTTCAATCTTTTCATGGATTTACGCAAACGGTGCAGGCAAATGTTTTCCCGTTTACTTTCAATGTTACTTTGGCTGTGCCGGTACCCTTTGCCGTCACTTTGCCACTGGCATTTACTACCGCAACCTTCGTGTTGCTGCTGGACCAGGTAATTCCTTTGCTTTGTCCGGTCACTTTAAACGTGCCGGTCCTGCCTTTGGAAAGAACCATGGTTACCCGGTTCACCGCAAGTCCCGGGATGGTTGTTGTAGTATATGTTTTATCTGCATTCGCTGAAGTTTCCAGCGTTGATGCTGTATATTTTTTACCGGCGATCACGACAGAATTTTCCATGTGTTTTTTGCCGTTGACCACTTTTGCGGATATGCCATAGTGCTTCATAATCAACTGATAAGCTTCACAAAACCCCTTATAATTTGCCTTGCCCTGCTCGAGTGCTTTCTGTGCCAGAACCGATGTTCCATTCGGGGAAACATTCTGCTGCATCCACTGCTGGGCGGCAACTGCCTTTTCATAATCGCTCATCCCGGAGGTCACATACTGATTCCAGATAATATCAAGCACGTTTTTCTGGGAACGCGCAATCACCGTATAGGGATATGTATAAGTTTTTTTGCCAATGGTTGCCGTTATTTTTACAGTTCCGGCTTTTTTCGCCGTCAGCCTTCCATCCGCATCTACCGATACCACACTGCTATTTGAACTTTTCCAGACGGGTGCCACAGAAGCATTCAATACGACAATGGATCGGCTCTCTCCCACATACAGTTTACTATACCCTGCCTGTATTTGTAAAGATGTCTGACTGCTATAATGAATTTCGTTTGCTTTCGCATACGTTTCCGCCGCAGAACCATACGGAGTAACTATCGTAAGCCTTGCCTTGTTACATCCTGCAAATGCATCTATTCCAATCGTTTTTACGCTGGCCGGAATCTCAATTTGGTACAAATCCGTCTGATTCTGAAACGCCTGTGTTTCAATCGTGGTATATCCTGATGGAATCTTTACCGTCTGCAAATTTGTCAGAATCAGCTGGCCAAGATTCGTTCCGATGTTAGTAACTACGTAGGAATTACATTTTGCAGGAAAGGTAACTGTGCTTTTTTCTCCCGTATACATATAAATGGAACAGCCTTTTTTCGTTGTTGCACCTTTTGGAATCTGATAGACAAATCCTGCCGCATCCTGCGCATATGCAGTTCCATCCATATCTTTGACAATCTCTGCAGCCTCTGCGATATATGGACTCCCCGCCAGCAGCACGGTAACTGCCAGGAACATCCCCGCGATCTGCCGGATACTCTTTTTCTTAGCTGTTTGTTCTCGGAACTTCATATCTTTTCCTCACTGTAAATTTCCACTACTGTACGATATTATCCGGAATCTCCAGATCAGCATCTGTCAGGATCTGTCCCTCAACGACTTTATTGACAAGCTGCTCTGCATATTTTACCTGCACCTCATCCGGATACATGACATAGCTTCGTTTCGTAGGCATGGAGTAAGTCGTCGATGATCCGCCTTTTCCTGTAACTGCATAAGACTTTACATTCCAGGCAGCCAGATCTGACAACTGCATTTTTACCAATGCAGAAATATCCTCTGAACTCATACTCGTCGTAAACATCCCGGACATACTATCCATAATTGCTGAATAGTTGCTAAGCACAGTTGTCCCGGAAGAAATTTTCTTAATCAGTGCCTCAATTGCCTGCATCTGATGACGTCCTCTGGAATTATCCCCATCTGCAAAAGATTTTCTCTCCCGCACGTAGGAAAGCGCCACCGTACCATTTAACTGATTGGTTCCCTGATTGATATAAAATCCACCTTCACTTGTCCGGAAGGCTTTCTCCGACTCTACGGTAATTCCTCCGACTGCATCTACTAATGTCTTAAATCCATTAAAATTAATCTGCACATAATAATCCACATGCTCATCATACAGATTTCCAAGTGTGGCCATAGAACAGTCTATTCCATACATTCCACAATGGGTCAGTTTATCTTTTGCACCTGCTGATGCTGCCGTATCCACGTAGTAATCTCTCGGTGTATTAATTAGAAGCACCTGCTTCGTGGACGGATTGACAACTGCCAGAATATTGACATCACTGCGGCTGGTGGTAAGAGTAAGGGTTCTGGTATCGGAACCACTGATATAAATGACAAACGGATCTGTTGTAATGGATTTTTCTGCCGTCTGTGAATCCTCCGTCACCACCGTTTCTTCCTCATGATCATACAGGGTACGCGTTCTGGAAGAAAATGTTTCATACCCATCCTGTGCCTCTACCACGTCTACATATGCCACATTCATAAGCATAGCATCTGCATTTCCTTCGTATAATGCCTGCACCATGTCGAGAATATTATCATACACCTGCGTGTGGATCTGTGTCCCGACAGTTTCATTGATCTTTTCGATTGCCTTTTGGGTATGTTCGTAATCGTATTTTTCGGTAATCGCAAACACATAGTCTTTCGCATCCATCAGTGTCTGTGCCGGATCATCCGTCATCACATAGGCGGACACGGTATCGGTGGTCTTTACATTTCCGGCAATATTATCGAGCGTATTTCCGGCCTTTACAAGCATATAGGAACCACCCACACACACAATCACACATGCAAGGAAAAGAATTACACCAAGCGTACGCCTGACATAGCATCCGGTCTTTTTCTTTCCCTTTTTCTTTTTACCAAAATAAAACAGACAATATTCTATAATGAGCAGCAGCAGCAGACTTAATCCAAGCAGGATCACATACAGCGTTGGAACAATATTCAGCCACAAAACAACTCCGACCGTTGCCAGGCTCAGTAACAATTGGATCACAAGCATAATCCCTGCGATCATTTTCCATTTGCTTTTCTTTTTCTCTTTGGTTTTCATATGTCATCCCCAATTATTTCTTGTTCGACAAAACACCGTTTTTATTGCTATAGTAAATTTTTCCATTTCGTTTAATCTTCTTATTTGTAACTAGTACTCCATTTTTACCAAAGTAATAATTATGTTTTCCCACATGAATAATCTTATTGCTTTGTAATTTTCCTTTTGAGTTAAAATAATATTGATACCCGTCAATCTTTGCAATTTTTCCCGACACTAATGTTCCATCTGCCCGAACAGCATATGTACTATTCTTAAAATCATAAAGTTCCGTATGAGAATCCCCTGCAGCAAGAGTTCCATCGCTTTCAAACAGATAATTATCTCCTGCAATTGCATACACTCCGTTACGGTACATTTTTCCATTTTTCCCAAAGAAATAATCTTCCCCGTCTATATTAATCCAGTCATCCTCTGTCATTGCTCCATCTTCATTTAAATAATAATAATCAGATCCTATCTGTGTCGGATAGATATCATCCTCAACATTTTCATCATCACCAACAATATCCGGAATTAATTTATACCCATTTTTATCAAAATAATAGGTTTCACTTCCAATTTTCTTTCTGCCGACATCCATATATGCATAATTTTCATCATCAGACAATCTGAAATAACGTTTCTTTCCGTTGTAACTATGCCATCCCGAGTAATTTCCCTCTGAATTATAGGTTCCATAATCCATCTGTCCACCTTTGCGAAAATAATAGTAGTGTTTCCCTATCATTTTAACCCCGGTAGACAATGAACCATTTTTATCAAAATAATACATATCGTGGTCACGGTAGAGACCATCAGCTCCATATAATGACTGCCATCCTGTCATTTTTTTACCTGTTTCTACAGTATCTCCGCGATATAGTGTAATCTTATCATTCTCAATATGGAAAATCAATGTTTTCTCTTCATTTCCCACCAAATAACAAAGACCATAAGATGTCATGCGCTTAATCGCTGTTCCTGTACGCCATTTATTCGTCTTCGCATCTGTCTCGGAAACTCCAGTGTTCGGAATAAAAGCATAAGATGGCTGTACCGCCTCCAATAATGACACTGAATTTCCACTTCCAATTCCATGATGATTCATTTTCATAATATCACATTTTAAAGACGTACCATAACGTGAGACTAACCGATCCGATTCATCAGAATAACTATCTCCCGCTGTAAAATAACGTGTATTTCCACAGGTAAAAATAACTGCAAGTGAACAATTATTTTCATAACGTATAAAACGTTCTTTTTCTTTTGTAATACTGGTATAAGCATATGGGGAAATCTCATTCGTGTTTACTGGCCCAATAACTTTTCCAGTCGCATCACCAACATTGACCTGATCCCCAACATTCAGATATACAATTCTTCCTGTTCCCTGTGTGCTCATAAATGCTTGAAATGCTGCATAGCGGGATGGATAACTTCTTGATAAAACCGCCAGCGAAGGGTCTGGCAGATATAACGTATCAATCGTAATCCCGGAAAGTGCAAACTGCTTCAATCCAGCCTGTAAATCCGTAGAACATCCTCCAGTATGATCTGTGTGCAAATGGCTAAACATCACATCTACATGAGTAACTCCCAATGTCTGTAGCTGTTTAATGATTGCAGGTGCGTGATTGTCTGCGCCAATATCAATCAACAAATAATGTCCTTTCGATTCTAACAGTGTAGAATCCCCCTTTTTTTCTGAATTAAGATAAAATGCATAAATATTAAGTTCTGTATTATCTGATGCCTTTACTTCAGTTGTGAATACAAACGGAAGTAATAAAGCCAGAATCAATCCAAAACAAATTCCTTTCTTTCGCATAATATACGTCCTTTCATTTATGTGAAATCCAAGTAAAACATTTTTAATATACCATATTTACTAAAAAAGATCACTGTAAATTTTACATATTAAAAGAGAACAAATGAACCATCATCTATTCTCTCTTTTATTACTTCACATACGTAACATTACTGTCTTTTGCAATGCCTATCTTCCCACTCTTGCAACCGCTTATTTTATTTTTGCTGATTTCATTACCTTTGGATTGCATTCCAAATGTGATTCCGTATGCTTTACATTTATGAATTATATTTTTTATCAATGCCAGTCAATAAT
>ULUU01032808.1_pt1 | contig 13364 bp, 7 predicted proteins | sample 1958871 | NCBI WGS metagenome assembly ULUU01 (sample SAMEA4835770, study PRJEB28245) | human gut metagenome | biome: gut microbiome; material: fecal sample | place: Denmark | collected 2008 | reverse complement strand
GCTTGAATCGGTGGTTGTGGTCGGCTACGGCACGCAGAAGCGCGGCTCGCTCACTGGAGCGGTGTCCGGCGTGAATGGCGAGAATATGATTAAGACAAAGAATGAGAACCCCCAGAACATGCTCACGGGACGCGTGCCTGGCGTACGCGTGTGGCAGAAGTCGGCCGAACCGGGAACATACAGCAATAGTATGGACATCCGCGGACTCGGAGAACCGCTCATCGTCATTGACGGCGTTCCTCGTTCGACAGAGGACTTCCAGAGGCTGAACGCCAACGATATTGAGAACGTCTCCGTCCTCAAGGACGCTTCGGCGGCGATTTACGGTGTGCGCGGAGGCAACGGGGTAGTGCTCGTGACAACTAAGAAGGGTTCGGAAGGCAAGGCCGCCGTGCAGTACAACGGCTCGTTCACCTTCCAGATGCCTGCGACCATGCCGAGACTCGCGGATGCGCAGGGAGCTATGACCCTTTATAACGAAATGGCACTTAACAAGTCCGACGGAAGCGGTTCCATAACATTCACGAAAGATTTCATGAACCAGTACGCAGACGGCACCCGCAAGGCCGCTGACTGGAACTCTCTCGTGTTCTCGAATATGTCTCCTCAGACCCAGCACGATGTGAGCATTTCCGGAGGAAACGGGAAGTGGCAGTATTATGTGAGTATGGGCTACCTCTATCAGGAGGGTTTCTTCCGTTCTCGTGACCTCAATTACTCCAAGTATAACATCCGCTCGAACATCGACGCGGAACTCGCCCGTGGACTCAAGTTTAACCTGAACATCAGCGGAATCGCCGACAACCGCAGCACTCCGGATTCGGACGCAGTTTCCCTCATCCGCAACCTCTGGAAGCAGGGCGTGCTCTTTCCGGCATACGTCGATGACGCGCAGACCATGCTCAACTACGAGGGACTTGACCTTATGCAGAATACCGTGGCGATGATGACCCGTTCTATCTCCGGCTACAAGGACTACCGCGAGAAGCAGTTCCAATCGTCAGCATCGCTCGAATATGATTTCGGAACTCTTACCGACGTCCTCAAGGGACTCTCGCTCAAGGGAATGGTCAGCTACGACTTCCGCTACGACGACAACGAGTTCTTCCGCAAGTCCTACAACCTCTACGCGCAGGACGAACTTACGGGAGAGTATGTCGCCAAGGAGTTCTCCGACCACTCTGACCGCCTCACTCGTGAGAACTACACTAAGTGGCAGGCACTCGGGCAGATTCTTCTCAACTACAGCCGCACCTTCGCGGACAAACACGATGTCGGCGCGACCTTCGGCTACGAGGCTCAGAAGCGCCGTGGGGACAACTACTATCTCATCGGTGATCTCGCCTTCAGTTCACCGTACCTCACTGCGCTCAAGGACAAGACCCAATCTACATTCGTTGACATCAATAGCAATATAGGATCGTTCTATAACCTTGCCTATCAAGCTCTTATCGGTCGCGTGAACTATGCCTTCGGCAACCGCTACCTCTTCGAGGCCCAGTTCCGCTATGACGGCTCGTCCAAATTCGCTCCAGGACACCAATGGGGATTCTTTCCGTCCGCTTCCGTAGGATGGCGCATCTCGGAGGAGCCTTTTTTCAAGAACTGCTCTGCGCTGTCTTTCATCAACCAATTCAAGATAAGGGCAAGCTACGGCTCTCTCGGAGACGACAGTGACCTAAACTATGAGTGGCTTTCCGGATATGTCTATCCGGCTACAGGACGAGACGGCGAGAAAGGCTATTACAGCGGCTATGCCCCAGCCTACTTGATTGACGGTGAGATGGTCTATGGCGTGACCACTTCTCCGCTTCCTAACACGAACATAACCTGGCTCAAGTCGAAGACATTCAATGTGGGCGTTGACTTCGAGGCCTGGAACGGAATGCTCGGAATAACCTTCGACTATTTCCAGCGCAGCCGTGACGGCGTGTTCGGCCAGAATACATCCTCGCTTCCGACAGTCGTCGGTGCATCGGCTCCGGTCGAGAACCTCAACAGCGACAGGAACCTTGGTCTTGAACTTGAAATCTCTCACCGCCACAAGGTGGGCGACTTCAGTTACGGTCTCACGGGAATAGTCACAATCACTCGCCGTCAGAGTCTCAAGGCATATGGTCAGGGCCCTTACGGCAATTCCTACGACCGCTGGCGCAATGACAATCTCACCAACCGCTATCAGGGCATCCAGTTCGGCTACGAATCGGCGGGGCGCTATGAGTCATGGGAGGACATCTGGAACTACGACATCTACAAGGAGAACGACACCCTTCCGGGCGACTACAAGTATCTCGACTGGAACGGTGACGGCGAGATAAACGGTCTGGACGCGCATCCATATGCCTACGACCAGACCCCATGGATGAACTACTCCCTCTCGTTCAACTGCGCGTGGAAGGGGCTTGATTTCAGCATGTTGCTTCAGGGCTCGGCGCTCGGCTCCTATATGTACGACGAGCCGCTCTACTCCATCTGGGGCTCTAACGGAGGCGGTGCTCTTGAGCAGTTCCTCGACCGCTGGCATCCTGTGGGCGACTACACCGATCCGTTCGACCAGACGCTTCAGTGGACTTCCGGACACTACGCCTTCACCGGTCATTCTCCGGAGAAAAACTCCTCGTTCAACCGCGTCAGCACCTCATATCTCCGTCTCAAGAGCATCGAACTCGGATACACGATTCCGAAACTCCCCAGGTCCTCCTTCGGTTTGAGGGTGTTTGTGAATGCATATAACCTCTTGACGCTCACTGGGATAAAATATGTAGATCCTGAACATCCGGACTCCGACTACGGAAGGATGTATCCTCTGAATAAAACCGTTTCCCTCGGTATGAACCTGTCATTCTAAGATGTTATGAAAAAGATATTTATAGCGATAGTGTCCGTTCTTCTCGTATGCTCCTGCAATATGGACATAACTCCGAAGAACATAGTTTCTGACGACGATATGATGGGCTCGCCGAAGGGAATGTCCATCTATATGGCGACGCTTTATTCCCATATGCCGTTCGAAGATTTCAAGTATATGGCTGCATGGGGTTTCAATTTCAACGGATGGCTCGGGACGCTCGGAATTGACGGAAGCGGTGAGGCTATGAACCGCGACGACGTATTCCGTACCTTTCGGGGAGAGGATAACCCGTGCTGGAGCAACGCTTTTGAACTCATACACGACGCAAATCACCTAATCGAGTCTCTTCCGTCCTATCGGTCTAACTTCACCGAGTCGGAATATGACTTCTTCATGGGGCAGGGGTATTTCGTCCGCGCATACGTCTTTTATCAGATGGCGCGTCGCTTCGGAGGCGTTCCTCTCGTGACGCACACGATTGCATATCCCAATTCTTCCGACAAACTTGAGATTCCCCGCGCTTCCGAGGAGGATACATGGGACTGGATTTGCAAAGATTTCGACACTGCAATCTCGTTCCTCCCGGCGACTTCACTCATGAGCGGGCTCCCGAACAAATATGCGGCCCTTGCGTTCAAGGCCGAAGCTATGCTCTATGCGGGGTCGGTCGCAAAGTACAACGAGACTGTCACCGGGCGACTCACAGGTTTCGGAGACAAGACAGGGGTTCGTGTGATAGGTTTCTCGCCAGATACCTATCGCGACGCATACATCCGCTATTTTTCCGAGGCCTACAAGGCTGCGCGCGAAGTGATGGAGTCGGGGAGATATTCCCTATACAAGAAAAAATGGGCGGCAGGCGACAGCGAGGCGATGTATCAGAATATGATTGATATGTTTAGCGACCTTTCGAGTCCGGAGAACATTCTGGTGAAGGAATATCTCTATCCTTCCCTTACTCATGGACTTGACGCTTACAGTTCGCCATTCATCTTCCGTGACCCGCTTTGTTCCGGCAGTTGCCCTTCGCTCGATTTCGTTGAACTTTTCGACGGGTTTGACAGATATGCCGACGGCACAATCCGCGTCACCGACGGGAATGACAACACGAAGGGGCATTATCTTATGTTTGATTCCACTATGGATTTCTTCAAGAATGCGGAGCCTCGTCTGAGGGCATACGTGATTCTTCCCGGCGACGTGTTCCGCAACCAGGAAATCGAAATCAGAGCCGGAATATATACTGGCAGTACGCCTGTTTCTCCACTTTGGGACGACTATTCATGGAGCCGCGCAACGCAGAATTTCTACCAGAACCTGACGCAATACACCGGTACGCCAAAAACTCTCTATCTGAGCCCGCGCGCACAGTCGGGGCAGGAAATAGTGACGCTTGACGACGATACGAAGATGACGGCAGCAGGTGCGAACGGTCCTTTTTATGACGTGAAGGACAATGAGGCAAACCTTTCAGGATTCTATCTTAGGAAGTATCTCAATCCGGATCCGAACTACATCCGCGGTGAGGGCAAGTCCGCACAGCCGTTCATCCTTATGCGCTATGCCGATGTGCTTCTGGCGGCTGCGGAGGCCGGTGTTGAACTTTCAATCGATGGTGTCACCTCTCCTGTTGAGGGCGACAATATGCTGGACGTCGCGACCAAGGCAATCAATGATATCCGCGAGCGTGCTGGAGCGGATCTTCTGACAGGGAGTCTTGCTGCGGATGAGGACAGCCGCAATCAGGTGCGCCGCGAGCGCCGCAAGGAACTGGCGTTCGAGCACAAGTCCAAGTGGGACATCCGTCGCTGGAGGGTGCAGCACGCCGAGGGACGCGATGGTTTCTGGGGAGAGAAGCGTGACGCGAGCCGTTTCGGGAACGGTGAGAGCTATCGTCTGCATGGTCTCTATCCGTTCTACAGCACAGCGGCGAAGAAGTATTTCTTTGATGCGAATTTTCAGATGGCACGCGATATGGAACTGAAATATACGCCTACGGACTACTATTTCGAGATTCCTTCGGGTGAAGTGGCGAAGAGTCCTGTCATTGATCAACAACCTAATCGATGAGGATGATAAAAGGCGGATTGCTGCGTTACGCGTCTTGCCAAAATCCTCACAACCATCAGGTTGCTGCGGTTTTAGCTTCACCGCGTGCCTTGCACTCCATCCTTTTATCATCCTCATCGCCCGGCTATTATTTGGCAGATTTTGATGAAATGGTTGAAGATAGTTGAATTTATTGAAAGATAAGAATGATATGTTTAATGTGTTTGATATGAAAAAAATGGCGTTTGTGTTACTTGGTGCACTGCTGTTGAGTTCCTGCTCGCTTTTTAAGCTCGACAACTACGATGCGCCAAAAGAGACGCTCTACGGCAAGGTTACTGACGTGAAGACAGGCGATCCTGTACTGACGGACCAGGGCTCGGAAGGCATACGCGTTAGGCTGATTGAGACCAGTTGGGAGGGAAATGTGACTCCTCAGGACTTCAACTGCCGCCCGGATGGAACATTCCGCAACACCAAACTCTTCGAAGCCGACTATAACATCCGCGTCGACGGCCCGTTCGTACCGATTGTTCTTGAGGACGGAGACGGAAACCTTGTTGGGGACAAGAGTGTGAACATCCACGTCAAGGGTAGCACCGAGGTCAATTTTGAGGTGCAGCCCTTTCTCAAGGTAGAATTTGTCGGCTCACCTACCATAAGCGCAGGCAAGATTACAGCGAATGTAAAGGTCACCCGTGCCACGACTCGCGATGAACTTGCCTCGGCAATGGAAGCCACAAAGACATGGAAGGACGCTTATGCGAATGTTACTGACATCCAGTTGTTTGTTAGCCGTTCATCTTCGGTCGGCTACCGTGCCCGTGACACCCGTTGGTCTTCGGAATTGAAATATACCGGAGCCGCGTTTGAGACGGAGCTCGGCAAGCCGGTGAGGATTCGCTCGAATGGAACCATTCCTTCCGGGCAGAAGGTCTTTATCCGTGCGGCAGCGAGAATCAACTACGACACGCCGGCCGGAAGCGGGACGAGGCGGTGGAATTATTCGGAACCGATTGAAGTGGACATCCCTTGATGACTGGCCGGATATCGTTTAAACACGAGACCTGCCACCTTGTTTTTTTTGACACCTCTTTCAGAAGAAAAGTCGGGGTTTATTTATGTAGATAATGGCTTTTGAATCGTCTATATATGTAGATTTATATACTTTTTGATAACACGAATCTCAGATGAAACTGAAACTTTTGACAATCCTTGCGGCGCTTTTCTGTGTGGCGGCCTCCTGTACCGCTTCTTTTGATGGGGCGGATTCTCCGGTAGATTATGTGAGTACGCTTGTCGGCTCGATGTCCAAACATTCGATATCCACGGGAAATACCTATCCTGCCATTGCCCGTCCTTGGGGTATGAATTTCTGGACGCCGATGACCGGAACAATGGGTGACGGATGGACCTACACCTACACGGCAGACCAAATCCGCGGTTTCAAGCAGACGCATCAGCCCAGCCCTTGGATTAACGACTACGGTCAGTTTGTCATAATGCCGGTCACCACCGGGGCGCATTTCGACCAGCAGGAGCGCGCCAGCTGGTTCTCCCACAAGGCAGAGACCGCAAAACCATACTACTACAGCGTCTATCTTGCGGACCACGACGTCTTCGCCGAACTTACACCGACCGATCGTGCGGCAGCCTTTCGTCTGACCTATCCGGAGAGGGATATGTCCTATCTGGTGGTTGATGCATTCGACAAGGGTTCATTTGTTCGTGTCATTCCTGAAAAGAATATGATTGTCGGCTACACGACGAAGAATTCCGGCGGCGTTCCCGACAATTTCCGCAATTGGTTCGTAGTCGTTTGTGACACCCCTTTCGACTATGTCAGGACTGTCAGCGACGGTCGCAATATGTCCGAATCCCTTTCAAGCGAGTCCTTCCATTCCGGAGCTCTCGTGGGCTTTAAGACCGTGAGGGGCCAGAAAGTCGGCCTTCGTGTCGCTTCGTCATTCATAAGCCTTGAGCAGGCGGAGCGCAATCTCGCTGAACTTGGCGACGGAGACTTCGACCGCCTTGTCGCAGAGGGCAAATCCCGTTGGAACGAGATTTTGGGACGCATCAGCGTTGAGGATGAGAATATCGACAATCTCCGCACATTCTATTCCTGCCTCTATCGTTCAGTGCTTTTCCCCCGCAATCTTTCGGAAATCGACGCTGAGGGTAAAGTTATGCACTACAGTCCATACAATGGCGAAGTCCTTCCGGGATATATGTTTACAGACACAGGATTCTGGGACACATTCCGCTGCCTTTTCCCGCTTTTGAACCTCGTCTATCCGGACGAAAACATCAAGATGCAGGAAGGGCTTGTCAATGCCTACCTCGAAAGCGGTTTCCTACCGGAGTGGGCGAGCCCGGGACATCGCGGATGTATGGTGGGCAACAATTCCGCTTCGGTCGTGGCTGATGCATATATAAAGGGACTTCGCGGCTATGACATCGAGAAACTTTGGGAGGCGGTCACTCACGCTTCTACGGCTGTTCATCCCGAGGTGAGTTCCACCGGAAGGCTTGGATGGGAAGAATACAACCGCTTGGGATATGTTCCTTGCGACAAGGGAATAAACGAAAGCGCTGCCAGGACTTTGGAATATGCCTACGACGACTGGTGCATCTGGACACTCGGAAAGGCTCTTGGAAAAACCGGAGAAGAAATCTCTGTCTATAAAGAGAGGGCATTGAATTACAAAAACTTATATTTCGCGGATGAGTCTCTGATGTGTGGCCGCAAGGCCAGCGGAGAGTTCTCCCTCCCGCTCAACCCCTACAAATGGGGAGGCGATTTCACCGAGGGTAATGCCCTTCACTACACCTGGTCTGTCTTCCACGACATTGCCGGACTCATCGAACTTATGGGCGGTGACGAGGCATTCATTGCCGGCCTTGACAGGATTTTTGAGATACCGCCTCTTTTCGATGACAGCTACTACGGTTTCCCGATTCACGAAATCCGCGAAATGCAGGTTATGAATATGGGCAACTACGCCCACGGAAACCAGCCGATTCAGCATATGCTCTATCTCTACAACTGGGGCGGGCAGCCATGGAAGGCGCAGAAGCGCATCCGCGAAGTGATGGACAAGTTCTACACCGCCGCTCCTGACGGCTACTGTGGAGACGAAGACAACGGACAGACCTCGGCTTGGTATGTTTTCTCGGCACTCGGATTCTATCCTGTCTGTCCCGCGACCGAACAGTACGCGATTGGCACACCTCTCTTTCGCAAGGTCACGCTCAACTTGCCGTCCGGCAACCAGGTCGTGATTAACGCAAAGAACAACGGACGGGACAATTTCTATATAAAGTCTCTGAAACTGGGCGGAAAGACATACACCAAGACATATTTCACCCATGGCGATCTTGTCAGTGGTGCGAATATTGACTTTACAATGTCCCAGGAGCCTGATATGCACCGCTCTACGACACATTCCGACCGGCCGTACTCATTTTCTGATGAAAAATAAAGACAGCAAGATATGAAGAAGAAACTACTTACAGCGGCGTCAATTGCCCTCGGCGTCTCACTTACGGCCTCGGCTCAGACATTCGAATCCCGTCGTCCTGCGGAGGGGGAGCGTCTCTTCACGTCTGAAAAGATTGAACAGGTCATCGACGACGTCACCTCACAACTGACGAACCCGAAACTTGCGTGGATGTTTCGCAACTGCTTCCCGAACACACTTGACACGACGGTGCATTTCCGCGAGGACAAGGACGGCAATCCTGACACCTTCGTCTATACCGGAGACATACACGCCATGTGGTTGCGCGATTCCGGAGCCCAAGTCTGGCCTTATGTGCAGTTCGCTGCTCAGGATGAGCATCTGAAGCGGATGATTGCCGGGGTCATAAATCGTCAGTTCCTTTCAATAACTATCGACCCCTATGCCAATGCGTTCAACGACGGCCCGACAGGAGGCCATTGGATGACTGACGGTACGGACATGAACCCGAACGACCACGAGCGGAAATGGGAGATAGATTCGCAGTGCTATCCGATTCGGCTCGCGCACGAGTATTGGAAGGTGACCGGCGACACTTCGATCTTCGGCGACAAATGGATTGATGGCATGAAGGCAATTCTCGCCACTCTTCGTGAACAACAACGCAAGGAAGGGCATGGCTCGTACAGGTTCACACGTGTGACCGACCGGCAACTCGACACAAAATGCTGCAATGGTATGGGCAATCCGGTAAAGCCTTGCGGGCTCATAGCCTCGTCTTTCCGTCCTTCCGATGACGCCACGACCTTCGAGTTCCTTGTTCCGTCTAACTTCTTTGCGGTGACGTCTCTCCGAAAGGCCGCTGAAATCCTCGAGACTGTGAATCATGACATTTTGATGGCGGGGGAATGTCGTGCGCTTGCCGATGAGGTTGAGACTGCGCTGAAGGAAAATGCTGTGGTCTATCACCCGAAATTCGGGAATATATATGCCTTTGAAGTCGATGGATTCGGCAATTCGTATCTTATGGACGACGCTAATGTGCCGAGTCTTCTCGCGCTTGCCTATCTTGGTGACGTCGCTCCTGACAACCCCGTTTACCGCAATACGCGCCGTTTCGTCCTAAGCGACAGTAATCCCTATTTTTTCAAGGGCACTGCCGGAGAGGGAATCGGCGGCCCGCACATCGGTTACGATATGATCTGGCCGATGAGCATAATGATGAGGGCATTCACCTCGACTGATGACAATGAAATACGGGACTGCATAGTGATGCTGATGAACACCGACGCCGGAACCGGATTTATGCATGAGTCCTTCCACAAGGACAATCCTGAGAACTTCACTCGCGCATGGTTCGCATGGCAGAACACGCTGTTCGGCGAACTGATTCTGAAACTCATCCATGATGGAAAGCTCGGTGTTCTGGACACCATCGGGCTTGACCATGACGGAAAGGCTGTCGCACAGTACGATAAGCCGGACCGCTGTCAGAGTACGGGGTATCAGTCTCTTCGGGAGCGCTGCGAAAAGGTTTCATTCAAGGATCAGGGCATCGTTCGCGATGCCTTTCTTTATCGTCCTGCTAGACATGCCGGGACAGCGGATTCTGTTTCCTCAGACTCTGTCGGCTCGGGGGACGAGGCTTCTGGACAGACTGACGGGATGCCGCTCGTGGTTGTCCTGCACGGTTACGGCGGGAAAGCCCTCGACGATGGCCTCCGCTTTATTGAACTTGCTGACCTACACGGTTTTGCCGTCTGCTGGCCTCAGGGCGCCGAGGACGGCACCGGACACAGCTGCTGGAATGTCGGCTATCCATTTCAAGCTGACTACTGCATAGACGACACAGCCTATCTTCGCCGCCTTGTCAGACACCTACAGAAGAATTTCGGCGTCAGTCGCCGCAATGTCTTTCTCACCGGAATGTCCAACGGCGGAGAGATGTGCTACAAGATGGCCGCGGAGCACCCTGAGACTTTCTCTGCAATAGCCTCTATTGCTGGCCTGACACTGACTTCAATGAGCACGGACTACCGCCGTCCAATCCCATTTATGGAGGTTCACGGCACTGACGACAAGACTTCTGCTTGGGATGGTGACCCTCAAAACAAGGGCGGCTGGGGAGCCTATCTCTCCGTTCCCGCTGCTCTTTCACACATAATTTCTGCCAACCGCTGCGTTGGCGAAACCATATCGGAAATTCCGTCCGAGCACAAGAGAGTCATCCTCCACCGCTTCACCGGAGGTCTTCCGGCCTTCAAGAACGGCTCCCCAGCCGACGTCCTTCTCTATGAGGTTCTCGGCGGCGACCACAGCTGGTCCGACCGCTACATTCCCACCTGCGACCTTGTCTGGGATTTTTTCTCAGGTTATCTCAGATAAAAAATGATGCTTACTCCACGAATTATGGGAGAATGTGTTTGTGGATTTTGATGTGTTAAGAACTTACAAACTGCGACCAGCTTATGTTCTTTGCTTCGGCAATATTTTCGATTTCGTCCGGAAGGTTGACGAAGAAGTCGAATCCTGTCCATTCTTCGACTTGGTCTACGCTCTTTCTGTAATTATCGAAATTGTCCCCACTCTCATAGGCTTTATGTTCGAACCAAAATGCTGTGCAACTGGCATCGGTGACTGATGCTGCCACGTACTTCACTCTTAGAACGAGTTTATAGAAGTAGGGGGGAACAGGAACTTGCTGTTCGGGATGTTTTGCAGGACTAATGTGTTGAATTTGAGGAGTTTCATTTCCTTTACGGAAAGATACACCGGTAGTCACGAATATTTCTTCGTTCTTAGCCAAAACTTGAACAGCGGACTCTAAATTTTTCCATATTCCATTGTTGAACCCATTGTGAATTTGCGGTACTTGATTCGTTACATAGAAGGTTTGCTGCTGCATCGTTTCGTCGCTGTTTCGTGAGCCATTCGGGCACATATGTCCTCTCGCATAATTTTCAATGGAATAACTGCCGTCGCAAACTTGAATTTGGCGGTCCTCGCTAATGCTTGGGTTGAAAGTCCAAGTATTTATACGGCCATTGAGCATGTGACTGTTGTTAAGCGGATAGGCGGTCCAAAGCGGTGCCATCATTTCAGTGTCGTAGAAAACTGTATAGTTCCTTTTTTCACCTGCATAGGTTGTGTTTACCACATAGCGGGTACCATCTTCCTTTATGGAAGCGAGTTCCAGCCAGTCTTTGTCCAAAACGGTCTGTGAGCCGCCTGGAGTGTTGCCACCGGGAGTTTCGCCTCCCTGTGAGTCTCCACCAGGCGTTTCTCCGCCCGGAGTTTCCCCTCCGGGCGTGCTGCCGCCTGTCTTTTCCAAAACGATGTCGTCAACAAGTGTTACTGCGCTTGGCACAAATTTGAGGTCGAGCGACTTGACAGTCGAAGAAATGGTGAAATCCAATTTCTGAACAATATCAAAAGACGTGGTTGTCGCTTCAAACTGGCCGTTTACTTCAGACCACTCCGTCGCTGATGATTCCTTATAATGAAGTTTCACATTTGAAGTCTTTTGGAGCGTCCTGACTTGAGCGGAAAGTGTCAACGATGTTTCTCCCTCAACGACAATGTTCTCGACTGTAAATGTACCATTTTTTGCGATATATAAATATGGATTACTTGGTGAATGACCGTTTTTGTTGAACCTTATATCCGTGTTATTTCCTGTATAGACATATTTCAGTTTGTCGGATACTCCGGTTCCGCTTACGCCGGTAACATTCGGTTGGTGTTTGCCTTGCTCTGTGACATAACGGAAATTCTCAACAAAAATACGGCTCTCAATCTGCTTCTCTTCGCAGTTCTCCGCCGTCAAACTAAGGTTTATCACAGCCAGCTGACTCTCCGGAAATGACAGGTCCTTTGGCAGAGTGACTTCCTTGGAGAAGGAATAATCCTCGCTCTCGCCTGAAAATGTCAGTTTCACTCCGGCTTTGATTGTGGTAGGATTAACAACCAGCCAGACCGCATTGTTGCTATTCTGCGCGTTTTCGCCAAAGACCGGCCCGTCTGTGCCAAGATACAAGGCTGTGACGACGTTATTTTCGACAGTCCATTTCTCGATGCTTGCCTTCGCCAAATCAATGGCGGCACGACCGGTGAGAATTGTGTCTTTCGGTGCCGTGATAGAAAACTCTTTAAGCTTTTGTCCGTTGAGAAGTTCAGGTCCGTTCAGATTCACTTTCACAATGGAGAACATTCTCTTGAAGAAGAGGTCGGCCGGTCTGATTTCTCCGTTTGTTGCCGAGTAAGATGCCTCTTGCGCTACGAGAACATCGCAGGATTGGTCGATTGTGTGGCGGCTCGGCTTTTGGACAGAAGCCAAATTAATTCCTACCCGACTTTTACTTGTACTGTTTAATCCGGCCTGGAATGCGGAAGCCGGCGCAAACGATTTGAATTGCCCGGTTTCTGTTATGCCTGTAATTTTTCCTTCAAATTTTGCTATGATGCCCTCTTCGTTTGTGTTTTTCAATATCGCTGTGGGCTTCTTCGTGTTGTTATCAATTTTCCCGACAAATATCGCCAATTCGTCATCTTTAGACCACTTCGGAGTGTATGTGCCATCGAAATTGTTGTCTATAAAAGACTTGACGGCAGCATTTTCCTTAGTCTCAACGATAAATCTGTAGACTCTCCCTTCTTTTGAAGGCTCATTGATTGTTTCTTTTACGCAAGATGCTGCGAAAAGCGAGAATGCTATGACAGCAGCTGTTTTGATTAGTCTTTTCATAGTTTCTGCTGTTTTAAAGGTCATGGATGTGATTCTCATTCTCGCTGACTGTGGCACCAGCTTGGTTTGCCCCCCCCAGGTTACTTTGTGCGAAGCCTTGCTCTATTGAGAAGATTTCGACAGACACAGTAGGTGTCTCGTAGATTGTGTTTGTCATAGTGTACTAAGTTTTATGTTGCATTTATGAAACTTTTCTCACGTTTCAAGTTGCAAAAATATTAATAATTATCAAATTTCAAAAAAAAATTTATCTGATCAC
>ULUU01054738.1_pt1 | contig 13415 bp, 6 predicted proteins | sample 1958871 | NCBI WGS metagenome assembly ULUU01 (sample SAMEA4835770, study PRJEB28245) | human gut metagenome | biome: gut microbiome; material: fecal sample | place: Denmark | collected 2008 | reverse complement strand
CCGCCGATAGCGGACAGCCGCAAGGGCTGTCCCTACGAGGTACGCAGTCTAAATTTTGTGTGTATTTTTAAAAGGCGAACGAAGTTCGTCCCTACGATCTGCAAAACAAACTTTTCAGAAGATTTCGTGCCGCTGTCGCGGCATCGGTGCGTCGAGGTCGCCGCACCCTACAAATACGCATCAATAAATTGTTACAATTTTCGCGGGTGGATGATATCCGCTCCTACTTACTTTGATCGAAGCGAAATAACCCCTCAGTCTTGGCTTCGCCGAGCCAGCTCCCCTGCAGGGGAGCCAAAATAGATTTTTCAACAATTTCAGTTTTATCAACGCATCCCACACAACAAAAAATCCTATCCAATAGCGGATAGGATTTTTGTCTTATAATCATTGCTGAGTTTTTATACTCTGTTGCTCGGTCGGTCTTCGATTATCCTGCCGTCGGATATCCTGACAACGCGCGTTCCCTCTTCGGCGATCTCGTTGTCGTGGGTGATGAGGATTATCGTGCGCCCCTCGTCGTTGAGTTCATGGAGTATCTTCATGACCTCCTTGCCGGAGTGCGAGTCGAGGTTGCCGGTCGGTTCGTCCGCGAGGATTATCGGCGGGCGCGCGGCGACTGCACGGGCTATTGCGACTCTCTGCTGCTGACCGCCGGACATCTGCGAGGGCAGGTGGTTCATGCGCTTTTCGAGCCCGACTCGGCGCAGCGCGTCGACCGAGAGCTTCTCGCGCTCCTCTTTCTTTACGCCTCTGTATATCAGCGGCAGCTCAACATTTCCCTTTGCTGTGAGGCTCGGGATCAGATTGAAGCCCTGGAATATAAAGCCGATTTCTTTGTTGCGTATCTCCGAAAGCTCGTCGTCCGACAGGTTAGAAACATCTTTGCCGTCGATGAGATATTCGCCGCTCGTGCAGATGTCGAGCAGACCGAGCATGTTCATCAGCGTCGATTTGCCCGAGCCGGAGTGACCGACGATCATCAGAAATTCTCCGCGGTCAACGGTCAGCGAAACTCCGTCGAGCGCGTGAACTTCGTTCTCGCCGGGATTGTATATTTTATATGCGTCCTTGACTTCGATAAGATGCGCCATTGCAAAGCTCCTCAAGTGTTTTTTATAATTTTATCGCGATGTTGTTCATCAAGTCAAGTCAACATTTGTAAATTATTTTCGCGGCGGTATATTTCTTTCGCGCGTGCAGAAAATAGACGCAAGGGAGATGAAAGTATGTCGCTGTCCGGAAAAGAATATGAAAAAATGACGAAGCGCGCCTCGCCGCCGAGCCCGAAGCTGATGAACCTGCTGAAAGCTTTTTTGATAGGCGGGCTCATCTGCGCGATAGGCGAGGGATTTTCTATGCTCTATGAGTCGCTCGGCGCGGACGAAAAGACGGTGTCGAGCCTTGTACCATGTACTCTTGTCGTTATTGCCGCTGTGCTGACCGCTCTCGGCGTGTTCGATAAAATCGCCCGTCATGCGGGCGCCGGTACACTCGTGCCGATAACCGGCTTTGCAAATGCAGTCGTTTCGCCCGCAATGGAGTTCCAGAGCGAGGGCAGGATTCTCGGCACGGGCGCGAATATGTTCAAGGTTGCGGGGCCTGTTATAGTCTATGGCAGTGCCGCGGCGGTCGTCTACGGCGTGATTTATTATATCGCGCTCAGGATAATGGGGTGAACCGATGGCAGAGAGAATTGGAAAATACACGCTGAAATTCGGCAGCTGTCCGGGGATAATCGCATCCGCCGCGATAGTCGGCAGCAAGGAGGGGGACGGACCTCTCGGCGGGAGCTTCGATGAAATTATAACCGACGGCACATTCGGCGAAAAAACATGGGAGAAGGCGGAGAGCGCGTTTCAGCACCGCGCCGTGGTGAAGGCTATTGAAAAATCCGGCATAACCGCCGCCGATATAGATATGCTAATGGCGGGTGATTTGCTCAGCCAGTGCAGCGGTTCGGCGTTCGGCGCGCGCGATCTTGGCATACCGTTTGTCGGGCTTTACGGCGCGTGCTCGACAATGGCTCTGTCTCTGGCATTGGCGGCGCTGAGTGTCGATTCGGGTGCGGCGCGTATAGCCGCCGCGGCAACTTCGTCGCACTTCTGCTCGGCGGAGAAGCAGTTCCGCACACCGCTCGAATACGGCGGTCAGCGTCCTCCGACTGCCCAGTGGACGGCGACGGCGGCAGGGTGCGCCGTGATAGGAAAGTCCGCGTCGCCGCATATAGAAGCCGCCACATTCGGCAGGATAACCGACTACGGAGTCAAAGACGCAAACAACATGGGTGCGGCTATGGCGCCCGCCGCGTGCTCGACAATAACCGCCTTTTTGCAGGACACAAAAACACAGCCGGAGGATCTCGACCTTATCCTGACTGGCGACCTCGGCTATGTCGGTTCAACGCTCCTGCGCGAGCTGATGAGAAAGCAGGAGCATATCGATATCACGACCTGCCACAACGACTGCGGACTGATGCTCTATCGGCTCAACGAGCAGGATGTGAACTCCGGCGGCTCGGGCTGCGGATGCAGCGCGGCGGTGGTCTGCTCGCATATCGTCAGCGAGATGCGCTCGGGCAGGCTCAACAAAGTGCTCTTCGTCGGAACGGGCGCACTGCTCTCGGCGATCTCGCCGCTCCAGGGCGAGACAGTGCCGTCGATAGCCCACGCGGTCCTGCTGACAAACTGAAAGGGGATAGCAATGGATACTGTGCAGAGTGTTTCAAAGAGCCTGAAGCTCGTCAGCTGCGCACTGACCTCGATGCGCTGGCTCGATATAATCAAAAAGCTTATCGCCGCCGCGGCGATAGCGACAGCCGCCTGCTCGGCGCTGAGCATAATAGCCGCGTGCAGGGAGAAAAAGTGAAAAAACCGCGAAAGCCGGCTGTAAAGTATAATCGCTTTACGGCTGGTTTTTGTGTTATTAATAGGCTTGTCAGGCTTTCGTGCAGGGAAACCTGATTGACGAAGCCGAGACTGAGAGCTTATTTCACGAAATTCGCACTAAATTTATTACCCTGCACCTTGTAGGGTGCGGCGACCCGACGCACCTCTGTACGCGAGCGGCACAAAGTTTTCGCAAAGATTTATTCTATCGACCGTAGCGGCGAACTTCGTTCGCCTGCTTTTGAAGTCTGTATAGGGGTGACGGAGCCGGTTTTTCTGCTTATCTGTGTTGCTTTTTACCCCGATAAACCACTGCCGCGATGCCATGTTACTATACATTATATATATAAGCCTTTTTATATAGCGGTTATGTAAAACAAATATAGCCTTAAAAGCCGTGTTTTTATTAATTATCAGCAAATAAAAGCCCTACTTATTTCCATAACAAATATTAATATGATAAATAGGCGTTATTATTCTCAGAACTCATGATTTTTTGTGCAATTTTTACCCGCAAAAAAATAAAATTAATTCTCCAAAATCATAAAAGCGTTAATTTTAATGGAAATATAGAACAAAAATGACATTTTTCAACATATTTGTTAAATCTGTATTGTTAGCATACGATAAAAAATTGAACTTTCATTGTACAAAACGCACAAAAATGATTAAAAAATTTTAAACTTATTGACAAAGTGCCGAACGAGGGGTTATTCTTTACATGGGGGATAATCATACCCTCTTGCTTTGTATTGCCCGAACAGAGCAAAATGACTTTGTCGCCAATGTGTTCCGTCAATTTGCGGGAGATGGAATGCTCTGATATATGGTGAAATTTTTAAAATGGAGGTGTAAATTTGAAGAAAATGAACCGCTTGTTAGCAATCATCCTTGCTTCACTGCTCATACTCTCATCGGCTACCGCCGGCGCGAGTGCGTACCAGGCTTATAAGGATGACGCGCTGACAAAGTACGACTTTACTGACACTGCGGTTCTGACCACGGAACAGTATGCGTCTGCGCTTCTTGACTACGCTGACAAGGCGCTCGCCAAAGAGAACATCACGATGGATCTTTCGATTCTCGGTAAGCTTGATGCGACGTCTATAGACAATGCTCTTTCGAGCGTCTATAAGCTCATCAACAGCAACGGAGCCATTCTTAATCTGGCCGGCGACCTGAAACATGTCAATGTTTCCGCAATAAAGAGTACGCGCAGAAGCAACGGCACCGATGTAGCAGTTATCAAGTCACTCCTTCAGTTCCTTGCGGACAACAAGGGAATCGTCAAGAAGGCTGTCGTCGGCGGTGTCGGTAAGTACAAGCGAGACGGCGGAATCGATCTCGGTGTTGCCAACTCGTTCGTAAAGGTCGAGCTGAATGTCGAAGTTATGCTCAGAGAGATGATTTGGGGTCTTGCATATCCGAATACGGAATACAACAGCTCCAATAACATCGACAGCATGCTTCAGGTCATCATTCAGAACGCTCTTGCAGGCGTTAAAGAGATTCCTGAGAGCGTCAGAAATCTCGTTGACCTCAACTCGACAAAGTCTACATATGACTTCATCGAGGATCTTCTTCAGACAGCTTATAACGATATAGCTGTTCCGATGCTCAATGACCAGACAATGAAGTGGCTCGGTCAGGAGATTGACAAGGATACCACAGGTACTCTTGCGGGTCTGTTCAACAGGGACTTCAGGGTTTCGGCCTATACCGTCCCCGCGGGCAGCACTCTTGTTGCTGAGCTCAATAACATTGCCGGCGGCATTGTTAACGGACTTCTGAAGAACTACAACGGTTGGGTCTCGGGTGACAATTCAAAGCTCACCGATAATGTTGTCGCAGTTGCGAGATACATTCTCAAAGAGACCGGCGATTACTTCTTCCCGGATTGGCAGAAGCACATCGCAACCGCCGAAGAGATCGACGCAATGAGCAAGGAAGAGCTTATCGCTTATCTTGCGCGCTCGATTATCAACGCATCAGTCGGCTATATGTACATCCCCGAGGATGTCACGACTGTTGTGGGAGTTGCATGGGAGGCTGTTAAGCAGCTCATGGCTCAGTTCCTTCCCGAAAGAGATTACAGCGGTTATCCCAAGACTGTTCAGGGTATCCTTGACATGCTTGCGGATTATGTCGCCTACAACGTCAATCCCGGTATCGACCTCAACGCAGGTGATCTGAAGAAGGCGCTCAACTACGGCGACGGTATGGATAAGATGCTGACTACTGCCGTTCAGTGGCTTGCCGCTGACCCGCAGAATTACACAGGTCTTCTTCCCAGCACCACGATTGATACCTCTGACGGATGGAAAGCTCTTGATGATATCTTCTTCAAGCTGTTAGACAAATCTGTTCTTCCCGCAAAGTTTGCCAACAGCGGAAGCGAGACTATCCTCAAGGATATTGTTTATTCTATCCTCAACGGACTGCTCGTTGATCAGGATCTGACCTGCATCTCAGACCTGTTTGTTAAGAATGAGTCCGGCGTCTTCGCCACTCAGACTCTCAAGCAGAGCATCGTGAGACTCGTCACCGATATCCTCAACGCAGTTCTTCCGGGAACGGTAACCAAGACTTACGGCTCGCTCAATGAGATCGTTTCAAACTCTGAGCTCGGCTCGATAGTCGAGAACCTTCTCGGATCCCTGAACTCCAACAGGGACAAGCTTGTTCCGCCTATCGTCAACATCGTGGCTCAGGTCATGAAGCTGACTGATAAGGCAAAGTTCAAGGAAATGGAGATCGCCGGTTCAAAGAGAATCAAGAACAGCAGCGAACTTGATCTCACGGTTCATAACGGAAGCCAGGGTATTAACAGAGGTTATACTGATAAGAACAATAACTTCACTCAGGACAAGCTTCCCCGTTATACAATCGATAGTTGGAGCGCTGTTGCTTATAACTATGACGGCAGCAAACAAAAGGATCTTTCGGTATCCGGTCTTACTGCCAATGAGGAACTCAATGGCGGCGATAATAGGTCGGTGAAGATAAGCGGAATCGACAGTAATAATACGCTTGTTGTCTTTACTGTATATTATTTTGTCCTCGATGAGGCGGGAAATAAGCTGACAAACGATGCTTCGGTTTGCAGATTCTATTCTTATAGGCTTGATGGTGCTGATGTTGATAACAATACCAGCGGAATTAATACGGGCTCAAACAAGACAAGTGCGTCTGTTAATGATTGCCCGCCCAAACTTCTGCTGTTTAATCAGAACAACACCAACCCGCTGAAGACGATATGTGCGCAGAGTGTTACTTTCAAGGTGCCGAAGGGCAAAGGTTCACATACAGGATCTAATGCATCAGCTGATCTCGGTGGCCTTAGTTCCAACCTTAAGAGTGCGACCTCTTCGGCGTCAATGGATGGCGGAAATGCTATTACAGGTTCAAATGCCTATGACAGCATTGATCTTTGGGAGGAGACAGCTTCTATTGCAAAGTTTGAAGTCGGCTTTGACACTACGATCAATTGGGCTGCTACGGCAAAGAAGGGTAACAAAACCGACCATTACAATGGTGCTACCCGCATTATCTGTTATAACGATTACGGACTTGCTGAGCTCTACAATATAGAAGCTGGCAAGAATCGCGCAAGAACAGATTATGACAGCAGCGCGGATGCAGCTTGGGACGCATATATGACCGCCCTTAACAATGCGGCTATATATACGCTTCTTCCCGGTACGATTGCGCTCTACACCAATAGCGAATTCCTTGCAGGATTTGAAGCTAGACAGAAGGCGCTTGCCTCTGCAGTTGAAACTTTGGAGACACATTTGGTTTCCGCTTCCGTTGACTCGCTCAAGACCGCCGTTGAGGCAGTTCAGGGCAAGGACAACGCAGCCGATGCCGTTTATTGGGATGACGGTTATAACTTCTTCGGTTATGACGACTTCAATTCTGTCACATGGAACGGCTGGAAGGAAGCCAGAAACCGCGCTCTCAACCTCTACAACTCGACCATAGCTCCCAAGGAGCCCGTTGCTCCCGAGAAGCCCGGCGATGACGCCACTCTGATCGAGAATCAGAAGTATGAGAAGGCATATGCACAGTGGCAGACCGACCACGCAGCGTGGGAGACCGCGATTGCAGCGTGGCAGATGCCCACAATATCCGCTATCGATGTTGCTTATGCTGAGCAGCAGATCGAGCTTTGGGGTTCCAGACTTATAAAGCTTGCCGCTGTCAAGACGCACCTCGATGCGGCTATCAGGATGTGCACCATCGACTCCGCAGACGCTTCCAAGTATGATGCGGACAGATGGGAAGCATATTCAAAGTCATTTGCTTATGCTCAGAAGGTTTCAACCTCGTTCAACGCCTCTACGACCATGCGCACGCAGGTCAGAGAAGCTATGAACAACCTTATCTACAACTGGAAGCGCCTTATTGCTAACCCCGTTGTCACCGTCACCTTCACCTTCACCGTGAATGGCGAGACTCACGCGGTTCTCACCGGCAACCAGGGCGATCCCGTTGATCTTAGCTCCATCGAAGCTCCTGCCGCACCTGTCGGCATGCACTTCGTCGGTTGGGGCAACGTACCCGCAACGTTTGACGCTGACGCTACATTCGAAGCTCAGTTCGCAAACAACACGGATACAAAGTACACCGTGAATGTTTATAATATGGACACCACCGGCAACTATCCGGCAACTCCCGACAGCACCTATCAGGGCGCAGGCGAGACCAATTCTACAGCCGATATCACTGCCGATGCAGTCGCCGCTGAAGGCTTCTCGCTCGATTCGGCAAAGAGCACCCTTACCGGCACCATCGCCGCTGACGGTTCTCTCGTCCTCAGCATTTACTATTCACGCAACCAGTACACCATAACTTATGCTAACACGGATCTCGAACCCGATACATATTATTATGGCGCTACTGTTTCCGCCCGTACTCCCGAGAAGGCTGGCTATGCTTTCCAGGGTTGGGAGGAAGAGGTTCCCTCCACCATGCCCGCACAGAACATCACTCTTACGGCTAAGTGGAACGAGAATCCCGCAGACTACACCGATTATGACATAGCTGTTGCAGCTGCCAACGCTAAGAAGGCAGAGGCCAACTACGACAAGACCTACACCGAGGCTTCCAGAAAAGCTCTTGACGCCGCTCTTGCAGTTGACGTCTCCAACAAGAAGCTCAGCGAGCAGGGTGTTGTCGACGCTCAGACCGCAGCTATCAACGCTGCTGTTAAGGGTCTTGAGAAGATGACCTACAACGCAACCTTCTATGTTGACGGCGAAGAGTACAGAGTCGTTCCCACCAAGGTCGGCGAGCAGATCGTCGCCCCCGAGGCTCCCTCCAAGCAGGGTTACACCTTCACCGGATGGACTCCCGAAGTCGGAACGATGGGCATTGAGGATGTTTCCTTCAACGCAGTATTCTCCGCAGGCACCGTTGCTTACACTGTCGAGACATACGTAATGGATGTCACCGGCAACTATGGCGACGCTGCTATCGAGAACAAGTCCGCTACTACCGGCGAGACCGTCTCCGTTACTCCCGAGGCTCGTGAGGGCTTCTCGGTTGCAGCTGAGAGCGTACTTTCCGGCGAAGTCAAGGCTGACGGCAGCCTTGTTCTCAAGGTTTACTACAGCCGCGACCAGTACAAGCTTACTGTTGACGGCAATGTGACCAATGTTTATTACGGCGCAGCCATCAGTGTTTCCGAGCCGGCAGCTCGTGAGGGCTACACCTTCGCCGGTTGGGACAGAGATGTTCCCGAAACCATGCCCGCTTCCGATGTAACTCTTGTTTCCCAGTGGAACGAGAACGACGCTGACTACACCGCTTACAACGCGGCTAAGGCAGCGGCTGAGGCTAAGCAGGCAGAAGCAAACTTCGACAAGACCTACACCGCAGAGTCCAGACAGGCTCTCGCCGATGCCCTTGCGAAGGATGTTTCCGGCAAGAAGTATACCCAGCAGGGTGAAGTTGATGCAGCCGCTAAGGCAATCAACGATGCGGTCACAGCTCTTGAGCTCATGACCTACAAAGCTACCTTCTATGTTGACGGCGCTGAATACAAGGTTGTTACTGCGAAGGTCGGCGAAGCTATCGCCAAGCCCGAAGATCCCTCCAAGACAGGTTATGTCTTCACCGGTTGGGATCCCGAGGTCGGAACCATGGGCACTGAGGATCTCACCTTCAATGCTAAGTTCTCCGCAGGCGAAGTTTCTTACACTGTTGAGACCTATGTCATGGGTCTTGACGGACAGTACGGCGCAGCAGAGACCAAGACTGTTCCCGCAACCACCGGCGCAGCCGTCTCCGTCGAGCCTGAGGCTCGCGAGGGCTTCACCGTTGCTGACAACAGCGTCCTCTCCGGCGTTGTTGTTGCCGACAGCAGCCTTGTTCTTAAGGTCTACTACAGCCGTAACCAGTACAAGCTTTCTGTTGACGGCGTAGAGTCCGATGTTTACTATGGCGCAGCTCTTAACATTGCCGCTCCGGCAGCAAGAGAGGGCTTCACCTTCACCGGCTGGAATGTCGAAGTTCCCGCCAACATGCCCGCATCTGACCTGACCCTCGTTTCCCAGTGGAGCGAGAACGACGCTGACTACACCGCTTACAAAGCGGCAGTCGCAGCGGCTAAGGCAAAGCAGGGCGAAGAGAATTATGACAAGATGTACACCGCCGAGACCAGAGATGCTCTCGCAGGCGCTCTTGCCATAGATGTTGCCGGTAAGAAGTATTCCGAGCAGTCTGTTGTCGATGCAGCTACCAAGGCTATCAACGACGCAGTTGCAGCTCTCGAAGTTATGACCTACAACGCGATCTTCACGGTCGACGGCGCCCAGTACGAAGTCGTTCCCACGAAGGTTGGCGAGCAGATCGTCGCTCCGAAGGATCCCGCTAAGGAAGGCTATGTCTTCAAGGGATGGGATAAGGAAGTCGGCAAGATGGGCGTTGAGGATATCACCTTCGCCGCCCAGTTCGAAGAGGCGTCCGGCATTGCCTACACCGTCGAGGTTTACACGATGGATGTCAACGGCAACTACGGCGCAGCTGAGACAAAGACCCTTTACGGCACCACCGGCGCCCAGGTCACTGCAGACACAACTGCCGCCGAAGGCTTTACCTTCGACGAGTCGGCAGCTAATGTTGTCAGCGGTACCGTCGCAGCCGACGGCAGCCTCGTACTGAAGGTCTACTTTGCCCGTAACCAGTACAAGCTTACTGTTGACGGCGCAGAGTCCGAAGTTTACTACGGCGCAGCTCTTGACATTGCCACCCCGGCAGCGCGTGAGGGCTACACCTTCATCGGCTGGAACGTTGATGTTCCCGCCAACATGCCCGCATCCGACCTGACCCTCGTTTCTCAGTGGAGCGAGAACGACGCTGACTACACCGCTTACAATGCGGCAGTTGCAGCGGCTCAGGCGAAGAAGGCCGAGACTGACTATGATAAGACCTACACCGCAGAGTCCAGAGCGGCTCTCGATGCAGCTCTTGCAGAAAAAGTTTCCGGCAAGAAGTATTCCGAGCAGTCTGTTGTCGATGCAGCCACCAAGGCTATCAACGATGCAGTTGCTTCTCTCGAGGTCATGACCTACAACGCAACCTTCTATGTTGACGGCGCTGAGTACAAAGTCGTTCCCACGAAGGTCGGCGAGCAGATCATCGCTCCCGAGAATCCCACCAAGGAAGGCTTCGTCTTCACCGGTTGGGATAAGGAAGTCGGAGTAATGGGCACCGAGGATGTTTCCTTCAACGCTCAGTTCTCCGCCGGCGAAGTCTCCTACAAGGTTGAGACTTACGTCATGGATGTCAACGGCGCTTACGGCGCAGCTGATGTCAAGGTCGTTCCTGCCACTACCGGCGCGGCCGTCTCCGTCGATCCCGAGGCTCGCGAGGGCTTCACGGTCGCCGCTGACAGCGTCCTCTCCGGCACAGTCGCAGCTGACGGCAGCCTTGTTCTCAAGGTTTACTACAGCCGTAATCAGTATAAGCTTACGGTTGACGGTGCAGAGTCCATGGTTTACTACGGTGCTGAACTCAACATCGCAGAGCCCACCAAGGATCACTACACCTTCGCAGGTTGGAACGTCGAAGTTCCTGCCACCATGCCCGCATCCGACCTGACCCTCGTTTCCCAGTGGACCGAGGAAGGCGCTGACTACACTGCATATGATGCAGCAGTCAAGGCCGCTCAGGCGAAGAAGGCTGAGGCGGACTATGACAAGACCTACACAGCAGAGTCCAGAGCGGCTCTCGATGCAGCTCTTGCCATAGACGTTGCCAATAAGAAGTATTCCGAGCAGGCTGATGTCGATGCAGCAACTGCTGCTATCAACGACGCAGTCAAAGCTCTCGAGCTCATGACCTACACCGCTAACTTCTATGTCAACGGCCAGCTCTATAAGGCTGTTACCGCGAAGGTCGGCGAGCAGATCATAGCTCCTAAGGATCCGTCTGTCGACGGTTACAACTTCAACGGTTGGGATCCCGCAGTCGGAACCATGGGCACAGAGGATGTCAGATTTGACGCTATCCTTGTTGCCAACAACTCCTCCATCATCTCCGTCACTCCGGAGACCCCGAACTACGGCGGCATGCATCAGTATGCAGTCAAGGTCAAGGGCGAGCCTCTGAAGATCAAGATAGTTGACGCAAACGGCAATACCCGCACGTTTGACAGAAACACCTCCATGACAAGCGATGCCAATGCGCTCGGTATCTTGAAGATAGAGAAGACTGAGGACGGCGAAATCTGGCTCATCAATGCTAACCTCGCAGAAGGCAAGTTCACTGCTTATGCGAAGATGGCGAAGGAATACTGGGAGAACGATGGCTATGGCTTCACAGTCTCGTTCGATCAGAAGCCCGAGCCTAAGATCGGCGACGTTACCGAAGTTACCTACGACACCCCGAACTACGGCGGCAAGCAGGACTATCGCGTTAAGGTCACCGATAAGGCTGGTAAGATCCAGTTCGTCTATGCAAACGGCGGAACCACCACCCTTACAAGACTTGATCCGAGAGTCTCCATCAAGTCTTATGACGCACAGGGCAATGAGGTCTATGCAAACAGCACCAACCTCGCTTATGAGATCTGGACTGTTAACTTCAACCTTCCCGCAGGCAACTATGTTGTCAGAGCGAAGTATGGAAGAAATACATGGAGCGAAGGCCTTGCAGTCAACGTAGTTATCAGCGCTAAGCCGGCAACGGCTGTCAGCGTTACCGAGGTCAATACCTCTGCTGATTCTGTCGCAGTCACCGTCAACGGCACTGCCAAGAAGGTCAAGATAACCTACGCTTCGGGTGCTACCAGAACCTTCAACAGAGATGACGCCAATGTCTCCATCGCTTCTAACGGCGACGGCGAGATCTGGACCATCAATGTTAAGCTCACCGAAGGCGATTACACCGCAACCGCGAAGTACATCGACAACGGCAAGCAGGTCTGGGATACCACCGACTTTGCTTTCACGGTCTAAGGCTGTGAACAAAAACTGAAATCCTGCTCAAAAGGCAGGTGAGAAGGGGAGTCGCCCTCGGGCGGCTCCCCCGATTTTTTTGCCCCGAAGTTTACTTGAACTATCTGAAAAAATATGATACAATAGTTGCAGTACAAGTATAATTTTCAGGTTGGTGAAATTTTTATGACTCCGAATATCTCGAAACACACTCTTCAGAGACTGCCGATGTACCTGAGCTATATCCAGGGGCTTCCGGAGGATGCACCGAAAAATATATCCGCTACAACTATCGCCGAAGCGCTTCAGCTCAATGATGTTCAGGTTCGCAAGGATCTCGCGAGCGTCAGCTCGTCCGGCAAACCGAAGGTCGGCTACAATGTCAAGGATCTTATCGCGGAGCTTGAAACTTTCCTCGGCTATAATGATATAGATAATGCCGTGATAGTCGGCGCTGGCAGCCTCGGCAAGGCGCTGCTCAACTACAGCGGCTTCAAGGCTTATGGACTCAACATAATCGCCGCGTTCGACCTGTGCGAAGAGCCGACCGAATTCCAGGGCAAGACGGTCTTCCCGATAGCCCAGCTCGGCAGCTTCTGCCGCAAGGTGAATGTGCATATAGGCATCATCACTGTCCCTGCATCGAGCGCGCAGGAGATATGCGACCTGCTTGTTGAAAGCGGTATCCGCGCTATCTGGAACTTTGCTCCGGTTCATCTCGTCGTCCCGGACGGCATACTCGTCCAGAACGAGAATATGGCGTCGTCGCTCGCTCTGCTTTCAAACCACCTGCGCGAGCAGATGAAAAAGTAAATATAAACAATCAATCGGCTGTCGAATAAAAACGACAGCCGATTTTTTTGTATCAATATGCGGAAATTTGATGTGTTCATATTAAATTATAAATGCTGGTACAGTAAAAATGTACAAATTTGGATTTATCTATCACTTTAGCTATAGCAAAATAAAAGCAAGTGACCAGTTGACTTCTATAATAAAACCTTTAATAGCCGCGCCGCAGTGTTAGATAAGCCAATTGAAACAGGCGAGGGAACGGCTTGCGAAGCAAGACGCACGAGCCCGT
>ULUU01029312.1_pt1 | contig 13623 bp, 12 predicted proteins | sample 1958871 | NCBI WGS metagenome assembly ULUU01 (sample SAMEA4835770, study PRJEB28245) | human gut metagenome | biome: gut microbiome; material: fecal sample | place: Denmark | collected 2008 | reverse complement strand
GAGAACGAGGACGGCAGCCGCTCCGTAATCATCTGATAAAGAGGACATAAGCAGCCGGACATACAGTGGTGTCCGCGGTGCGGCAAACCACATGACGCGGCGCGAAAACAACCACACTAAGACACGACAACATTCACACGGACCGGACACCGGCGTGTGAATGTTGTTTTCTTTTATACCGACCGACACAAAGAAAAGTACCCTAAACACACTGACAACATGTCACCCCCAACCCGTCATCGACTTTTCATCCACACCACGACTGCCACACGTATGCGCCAAGACTGCCATTCTGCCACACTGCGACATCAACCGTTCCCCCTGTCAGGATGTATATAAAATCATGCCTTCAGACTTTTTGTCAGACATGACAAACCGAAGGAAATGTATATTTATGCAATTTCAGAAGTAAAAGATTTTGACAAAAAAATTCGTGAAATAGAAAACGGAAATCAGTCGCGACGCTTATGAAAAATGCAAAAGAGCCTTTTTCACAACCGAACGGGGCGAACGGAAAACCGGAATTTTCACGCTGCCCGTGCGATATTGCCCATTTCGCACTGCGAAAAAGCCCATTTTACACCTCAATAAAGGCCATATCAGCTCCTGAAATGGGCCTTATCGCACCCTGAAAGAGGCCATTTCGCAACACCGTACGAACGTCATCGGAACGCACAAAAGCGTAATCCGCTGTATGACAAAGAATTACGCAAACCTCTCAAAACTCGCGTATTTGCGACAAAAAAATATGTAGTGCGTTCCATCGACATTCTCAGCGAGTTGACGATGTATAAATATTCATCGGCAATCAAGAAACTGTATATTTATGCAATAACGCATATCGCCATGCGGCCCGTCTGTCACACCGGACTAAATACACTCTGACAGACTTTCCACCATCCCGTTACCTATGCCCCGCTCCCCCGCCGGCGGCACGTCAGCCACACCCGTGGGAATAAAAAAAGGTATGCCCCGGCACAGCCGGAACATACCCCGCGTTTCACATATCTTTTATCAGAGTTACTTCAGCAGAGCGTCGAACTTCTCCTGCAGCACTGCCTTTGTTGTGGCACCTACGAACTTATCAACGAGCTCGCCGTTCTTGAAGAAGAGCAGGGTCGGGATAGTGCGCACACCGTAGTCTGATGCTATGTCGTCGTTCTCCTCGACATCGCATTTTCCTACAACTATTCTGCCGTCGTAGTCGCCTGCCAGTTCTGAAATAATCGGCGAAAGCATACGGCACGGTCCGCACCATGTTGCCCACAAATCAACTACCAAAGGCAGTTCGCCATTCTTGTAACTCTCAAAATTCTCGGTTGTGATTTTAACTTCCATTTTCTTATTTTGCTTTGATGTTATTACTCAAAAAAATTACACCCTGTTGCATTATACATATTGCAAAGATTATGCCATTTTCAGTTTATCGTGTAACTCAGCGCCGGACACGACTCTATGTATTGTATGAACGACGCGTTAATGTCCACGCTGTTGCTCTTGCTCACAAGCAGGACATCCTTGTTCCGCTCAACGTCGTATATCATGAAATAGAGCGGAACCTTTCCCGGATTGCTCTTGATGACGGTGGAGAGGTCGTTCATCTGCGTCTCGTCTATTATTGCAGTGTTCACCATCACGGTCACCTTCTCTATGTATTTCTCCTTCACATCGTTGAGAAAGTCGATGTTCATTATGTGAATGTCCAGCAGGTCGTCATTGTTGCGATAACGCGGTACGCAGTTTGCCGTCAGATAGATGCTGTATCCTTCCTTGAACATGAACTGCCAGCGTGCCCACTCATCGCCGAAAAGCGCGAGCTCACCCGGACCGTCATAGTCCTCAATGGTCACAAAGCCGTAAGGCTTGTTGGTCTTCGTCCATCGCGAGACGACTCCCGTTACAATGCCTCCGAACGTCAGTTTGTCACGTTTGGCAAGCTCTTTCTTGTCGGCATCGCGTCCCAACTCCGAACAGTGTATGTTGCACATCTTGTTCAACACCACGGAGTAGTCGTCCAGAGGATGGGCAGAGAGATATATTCCCACGAGGTCGCGCTCCTTGTTCAGCTTCTCTATGGTGCTCCACTTTTCAAACTGAGGCAACTGAGGCTTTGCAATGTCAACCGCGTCGAACCCTCCGAAGAGCGAGTTGCTTGCCTGCATCTTCTCCATCTGATAGAGCTGTCCGTAACGCACAAGCGTGTCGAGGAACATCTCTCCCTTGGTCGTCACGCCGAAATATTGTTCACGCGGCATTCCGAAACTGTCGAATCCGCCGCTCAACGCGAGACTTTCGAATGCCTTTCGGTTGACAGCAGACAGATTGACACGCTGCGCGAAGTCGTAGATGTCCTTGTAAGGACCATTGTTGTCGCGCTCGGTTATGATTGCCTGGGCGGCTGAATCGCCCATGCCTTTCACTGCACCAAGACCGAAACGCACCTCACCTTTCTTGTTGGCACTGAACTTCAGGCGACTCTCGTTCACGTCCGGACCGAGACATTTTATGCCCATCGCCTTACATTCGCTCATCAACTTGGTTATCTTTCCTATATCATTGAGGCATCGGCTCATGTTTCCGGCCATGAATTCGGCAGGATAGTGAGCCTTGAGATAGGCCGTCTGATATGCCACCCACGAATAGCACGTGGCGTGACTCTTATTGAATGCGTAGGAAGCGAACTTCTCCCAGTCGGCCCATATCTTCTCGAGCACCTTCGGATCGTGGCCGTTTGCCTTTCCGCCCTCGATGAACTTCGGCTTCATCTTGTCAACGATGTCCTTCTTCTTCTTACCCATCGCCTTACGCAGGGCGTCGCTCTCGCCTCGCGTGAAGTTGGCGAGCTGTCGCGAGAGAAGCATGACTTGCTCCTGATATACGGTGATACCGTAGGTGTCCTTGAGGTATTTCTCCATGCAGGGGATGTCGTAGGTTATCTCCTCCTGCCCGTTCTTACGACGTATGAACTGCGGAATGTAGTCCATAGGTCCCGGCCGGTAAAGGGCGTTCATGGCTATGAGGTCCTCGAACACGGTAGGTTTGAGCTCGCGCAGATACTTCTGCATTCCGGCAGACTCAAACTGGAATGTTCCCACGGTGCGTCCATCCTGATAGAGTTTGTACGTTTCGGCATCGTCGATAGGAATCTTGTCCAGGTCGAGCTCTATGCCTTTGGTCAGCTTTATGTTGTCAACCGTCTCCTTAAGAATGGAAAGCGTGCTCAGACCGAGGAAGTCCATCTTTATCAGTCCGGTCTCCTCTATCACATGGCCGTCGTATTGTGTGGCCAGAAGTTTGTGTCCGGGGTCCGACTTATCCTCTGCCGTGCTCACCGGAACCCAGTCGCTTATGGCGTCACGACAGATAATGGTACCGCACGCATGGATGCCTGTGCCACGTACGGTTCCCTCGAGCATCTTGGCATAACGGATGGTATTTCTGAGCTGCGGATTAGGACTTGCCTCCGCCTCACGCAATTCCGGCACAGCCTTTATGGCATTCGGAAGATTCATCTTCATTCCGTCGGGCAGACGGTCTGGTATCGCCTTGCACAGATGGTTGGATATATCGAGCGGCAGTTTCTCCACTCTCGCGACATCCTTTATCGAGTTTTTGGTCGCCATGGTACCGTAGGTGATGATGTGCGCCACCTTGTCGTGGCCGTACTTATCCTCCACCCACTCGAGCACCCGGCCTCGACCGTCATCATCAAAGTCGGTATCAATATCAGGCAAAGATATTCGGTCAGGATTCAGGAAACGCTCGAACAGCAGGTCATACTTTATAGGGTCTATCTTGGTGATGCCCAGACAGTATGCCACAACCGAACCGGCAGCCGATCCACGGCCCGGTCCTACGAGCACGCCGAGCTCGTTACGCGCGGCATTGATGAAGTCCTGCACAATGAGGAAGTAACCTGGGAAACCCATCGTCTTCATGATATGAAGCTCGAATTTCACGCGTTCCGCCACATCGTCAGGTATCGGATCGCCGTAAAGACGCTTCGCACCATCGTATGCCAGTTTGGCAAGATAGTCGGCTTCGAACTTTATTCGGTATATCTTCTCGAATCCTCCGAGGTGCTTTATCTTCTTGTCCGCCTCTTCCTTCGGCAGCGGGTTCTCTCCGTTTTCGTCGGTGGTGAACTCCTCATAAAGCTGTTGCTCCGTATATTTCCGTCTTATGTCCTCCTCCGTTCCGAACTCGGCAGGTATCGGGAAGAACGGCATGATAGGGTCGTGGTCGATGCTGTACATCTCCACTTTGTCGAGAATCTCCAGCGTGTTGGCCATCGCCTCCGGCACATCAGAGAACACCTCGTTCATCTCGGCCCTCGTTTTGAACCACTCCTGCTTAGTGTATAACATTCGCTTCGGGTCGTCCAGGTCCTTGCCCGTGGCTAGACAGAGCAGGTGGTCGTGCGCTTCGGCGTTGTCCTGATCCACAAAATGCGCGTCGTTAGTACAAACCAGCTTCACTCCATACTCCTTGGCAAACTCCATCAACACCTTGTTCGCCTTCTGCTGCAGCGGGAACGTTTCTCTGTTTGCCCTGATGTTGGGGTCCTTGACCTCGTGTCTCTGCAACTCAAGATAGTAATCGTCGCCGAAGACACGCTTATACCACTCCAGCGCCTCACGCGCTCCGGCTATGTCGCCTTTCAGTATTTTCGACGGTACTTCGCCCGCAATACAAGCCGAACAGATGATAAGGTCCTCGTGATAGCGTTCAAGATCCTCACGGTCTGTACGCGGACGCATATAATAACCGTCCACCCACGCACGTGAGACGAGCTTTATGAGGTTTTTATAACCGTTATAATTCTTCGCGAGAACGATAAGATGATAGCCGCTCATGTCGCCTTTTTCCTTCACCTTATCCTCTTTCCGGCGACGCGCCACATACATCTCGCATCCCAGAATAGGCTTGAACGGCTCCTCACCGGCCTCCTTACGTTTTTTGTTTATGCCCTTACAATAATTATAGAATTCCTTTATACCGAACATGTTGCCGTGATCGGTGATGGCCATACCTTTCATTCCGTCGCCGATGGCCTTATCCACAAGGCGTTGCACCCTGGATTGGCCGTCGAGAATTGAGTAATAGGTATGAACATGAAGGTGTACAAAATCTTCCATTTTCAAGCAAATTTGATTTCAAAGTTACCATTTTAAAACTACACGACCAAAAGAATGATATGAAAAATTTGTCCAATCTATAAAAAACAACTATCTTTGCAAAAAGATAGATGTACCTCAACCGCTATGATAAAAAGAATTAAACGACTGAAAAAAATACGTCTGCACCGCGAAGGCACGGATACACTTCTGTACGGATTCATCGTTCTTGCAGCCATAGCGCTTCTGTTATGGCGCAATCTCGACAACAAGATACCGTTCTGGTTCTTTGTGGTAGTGGCAGTAGCATTATATGGAGTAGTGGTCAACTTTTTCCGCTGCCCGATCAGATATTTTCCTCAGGAATACACAGAGAACATCGTTGTGGCACCTGCCGACGGCCGTATCGTGGTCATAGAGGAAGTTGACGAAGACCAGTATTTCCATGAGAAGCGTCTTATGATAAGCATATTCATGAGTCTTTTCAATGTCCATGCGAACTGGTTTCCGGTTGACGGCCGAGTGAAACTCGTGCATCATCAGAACGGAAACTACCATAAGGCGTGGCTTCCGAAAGCAAGCGAGGAAAACGAACATGCCGACATAATCATCACTACGCCCGACGGCAAGGACATACTCTGCCGTCAGATTGCCGGAGCTATGGCACGCCGAATAGTCACATACGCCAAAGAAGGCGAGGAATGCTACATCGACGAGCACCTGGGATTCATCAAGTTCGGCTCACGCGTTGACGTTTACCTCCCGTTGGGAAGTGAAGTATGCGTGAAGATGGGCCAGAGCACGACGGGTGACCAGACTATAATAGCAAAACTGAAATAAGAAAACTGTTAGATAACAGATTGCAAATGCCTAATTCAATAATAAGAAACATACCTAACGCCATAACCTGCTGCAACCTCATTTCCGGCTGCATCGCTACGGGATATGCCTTCATGCTCGACGCAAGAACGGCACTTATCTGGATTATAATAGGTGCGGCGTTCGACTTCTTCGACGGTATGAGCGCACGACTTCTCAAAGTATCGTCGCCCATCGGCAAGGAACTCGACTCACTGGCCGATGACATCACATTTGGCTTTGCACCTTCGGCAATAGTCTTTTCGCAACTCAGCGTGATGGACTATCCTGCATTTCTCGAACCCACAAGAAACATTCTGCCATACATAGCATTCATTATGGCGGCATTCTCTGCGCTTCGTCTGGCTAAATTCAACCTCGACGAGCGACAGACAACATCGTTCATCGGAATGCCTACACCTGCCAACGCCCTGTTCTGGGGCTCGCTCATCGCCACCCAGACACGATGGCTCGAGAGTTCGCCGTGGATGGTGTGCGTACTCATATTGCTCGTAGCTCTCTGCTGCTGGCTGCTTGTGGCTGAGCTTCCTATGTTCGCACTCAAGTTCAAACAGTGGGGATGGAAAGGCAATGAGATAAAATATTCATTCATCATATTATGCGCTGTCATGATTTTATTGTTCGGATTCATCGGCAGTTTCAGTCTTATCATACCGCTGTATGTCATAATATCCATATTCATACAATTCAAGAAAAGCGGTGACAACGATAATAAATGATGCAAAAATAACGGAACAGACATGTTTACTTTATTCAAAATAATTCTTATATTCGCCCTTGTCATCGCGATACTTCTGGGTGCCACGCTGTTCAGAATTTACCGGAACATACGCGATACATTGCATAGTTTCGGCTTCAACAACACAAAAAAGCACCGCACAACATATCGTAAAGACACCACAAGAGAGGAAACGATATATACACACAACGCCAAACAGATGAAGAAAAAGATAATTCCGAAGGACGAAGGCGAATATGTGGACTTCACAGAAGTACAATGACCGACTGCAATACGCGTAAAAATATCGCTGCCAAAGGAAAAACTTGAACGAACAGAACAGGAAACAAAACAACAATAGAGAACAAAAAGATATGCCGGTATGGGTTTAAAGCCACACCGGCATATTTTGTTTATAAACCGATAAAATAAAAATCATCCCCATACACCTGGCATGAGGATGACTCTATGATATGGTTCCGACGCCTTGTGAACGACCGGGTGTCCTGTATTATGCAGTTTAATTGTGGACGTAAGTACCTATATCCTCACCGTCCATAACACGTTTCAGATTGCCGTACACGTCCATATTGAACACATAAATCGGCAGATTGTTCTCCTTACACATCGTCGTGGCAGTGAGATCCATCACCTTCAGTCCGCGGGTATAAATCTCATCGTAGGTTATGTCGCTGAACTTCGTTGCGGTAGGATCCTTCTCCGGATCGGCGGTATAGATGCCGTCAACACGTGTTCCCTTCAACATCACATCTGCCTCAATCTCAATTCCACGCAACGACGAACCCGTGTCTGTAGTGAAATAAGGCGATCCCGTACCGGCTGAGAATATGCAGACATAACCTGCTTCCATTGCTTCGATAGCCTTCCATTTTGTATAGAACTCTCCGATAGGTTCCATGCGAATGGCCGTTAGCACTTTATTTTTTACCCCGTTCGCACCGAGAGCAGAGCTCAAAGCAAGCGAATTGATCACTGTGGCACACATTCCCATCTGGTCGCCCTTCACACGGTCGAAGCCTTTAGACGCGCCACTGAGACCGCGGAAAATGTTTCCACCGCCAATAACGATACCAATCTGCACACCCATCTCGTGCACTTCCTTTATCTGTCTTGCATATTCGTCGAGTCTCACAGGATCGATTCCGAAATGCTGATCACCCATCAGGCTCTCGCCACTGAGCTTCAATAGAATTCTCTTGTACTTTGCCATATATTATTCAAATAATGTAATTCACTTCCTTGAAAGCATATTTGCGTTCGCGTCCGGCCTCATCACGCAACACCAGACGACCGTCGTGATCCACTCTCACTACCGAAGCCATGAACTGTCCGTCACCGTCCGAATAGGCGTGCATGCCGGTGCGGCGGTAGAGAACGTCATGATAAAGCGCCGCCACACGGTCGTATTCGCCGGCAAGCACCATAGAGTAATAACCTTCGAACGCCTCCAACACCTTGTCGAACACCATGTCTATATCGGTGTCGCAACCCGTTATCTGGCGCAGCGACACCGGATTCGGCGCGTCACTGCGGAACTCCTGCTGATTGATATTGATACCCGTGCCGAATATGCAGTCCTTCACAAACTTGCCGCTGATTGATGTCTCGATGAGCGTACCGCTTATCTTGCGGTCGTGCCAATAGACATCGTTGGGCCATTTCAGCGACAATCCGTCAGTCAGAGGATCGAGAGCAGCTTTCACAGCCAGCGCCTCAGCCATGGACAAGACGAACTGACGTGCCACAGGCACGCCCTCAGGACGCACCATAAGAGAGAAAAGCAGGTTCTTCCCGTCCTCACTCTCCCACCGGTTGCTGCCCATGCCGCGCCCGGCGGTCTGGTGACAAGCCGTCACAACCACGACATCTGCATCGGGCAAATGCTCCAGATGGCGCAGATATGTGTTGGTGGAGTCCACCTCGTCAAGTCTTATCTTGTATGTAGTCATGCCGTTCAGATTATCAGCAGCGGATTGAACGCGTCCTCTATGTGCTCTATTCTCGGTTCACACCCTTTCGTGCCTACCACCGTGATGATGTCGAAACGCAGCTCCTCGTCCACCTCGTGCATCTTCACATAATTGTCGGCAGCCACACACAGGTTTCTTATCTTCACTGCATCCACGGCATCCTCAGGTGCCGCGGCACTGTCGGGCAGGCGCGTCTTCACCTCGACAAAGACCACCGTCAGGGCGTCCGGCGTAAGGGCTATTATGTCTATGTCGCGCCGGCCCGACTTCCAGTCGCGCTCGCGTATGACGTATCCCTGCTGCCTCAGATACTCGGCCGCCACGTCTTCGCCCCACCGGCCCATCTCGTTGTGTCTTGCCATGTGCTGCTGTTTACTAATCACAAAAATACTGCAAAAAGGATGAAGCGCAAAATTATTAGCCACTTATTTTCGCTCATATCACCATGTGGCGTGGCCGCCCCTTACGAGTGACAAACCGCAACAGCAGCTTTCATCCTGTAGTAAGAAACGGGCACGCACCACATACCTAAACGCTAAAACCCTAATAATAATGATCCGGCACGTGCAGGAAAACCATGCCGGACCGTGAATCATCCTGAAACAATCCTCTACCAACTGAAATCTTCCTGCATGCTGTCGGCAACACATAGTCTGCCTTCAGTTTCTTATATATCGGATACCTTACCACCCGGATTGTCTCAAGAAAAAATCGGAACACGGAAAGCCACACCGGCTCCGGCGGACTTTCCACCGTCCGTTCACATATACTCCGGAAACAAGAGTTTCACAACTATTAATTTCCTTCACCGTATATCATATTTATATTCAAACACTTATAACACCAAGTTCTTGCTTACCATTGCCGAATCATCATCTGCAAGGAATATTCTCAGTCTGTCTGCACAGACCACCATCCTGTTTCAAGCCAATCACCGTAAGATATTCATGCAATGGATAAAATTCACGATCATACCACATTAACAGAATAATAACTTTAAATTCACATACAGGGCTTCCAAATCTTATATCACAACCTGAAGTCTCACCATCCGAACAATATTTCAATTCTTTTTCCGAGTGAAACAGCCCCGCAATCATCCAGCGAACGCACATCAAATGATACGATAAATCCGGTAAAAACCGTCGCCGTCAACAGTATAACATATAACATCACGACACCACCTTGTCATAAACCACCCTGATACTCTGACTGCCACGGCCCGTGACTTATCATCGAATAACGGATGAAACCGCCTGAAAGAGTCCTCTGCCAAAACTTTTGCCGAATGTCTGAAAGTGCGTACTACAATCATGGCCATCGGATTATTATGTTCTGCAAGTTAGGAAATAAAACATTACGTGTCAAGCATATAAGGTTAATTATACTTAATTAACGGAAATAAAAATACCGTGTCCGCACACAAAGAGCTGCATACTACGCCACGATGCAGACTTATGCCTTATGTAAAATACGACAACTAAAAATATCGTATTGTTAAATCTTTCGTCGTCATACGTGCGATATTTCTGAACAAAAGGCTCTGACTCTGGAAAAACGGGAAATAAATGGGTGGCAGATAATTCACTGGCTGTCACTTCGTTACATCTATAAGCCAATATGCATACCGATTGTCTGTCCTGCGAAATGGGCTTTGTCAGTGTGCGATAAAGCCCATTTCATGCCGTAATACGGTGCATTTCAGCACACGACAGAGCGTGTTTCATAGCACATTAAAACCTGTCTCGCAAACCGAGACAGAAAATACCGCGGCAAGAATTTCCAAAAAGTGTTTTATGAAAACGAAAAAACGGAACTGCGACACACAGAATGTGAGTAAATAACAACAAAAACATCTGTCAGGCGTTAACTTAAAATTTAACACTCACAATCTACTCAGTGACACATCCCGAAATATGTTCAATCACCACGAAAAAGCACAGCGATCCCGGTATATCATGACTTCGTACTATACACCCAACCGATATTATCCCGCAAGTTCCCCACCCCTCACGTGCAATCCGGACCAAAAGGGCAACCGTTGCGTTCCTTATCCCACCCGTACACACCACGCATCCCCATCATGCGCAGCCTTCTGCAAGGCGTCATGCCACCCTGTTTTACAATCCACTATTTGCGTATATTGCACAAAATGTATAACTTTGCAACTATCATACGCCTGCGCCGAAGCATACCGGCGCACCGGAATTGACAGACGTCACGCGACATTCACACCCCTGAAACAATCTTACATAAAGAACAATACAATCCTATATAAGATGAACATCACGAATGCAATTAAACGCATGGTGCCTTACAGACTGGTGCTCATGCGACGCGAACTGCTCCCGCTCTTGGCAAAGTGGACACGCAAGAACATGAAGCGCAAGGACTTCATACCTATACTGCACTTCCATCTTGTTGACCACTGCAACCTGAACTGCCGCGGATGCGACAATTTCTCGCCGCTCGCACCGGAGACTTATACCGAGATTGAGGTGTTCGAGGCCGACTGCCGACGCATGGCTGAGCTCATGGGCACATGCAACCGAATAAGAGAAATACAACTGCTCGGCGGCGAACCGCTGCTCCATCCGCAGGTGAAGGAGTTTATGAACATCGCGCGCCGCTATTTTCCACAGACTCCGATAAACCTCGTCAGCAACGGTCTGCTGCTGCCAAAACAGGGTGAGGACTTCTGGGAATGTTGCCGCCTCAACAATGTGCACATCATCGTTACCAAATATCCTGTAAAGTTCGACTACCAGAGCATGGCCGAACACGTAAAGGCTCATGGCGTGCGCTTCTCCTACTACGGCAACACCGAGGTGGTGGAAAAGACCATGGTGTGTGTTCCGCTCGACGTAAAAGGACGGCAGGACGCCACCGACAGCTTCCTGCGCTGCGCACGTGCCAACCGCTGCATCGCGCTCGACCACGGCCGGCTCTACACCTGCTCGCTCATTCCCTACGTGAAATACTTCAACCAAAGATTCGGTACGAAGCTCGAAGTAACACCGGACGACTACATCGACATACACAAGATAGACAGTTTCGACAACATTCTCGACTTCATATGCCGCCCCATGCCGTTCTGCCGCCACTGCAACCTTAAAGGAACGGTGGGCAACATCAAGTTCGGAATATCGCGGCGCGAACGTGCCGAATGGACCGGAACGGAAGACAAATAGACGACAGCCAAAGATTGAACAAAACATAAACCCGACATGAAATGTTCTTTTTCATGTCGGGTTTTCATATTATTGTAATATACAGAAAAGTCCTGTCAGCGGCCGTCCGCGCATATATCTCTCGTCCGGACAGCTCGTCACCTCGCCGGTTCGGCGTATGCCCGGCAGAGCTTCATGCCATCACGGTCGATGCAGAGCAGCACTATGCGTGCCTTGGCTGTTTGCCATAAGGCCAGCGGAGTGGCACCCTCGTGATGATAGGCGAACTGTCCGGCGTAGGCATCCTGCAATTCCGGAGAGCCACGGTCGATTATAGGAGCACCGTAAAGCTGTGTGAGATAAGCATAAAGTGCATTAACCGATGTATCATAAAAAACATTGTCGTCATGTCCGTTGTTCCACATAATGAGCTCCGCACCCGGCACTCCGACGTTCTTCCTCGGATTGACGGAAAGCTGGAAATCACTGTCGAGCACGTTTTTATACCCCGTGTTGCCCTCGTTGCCAGTCATATCATTCCAGTTCCAGCACAGGAAATCCTTATTGTCCGTCACTTTCAGAGCCACAGACTCGGTGCGGAATATCTCGCGGTCGCCCTTATAGCCCACGACATACGTGGTATAGCTGCCCGGCAGATAGAAACAATGGCTCCACTGCATGGTCATGCGTACGTTGTCCATGAGTTTGAACGAGCGGCCGGTCTCCTCCACTTTCCACACTATTGAGTCGTAACTCTCGCGCACGTCGGCCATACTCACGCTGCCGTCGCCGCCTGACTTGGCAAACGTCACGCCGAAGTTCATCTGTCCGAAGATGTTTTCCGACGTCCGGTCTGCCGTATAAGCAATCTTCACCAGTCCGCTATCCACCGTGCCATCACCGCCGTCATCATTACTGTCGTCGCTGTCGCTGCATGCCGAAAACAGCACAGGCAGCATAATTACTCCGGCACAAGCGGCCGTCCTTAATATATCATTCAACCATTTCATAACCACTGTATTTATTGAATTCTGCTTCTTTGCTAAGTTCAAGATAAAGTTTTTCCGCAGTCTTGTCATAATGGAAACGATAATAGATGACTATGTTCACACTGTCGTCATTGCGTATATACATCTGGCCGCTGTCCGGGAACAACTCCATGACACACGCCACGGTCATAGTGCACGGCCCTGACCCTATGCACTCATCGCTGTTATAAGTGCAATAGAAGTAACTGCCGTATTCCTTCTTTATTATTTCAAGTTCGGAATAATCCTCCGAATCCTGTCCTATCGGACCATTCTCGGTATATACCGAACGCCAGTTTCCGTAAACGGGAACATCGCGCACGAACGTTCCCTCACCCTCGACAATCATCCGGTCACCATCCAGAGAGAACTGCAAAGTACGTGTATCTCCGTCATAATCGAGCACGACGCCCTGCGGAATGCGGAACCACCAAATATCGCGCTTCACCTGATTGCCGCCATCATCAAACCCGTAAATCTTGCATGTGCCTATATCCCTGAAGTCGAAGCTGAAATATCCGTCTTTGAAATTCTCCGCATACCAGCGGCCGACGGCGGGAAACGATGTGGTGTAAACAAGTTTGCTCTCCTGGAAGCTGAGTTTGGCACCGCCCACATAATAGAACTCACCCTTTATGCGGCGTCCGTTATCGAAGCTGACATAGAGTTTTCGTTCCGAAGTGTACCAATTCAGCTTACCGTCGTCGTAGGTGCCTTTGC
>ULUU01037997.1_pt1 | contig 13696 bp, 10 predicted proteins | sample 1958871 | NCBI WGS metagenome assembly ULUU01 (sample SAMEA4835770, study PRJEB28245) | human gut metagenome | biome: gut microbiome; material: fecal sample | place: Denmark | collected 2008 | reverse complement strand
TATTTTATCGCAAACTGCAAGGAGACGACTCAGCGCTTTCTGTACATGCTCGTTATGCTGCCGATGTGCATAAGCTTCCTTCTGCGCACCCTCGCGTGGGTCGCACTTACGGAGGATACCGGCATCATCAATAATTTCATAACCGCGCTCGGCCTTCAGCCGCTGCCGCTTATCCGCAATAACGGCGCCGTTGTGCTCGGCATGGTCTATAACTATCTGCCGTACATGATAATGCCGCTGTACACCGTCATAATGAAGATCGACCGCCGCCTTATCGAGGCCGCGCAGGATCTCGGCTGCAACGGCGTTAATGTTTTTAAACGCGTGATACTTCCGCTTTCGGTGCCCGGAATAATCTCGGGCTTTACTATGGTGTTCGTGCCGGCAGTATCGACGTTTTACATTTCCCAGAAGCTCGGCTCCTCCGGCACGACGCTTATCGGCGACGTTATCGAGAGCCAGTTTAAGACCGCTTACAATCCGAACCTCGGCGCAGCTCTCAGTCTTATACTCATGGTGATGATATTCATCTGCATCGGGGTCATGAACCGCTTCGGCGATGAGGAAGAGGAGGTCGTGACGCTGTGAAGAATTTCAACAAGGTCTTTACTGTCATCGTCCTGCTGTTTTTGTACATCCCGATGATAGTCCTCGCCGTCGGATCGTTTAACAGCGGCATGGATATTGCCGTTTTCAAGAGCTTCACCTTTGATAACTACAAGGAGCTTTTCCGCGACAGCGTTCTTTTGCCGCTGCTGTTAAACTCCGTTATCGTTGCGCTTTTGTCCTCGATATTCGCAACCATCCTCGGCACATGCGCAGCCCTCGGCATTCACTCGATGGGGCCGCGCCTTCGCCGATTCACGATGGGCGTTACGAATATTCCGCTGACTAACCCCGAGATCGTAACCGGCGTATCGCTTGCGCTGCTGTTTGCCTTCGTCGGAACTATGATGAAGATAAACAACATCCTCGGCTTTGCGACGCTGCTTATTGCGCACATAACCTTCAATCTGCCGTATGTCATACTTTCGGTAATGCCGAAGCTCAAGCAGATGGATCCGAACCTGCGCGAGGCGGCGCTCGACCTCGGCTGCACGCCATGGCAGGCGTTTTACAAGGTTGTTATCCACGAGATAACGCCGGGCATCGTTTCCGGCGCGCTCATGGCCTTCACCATGAGCCTTGATGACTTCGTTATCAGCTATTTCGTTTACGGTCCGCGCTTTGTCACGCTGCCGGTGGAGATCTATAACTACACCAAAAAGCCGCTCCAGCCGAAGATCTACGCTCTGTTTACGCTGCTGTTTGCCGCGATACTTATAGTCATGGTGCTCATGAATCTCCTGCAGGAGCGCGATGCCAAGCGCTCGCGCGAAAATCGACGTGCGTTCCGCCGCGGAAAGAAGGTGGGCGCATGAAAAGAATAGTGCCGCTTCTGCTTTGCGCGATCATGATATTCACAATGCTGCCCGTTCAGGCAAAGGCCGACGACGTGACGATAAACGTCTATAACTGGGGCCAGTACATATCCGACGGAACCGACGGATATATTGATGTCAACAAGGCCTTCACCGAAAAAACCGGCATCAAGGTAAACTACATGACCTTCGATTCAAACGAGACCATGTACACCAAGCTCAAGACCGGCGGCAGCACCTATGACGTTATCATCCCCTCGGACTATATGATAGCGCGCCTTATCGCCGAGGATATGCTCGAAGAGCTTGACTATTCGAATATCCCGAACTACGCACTCGTTGACGAGGCGTATAAAAACACGTCCTACGATCCGGAGAATAAATACTCCGTGCCGTATACATGGGGAACGGTCGGCGTTATTTACAACAAAAAGTACGTTTCCGAGAGCGATATCGGCTCATGGGATCTGCTGTGGAACGAGAAGTATTCCGGCAAGATACTCATGTTCGATAATCCGCGCGATGCGTTTGCCATAGCCGAGCTTCTGCTGGGCATTGACATAAACAGCGAGGATCAGGACGAGCTGAGATCGGCGACATATAAGCTCATCGAGCAAAAGCCGCTCGTACAGGGCTATGTTATGGACCAGATATTCAGCAAGATGGAGCGCGAGGAGGCATGGATAGCGCCGTACTACGCTGGCGACTACCTGCTCATGCAGCAGGAAAACCCCGACCTCGGCTTCTATTTCCCAAAGGAGGGCTTCAACCTCTTTATCGACGCTGCCTGCATCCCGAAAGGCTGCCAAAACAAGGCCGCAGCGGAGGCGTATATAAACTTCTTGTGCGACCCCGAGATATCGGGCGAAAACCTTGACTATCTCGGCTACTCAACGCCGATATCCGAGGCAAAGCAGTATATGGACCCCGAGACTGCCGCGAGCGAGATCGCGTATCCGACTGAGGAAACGCTCTCGAACGGACGTGCGTTCATTAACCTCTCCGAGGATACCAGCCGCTTTACCGATTCGCTGTGGCTCCAGGTCAAAACACAGGGCGGCGTTGATACATATGCGATTGTCTGCATGTGCGCCGTTGTTGTGCTGCTTGCCGCGTATTTTATCATCCATGGTGTGCGGCGGAAAAAGCGCATAGCAAACCGCTGCAAAAGGTGGAAGCAGTAAAGCGAATATATTTTCGCTTTCCGTGCAGAATATAATTTGAATAGATCGTATTTTTGCGGTGCAGTCCATACGGGCTGCACCGTTTTTATATTTTTTGATCGTACCATCGGTTGACAAGGACAGACACGGTTTTGACGGGCAGAAATACGCCCATACCGCGTCAAGCCCCTTGACAATACGGCAAGTATTCTCTTCGGGTCTTTCCTTGTCTGTCCGCATTTGGAGCTCCGGCAAAACTGCCTTGCACCTGTCAGCGATGAATTTTCGAGTGATTTTTGTTTTTTGAGGTGCAGGCAGGCTGGCGCCCGTCAAGGCGAAAAGGACAAAAAGCGCCGAAAAGGCACGCTGTCAGGCGTATTTGCCCTTGTTAACCGATGGTACTGTTGACATATACCCCAATAGGGTATATAATACCCCCATGGGGTATAGAAGGAGGCTTAACAATGCCTGATAAAGAAATGTGTGCCTGCTGCGGCAAAACAACGAAGCGCTCGGAGGAAGAGCGCAAGAAACTGATACACAGACTTAACCGTATCGAGGGGCAGATCCGAGGAATTCGCGGAATGCTCGAAAAGGACGCTTACTGCGCGGATATTCTGACCCAATCCGCTGCGGTGAACGCCGCTGTCAATGCTTTCAACAAGGAGCTTCTTGCAAGCCATATACGCGGCTGCGTTGCAAGAGACATCCGCGAGGGCAAGGACGAAGTTATTGACGAGCTTGTTGCGACATTGCAGAAGCTTATGAAATAAAAGAAGGTGTTATAAAAACAATGGAGCAATACACAGTTACCGGCATGAGCTGCGCCGCCTGCTCGGCGAGAGTTGAAAAGGCGGTGTCGGGAGTAAAGGGCGTAAGCTCCTGCTCGGTCAGCCTGCTGACAAATTCCATGGGCGTTGAGGGCACAGCCTCCGCCGAGAATATAATTGCGGCAGTCCGCGCGGCAGGATACGATGCTTCGCCTAAGGACAGGCAGGAGTCGAGCGCGAGAAAAACTGCCGATGAGGATGCGCTTCGAGACAGAGAAACGCCGGTGCTAAAAAAGCGGCTTATAGCGTCGCTCGGATTTCTGATTGTGCTCATGTATGTTTCCATGGGGCACATGATGTGGGGCTGGCCTCTGCCGAGCTTTTTTAACGGGAACCATGTGGCTATGGGGCTTTTGCAGATGCTGCTTACGATCATAATCATGGTCATAAACAAGAAGTTTTTCATCAGCGGCTTCAAAAGCCTGTGGCACCGCGCGCCTAATATGGATGCTCTTGTTGCGTTGGGAGCAACGGCGGCCTTCGGTTACAGCACGTTTGCGCTGTTTGCCATGACCGATGCGCAGGTAAAGGGCGATGCGGCGGCAGTTATGAGCTATATGCATGAGTTTTATTTCGAGTCGGCGGCCATGATACTTGCTCTCATCACGCTCGGAAAAATGCTTGAAGCGCGCTCAAAGGGCAAGACCACCGATGCGCTCAAAAGCCTGATGAAGCTTGCGCCAAAAACCGCAACGGTCGAAAGAAACGGTGCGGAAATGACCGTGCCGATCGAGCAGGTCGCAAAGGACGACGTGTTCCTTGTGCGCCCCGGCGAGAGCATCCCCGTTGACGGCGTGGTGATAGACGGCAGCAGTGCCGTCGATGAATCGACGCTCACCGGCGAGAGCATCCCCGTTGACAAAGCGACCGGAAGCCAGGTCTCGGCCGGAACGATGAATCGCTCGGGCTTTATCCGCTGCAAGGCGACGCGCGTCGGCGAGGATACGACGCTTTCGCAGATCATCCGCATGGTGAGCGATGCTGCCGCAACGAAAGCACCGATCGCAAAGGTCGCCGACAAGGTCTCGGGCGTTTTTGTGCCGACGGTCATTACGATCGCGGCGATAACCGTTGCCGCATGGCTCATAGCAGGCCAAACGGTTGGCTTTGCGCTGGCGCGAGGCATATCGGTGCTCGTTATAAGCTGCCCGTGCGCGCTCGGCCTTGCAACGCCCGTTGCCATAATGGTCGGCAACGGAATGGGCGCCAAAAACGGCATTCTGTTCAAAACGGCTGTATCGCTTGAGGAAACGGGTAAGGCGCAGATCGTTGCGCTTGATAAGACCGGAACGATAACTCGTGGTGAGCCGCGCGTTACGGATCTTATCCCGGCAGACGGCGTAAGCGAAACCGAGCTTTTGTCCGCAGCCTACGCACTCGAGAAAAAAAGCGAGCATCCCCTGGCTCGCGCGATAACTCAAAGGGCAGAGCAGGAGCGTCTCACGGCTTTTGAGGTCGAGCGCTTTGAAGCCTTGCCCGGAAACGGCCTTACCGCGTCGCTTGACGGAGCGGAGCTTCTCGGCGGCAGCTTCAAATTCATAAGCGGACAGATAGCAGTGTCCGATGAAACGGCAAAAAGAGCCGAGCACCTGTCCGAGGAAGGGAAAACTCCGCTGCTTTTTGCACGCGGCGGAGCGCTTATCGGCATAATCGCCGTTGCCGACGTCATAAAGGACGACAGTCCGCAAGCCATAGAGCAGATGCGGAACATGGGCATACACGTTGTTATGCTCACCGGCGATAACGAGCGCACGGCAAAGGCTATCGGCGCAAAAGCCGGCGTGGACGAGGTCATTGCCGGCGTACTTCCCGACGGCAAGGAGAGCATCATCCGCAGCCTTAAGGAAAAGGGAAAAGTCATAATGGTCGGCGACGGCGTGAACGACGCTCCGGCGCTCACGAGCGCGGATATAGGCATCGCTATCGGCGCAGGAGCCGACGTTGCGATCGACGCTGCGGACGTGGTGCTCATGAAAAGCCGCCTGTCCGATGTTCCGGCCGCTATCCGCCTCAGCCGCGCAACGCTGCGGAACATTCACGAAAATCTGTTCTGGGCGTTTATCTATAACATCATCGGCATTCCGCTTGCCGCCGGCGTGTTCATAAGCGTGCTCGGCTGGCAGCTCAACCCGATGTTTGCCGCGGCGGCGATGAGTCTTTCAAGCTTCAGCGTTGTAACCAATGCACTGCGCCTGAATCTTTTCAAAATGCACGACCCGAGCAGAGATCACAAGATCCGCAAAAAATTAAAAACGACAAGTGAAAAGGAGACAAAACAAATGGAAAAGACCATTAAGATCGACGGTATGATGTGCAATCATTGCGAGATGCACGTAAAAAAGGCTCTTGAAGCGCTCGACGGCGTAAAGTCTGCCGAGGTCAGCCACACCGCAGGAACCGCAGTGGTAACTCTGGAAAAAGCGGTCGCAGACAGTGCTTTGAAGCAGGCCGTTGTCGATCAGGGCTATACCGTGACCGGCATAGAATAATTTTAGGCATGAAAAATCCGCCCCACGGGGCGGATTTTTTTATGCCTTATTATCCTTGTGAAATATCGGGTGGTCATAGTGTGCTCGCTTGCCGCAGAACGGTATCTTGCATAGACATCCTTCTCGGATAGCTCGAATTTTATTTGCGGACGGCAATTATGCACACGCAGATAAGATCCGCTCCGAGGACGATCGCCTTGGCTATCAGCCTCAGTGCCTGGCAGATGTTTTCTCCGTAGCCGAGAGAGATGTTTATATCAATAACGCTAAAGCAAATTGCACTCAGAATGATAACTGCTAAACAACACACGCCTTTTTTGATGAGCTGAGAATAGTTTGACATAGCGGCCTCCTTTGCTGCCCGGTGATATTCTGTACTTACTGGTTTACTATACCTGGTAAACGAAACGTTTTCAATGCTGTATGCGCTCGATTGCCATCTTGCGCCGATTTTCTGCGCTTCGCACAATTCGCGATGCAAAAAATCGGCAATTTTGACGGCGCGATAGAGCGGAGATAAGCTCTCCCGGCTATACCTTATGTGCCGCTGGCCAAAAGCCCCTGAAGCTGAGTTTTTACACTGTGCATCAGTCAACCCTCCTTTCTTTCTTGTTTTTTGCCCTCTGCTTATATAGACAGGAAAAAACGAAAATACAGGACACATTTTTCGAAAAAATTTTAAAATTTTTCGGGGGTTGAAAAAAGAGGAAGAATCATATACACTGAAATTGACAGGGGGGAGTAGCCTTGCTTATGCTTTATGCCGCCGTTATTGACGATGCGGAGGATATAAAGAAATTCGAAAAGATATATTACGAATATCGCGAGCAGATGTTTTTTGTCGCAAACAAGATACTGCGCGATTCATACGAGGCGGAGGACGCGGTGCAGAATGCACTGCTGGGGATAGCGCGCAACATAAGGACGCTGCCGGATGACGACGCTTGCCTTGTGCGCGCGTATACGCTCACAGCGGCAAAAAATGCGGCGCTGAACATGCTGCCCGAAAAGCAGCGGCGAGATAAAATTCTGCATATTGACACCGTTGACGAGCACAATGCGTCGTATGACGAAAGTGCGTTTGACCGCATCGCGGCGTCGGAGGATGTTGAAATGCTCTCGCGCGCGATGAGCCGCATGCCGGATATATACAGGGATGTTCTGCTCCTGCACTGCGTATGCGGCCTTGAGGTCGGGCAGACGGCGGATATTCTCGGCCGGAAAAAGACTACGGTCGATAAGCAGCTTGGCCGGGCGCGCAAGCTGCTCGTGAGGTTCTGCGCGGAAGATGGGGTGGTGTTTGAACATGGAAAAAACAAGGCCGGCGTTTGAAAATGCTATTTTGGACAGCGTCCTGCGCGACTTTGACGATGTTCCGCCCTCGGAGAGCGTAGGGCATGAGTTTTCGCCGGAATTTGAGCTGAAAGCGCAAAAGCTGATCAAAAAAAGCGGCTCGAATGCGTGGCACTGCGTGAACACGGCGGCCAAAAGGCTGCTGATCGCGGCAATAATCGCGGCTCTGCTCACGGGAACAGTGCTCGCCGTCCCGGCGCTGAGAGAGGGACTTATTAAATTCTTTGTCCATGATAACGGCAGCATGTATTTCTTCACGGTTGACCGGAATGTGATCCAAAACGCGCCGGAGGAGATAGAAACCGTATACACTCTCGGATATGTTCCGGAGGGATATGAGGTCGTTTTGCAAATGGCCAATTTTGGGTTCGCGTCGATCAACTACATGAACGAAAACAGCGAAATTATTTGGCTTGATCAGGAGCTTGTAACGGGCGATCCGCGCAACACGCTCGGCGGTCTGTCGGATTCGGAGCGCTCAACGCTTGAGCATATCGAGCTTAACGGCTATAAGGTCGTCAGGATAACCCACGAGGAGGGCGAAATCGAGTTTTTGTGGACGGATAACGAGTATTTTTTCAATCTGTTTTGCAGCAGTGTAAGCCCCGATGAGGCAGAAAAAATATTCTTCGGCATTATCCCCGATGCCGAGTTGACCGAGACGGTCAAAAACGGGGGAGAGATCAACACAGGTAAATTTGCCAACGATCAAAACTGAATTTTGCGCCCTTTTTCCTTGGCGAAAAAGGGCGTTTTCTGTTGTGCGGAAGCGATAATGCTGATATAATTAAAAAGAATGTGCCTTGCGGTGCCGCTTGACGCGGCCTAACAAGGAATTTGGTGCAAATCCGAAGCAGTCCCGCTGCCGTGAATGGCGACGAGGGCGCAGATGCCACTGTTTTTTTATGGGAAGGCGCGCCCGAGATTGACCCATGAGCCGGAAGACTTGCCGCAAAAGCGCATTTGAAATCCAAAGGAGGTGGGATATATGCGCGAGGACGCATGGACGCTCAACATTACCTACGAGTAGGGCGGCTGCGACAGACGATAAACTAAACTTACTTGGAGGATAACTATGAAGAAAAGATCACTGAGCCTGCTTCTGGCTCTTTTAATGGTTCTGAGCCTTGTTATGCCCGGCACTGCCGCATTTGCCGACACCGTGTCCGCAGAGACACCGGCAGATGCGTCGTACACCGTGCTCAAGTGGACAAATAAGCTTGGCACAGACTGGATGAACGCTCCCAGCGTTCCGACCGTTGCCGACGACGGCGTTATCGTCATGGTCGGAACGACCATAAATAAGCTCAGCTTTGAAAACGGCGAGATCGTTGCAAGCGGAAAGATGAGCTCCTCTCCCAGCTACGGCTATACTCCTGCCGTCGTTACCGGCGACGAGATAATCGCGCCGCTCGGCAAGGGTACGCTCGAAGCCTTCGACGCAAAAACGCTTGAGAGCAAGTGGAGCGTTAGCGACGAGCTGGCCGGTCAGGCTCTTTCACCCATTCTCTGCGCCGACGGCAAGGCATACACCGGCTTCTGGAACGGCGAGGCAAAGGACGCAAACTTCGTCTGCGTCGATACCGCAACTGGAAAGCTCCTGTGGAGCTACACCGTTAAGGGCGGCTTCTACTGGGCGGGCGCAGCCGAGGTCGGAAGCTATGTCGTGGTAGCCACCGACGACGGCGAAAACAGAACCAAGGGCACAAGCTCGCTGCTCGTGTTCAAAAAGACCTATGCGGAAAACGAGGAGGTTAAGCCCGTTTCCTCCGTCGAGCTTGCAGGCTGCGGCGATGCGCGCAGCAGCATCACCGTTGACGGCGGCAAGGTGTATTTCACCACCAAGGGCGGCTATCTGTGCAGCGCATCGGTGAATGCCGAAAGCGGCGCGATCAGCGACCTTAAAACCGTTTCGTTCAACGCTCAGAGCACGTCTACTCCCGTTGTATTTGTTGGCAACTATGTCTACTTCGGCGCGGGCAGCGGCATATCCGACAGCGGCTCCACGGGCAGCTTCGTCATTGCCGATAAGAACACCCTTGAGGTCGTAAACCACGTTGACATGCTCGGCTATCCCCAGTGCGAGATGCTCCTGTCAACGGCATATCTCAAGAGCACCGGCTATCTGTATTTCTACAGCACCTACAATATGAATCCCGGCGGCGTTTCGCTCATTAAGGTCAAGGCCGACGATGTCAGCAAGACCGAGCTTACCGAGCTTTACGACGCAAAAGGCTATGAGCAGTACTGCGTTGCAAGCCTCGTTGCCGACGATAACGGCAACCTCTATTATAAAAACGACAGCGGCAATATCTTCTGCCTTTCTTCAACCGTGAGCGCGGATGTGCTCGTCAGCATTGCCGACAAGGGCAGCGTTGAGCTCAGCTACGCTTCTGTGACCGCATACGATCGCAATAATGACGGCTCGATCGACATCGACGAGGTCATGTACGCCACGCACGAGCAGTATTATGAAGGCGGCGCAGCGGCCGGTTATGCATCCGCAACCGGCGACTACGGCGCATACATAACCAAGCTCTGGGGCGACGAGAGCGGCAACTTCGGCTATTTTGTCGATGACAAGATGGCAATGGGCCTCGGCGACAAGGTCGGCAGGGGCCAGCACGTCTATGCATACATAAATGCAAACTCCTATCCCAACAACGACGCATACTCCTATTTTGAAACACCGGCCTTCGATTGCGAGGCCTACGCCGCAACTCCCGTAAAGCTCATAGCTCAGAACGGCTATGACGAAAACTGGAGCCCGAAGTTTGAAGGCTATGACAAAGCTCAGCTCAAGGCATATACGGCCGATCTCAAGACCGAGGCAGAGGGATTCAAGGCAGTTTCCAAAGGAAACGGCGAGTACAGCATCAGCTTTGCAAAGGCAGGGGATTACTGTGTTGTCGCTACGGCGGAGAATAACGCAATAATTCCTGCTGTGTGCAAGGTAAGAGTAATGGCCGCAAATGGCTTTGCCGACGTAAAAGCATCGGACTATTACTACGAAGCGACCCTGTGGGGCAGCGCAAATGATATCGTGCGCGGCTTCAGCGCGGACAAGTTTGCACCCAATGCGCCCTGCACTCGCGCGCAGATAGTAACCTTCCTTTACCGCCTTGCCGGCAGTCCTGAGGTAAGCGGCAATTGCAAATTTGCGGATGTCACCGATAAGAATTATATCGATGCTATTATTTGGGCTGCCGAAGAGGGCGTAACAAAGGGTACGACCGAAACCACGTTCTCTCCGAATGCGACCTGCACCCGCGCCCAGGCAGTTACCTTCCTGCACCGCTATATGGACACTCCGAAGGCTGCTCAGGCACACAGCTTCACAGACGTCACCAACACCGGCGCATTCTATTACGATGCAGTCATGTGGGCTGCCGATAACGGCGTTACGCTTGGCTTTGCCGACGGAAGCTTCCGTCCCGGCGCAGTGTGCACCCGTGCCGAGATCGTAACGTTTATCTACCGCGCAGCGGCATAAAAATGAAAAAAAGATCAATTGCACTTATCCTTCTCGTTCTTATGATATGCAGCCTGCTTGCAGGCTGCATGAAGAACGCTGAAGCCATAAACTTCGCCGGGGACATTGACCTCGGTGAAGACGGCGTTATAACAAAAGAGGTTTTCTCGCAGCTGCGTGACAGCGGCGAGATCGCTTCAATATGCGGAAAAAGCGGCGAAATAAGCTATAAATGGACGGTTCCCGGAACTGAGGTCACGAATCCGCAGGATCTGTGCATGGCTGTGGCAATAACGGAAAAAACCGACGGCAGCGTTGAAATCACGCTTAAAAGCGAAAAAAGCTTCGGCTTTCTGCCGACGCTTTCGGTCACACTCAATGATAAGTGGGAAGCTCTTTCCGCGAGCGTTTATGATGCAGACGGCAAAAAGCTGTGCGCTGCGTCCGTTACCGGCGGCGATAAAACCACGCTGAGCTTCAAGATCAGCGCGGACGTTTTTTCGTACGTTATCCGCGCTGATGAGGTCGAGCCGACACCCGAACCGAGCAATAGCGCAAATCTCTCCGACGGCAGCCGTACCGAGAAGGACAAATACGGCACTGACCCCGTGCCGGCAGGCAAGCCCGAGCCGGTCGAGCCTGATAAATCGAATGTTGACACGAGCAAAAAGCTGCACTGCACGATATCGATCGACTGCGCAACGATACTTAATAATCTCGCCGATCTTGACCCGGCAAAGCTCGATGTTTTGCCGACGGACGGAGTTATACTCAACGCCGTCAAGGTTGAGTTTTCCGAGGGTGAGTCGGTGTTTGACGTTTTGCAGCGTGTCTGCCGCGAGAATAATATCCACATTGAAGCAACGTTCACTCCGGGATATAACAGCGCCTATGTCGAGGGAATACACAATCTGTATGAGTTTGACTGCGGCGAGCTTTCCGGCTGGATGTACAGCGTCAACGGCTGGTTTCCCAACTACGGATGCAGCCGCTATGCGCTGCAGGACGGCGACGTGATCAGGTGGCGCTATACCTGCGACCTTGGCGCGGACGTCGGCGGAAGCATGGTGGCCTGAGCATGAACGACGCATTTTCGCAGCTGCACCCGGCGGCGAGCTTTGCTTTTTTTGTCGCAGTGATCACACTGACGATGCTTTATATGCATCCGGTGCTGCTAGTAATAAGCCTTGCCGCTGCGGCAGGCTATGTATGCATTCTCAAAGGCGCGCGGCATTTTGGAAAAACGCTGATCTATCTTGTGCCGTTTCTCATTTTTATGTCGGTACTCAATGCGCTTTTTAATCACGCCGGAGTAACGCCGCTTTTTTATCTTTCAAACGGCAACGCCGTAACGAAAGAGGCGCTGACCTTCGGCTTTTACGCCTCAGTGATGCTCAGCGCGGTGATACTGTGGTTTGAATGCTTTAACGTCGTCATGACGTCGGATAAGCTCCTGTGCCTGTTCGGCAGACTCAGCCCGTCGGTTTCGCTGCTGCTGTCAATGGCGTTGAGATTCGTGCCGAAGTTCGGCAGAAAAATACGCAGCATCGATGCTGCCCGTGCGCAGATAGGGCAGGGCAGCGCTCAGGGTGGATTTATCCGCCGCGTAAAAAACAGCATGAAGGTTTTATCGGTCACGCTGACGTGGGCACTTGAAAGCTCGCTTACCGCGGCAAATTCAATGAAAAGCCGCGGCTACGGCGCGGCCCGGCGCACGAGCTTTTCGCTGTACAGATTCACGGTGCGCGACGCTGTGACGATGGTTTTGTGCGCTTTCGCCGTCGGTGTGACGGCAGCATGCGTCGTCAGCGGCGGCATATACGCGCGCTATTACCCGTCGGTAATAATAAGCGGCTTTGGCGGCATACCGGCGCTCGGAATGGCGGCGTTTGCACTCCTGTGTTTTTTGCCGCAGCTTTTTGATGCAAAGGAGGCCCTGGTATGGCGGCGTTTGAGATCCGCGATCTGAGCTTTACATATCCAAACGAGAATAAGCCTGCGCTCGACAATATAACGATGTCGATACCTGAGGGCAGGATCACGCTTATCTGCGGAGCCAGCGGCAGCGGCAAAAGCACGCTCCTGCGCAGGCTCAAGACCTGCCTTGCCGACCATGGCAAGGCCGAGGGCGATGTGCTGTTTTTCGGCAAAGCGCTCGACGATATTGGTCAGGCCGAGCAGGCACGGAGAATAGGCTTTGTTTTTCAGCACCCGGATGATCAGATAGTCACCGACAAGGTATTCCACGAGCTTGCCTTCGGGCCTGAAAGCCTTGGCTGGGATCAGGCAAGAATGCGCCTTGCGGTTGCCGAAATGGCAAGCTATTTCGGATTAGACGAGCTGTTTGAAAAAAACGTCGCGGAGCTATCCGGCGGCCAGAAGCAGCTTATAAACCTTGCGTCCGCCGCCGTGCTGCGGCCGGATGTGCTGATCCTAGATGAGCCGACAAGTCAGCTCGACCCCATTGCGGCGGCCGACTTTCTCGGCACTCTTCGCAAAATGAGCGAGGATCTCGGCCTGACCGTTATTTTGACCGAGCATCGCCTTGAGGAAGCTCTGCCGATGGCGGACATGCTCGCCGTGCTCGACGAGGGGCGGCTCATAGCGTTCGGCGAGCCGAAAAAAACGGTCATGCAGGTGAAAAACAGCGCGGTTTTTGAGTCGATGCCGGCTGCTGTGCAGATATTTGCGGCCGTTGACGGCGAGGGCGACTCACCGCTCACGGTGAGCGATGCAAGGGCGTTTATCGCATTGCGCGTACGCACTTCCGTAAAAGGTGAACAGCCGTCTGTCGAGACTTGCCCTGAAACAGCAGCAGAGTTGAAAAACTGCTGGTTCAGATATGAAAAAAATGCGCCGGATATCCTGCGCGGACTGAGCCTCACACTTAATAAGGGCGAAATTTTCGCGCTCCTCGGCGGCAACGGCTCTGGCAAAAGCACAACTGCCGGTCTGCTGTCGGGAAGGC
>ULUU01061347.1_pt1 | contig 13814 bp, 25 predicted proteins | sample 1958871 | NCBI WGS metagenome assembly ULUU01 (sample SAMEA4835770, study PRJEB28245) | human gut metagenome | biome: gut microbiome; material: fecal sample | place: Denmark | collected 2008 | reverse complement strand
ATTTGTAATAAATTAAACTTACAAATAATAAGTCTCTTGCTTTTTTATCCTGTATACTCAAAATTTTCTCCAATTCATCTTTGTAAACAATAACTTCTCTTTCTTTAATATATTCATATTTTAATGCTTTATTATATATCTTTTCATATATTTTATCTTTTTTTTCTTTTGAAAGATAAGCAAATTCACTTCTTGAAAGTTTTCTTAATGAAGAAATAATTTCTTCTTTATTATATCCATTATTAGCCATATATCTTACCAAAACGCATCTTTCAAATCCATGATTTTTTTCTGTTTGATATTTGTTTTTAGTCAAAATATCTAATCCATATAAATCTTCTCTAAATACTATCACTTTTCTTCTCCTCTATAATATACCTTTTTCCTAAATATTCTTCTCCATCTAAACTTTCTTTTACAACATAAGTGTTAGCAGAAGGAATAACATCTATGATATCTTCTTTTAATATATCCCATAAAACATCATAATTTTTTATATTATATTTCTCACACATCTTTACTAAGTAATTAAATAATTCTGACGAAGAGCTAACCAAAGCATCCATTCTTTCTCTTATATTATCTTTTATGCCATACATAATATCTTTAATTATTTCTGTAGTCTCTTCATCCTTTATACCTTCATTTTCTATAAGAGCCTCCACACCTTTATATCCTTTGGTTGATTTAAACTCTCTATATAATTGGTAAATTTTAAATAAGATTTTATCATCACATTTAAAATCTTTATCATAAAACTTTTGTATAATAGAGTCACTTGTGTTTCTATATGAAATATTAAACTCTAAATCTTCAATATGCTTACATAAAATATTCATAGAGCAATCAGTCTCTATAACTGGAGAATACTTTTTATACTTTCTCAAAAAAGATGCCTCTTCATCAGTTTTATTTTCTTTCAATATTAGATTTTTTAAAGACATTCCATAATTTTTAAAACTTAAATTATTAAAAGAATTTTTATAATCTTTGTAATCTTTCATTAATGTTTTATATAAGTAAATAAAGAAGTAAGGTTTCTTTTTAACCACCATAGAGTTATATTTATATTTTTCAGCCTTTATTTCGTCGGTGTCATTCTCATCAATTTTTTCTGGGTACTTCCATTCACGAGGAAACGAAGGGGGAGTTGTTCCTTTAATTTTATCTATTTCTTGCCCTTGAAACATTCTACACATCTTTAATCTTTTTATCATTTCAGAATGTTGTTCCGCATATTCTTCTTTTTCAAATAAAGGTAACATAGAAAACATACTTGTAGAATAATTTGTTATTTGACCAACCTTAGTATCCAATCCCCTTAAATCACACTTTATTTGATTTGGTAAAGTTATTTTTTGAAGAGGAACGGTTTCTTTATCATAAATAATAGGTAACTCTTCTCTTCTGGCTCCTTTTATAAAATATTTATTATCGGTGCTGAAAGCAATATCCCCATCGAAGTCGCTATCCGCAAACCTCATAACGCTAATATCATAAATGCTATAAATCATTCCGCTGTTAATATATTTATACCATTTATCCATTTCATCATTATGAACTAATTTTAAAGGAACAACTTCTGAAGAATAAGTTAAAGGGCTTCGACAACAAACTACTTCTTCAGATGAGGTTCTTATATTCCAAAAATTAGAATAAACACTATTTTCAGGTATCAATCCTTCTGGAGATAATCCAAGAGCATTTCTACACTGCGCAACGGGGTCACTTATCATGAATTGATAATTTCCTTTAACCCATATTCTACCTATTTTTGCTTGTCTTATACTCTCCTTAATAGAATTATAAATTTTTCTTTGAATATATGAATCTTGTAACATAATTGGATTTTTAACTATAGCCTTTGTAAAGGTACTCCCACAAGAGTTAATCATAGACTCTATACTATCATTTTCATTTTTTACTCCTACATTATAAAGCATAGTATATAATTTGTTCCCGCTGCAAATTTTTTGAATCCAATCTTTTGTGTAAGATATCAATCCTTCTATTTCATCTTCACTTAAATTTAAAACTTGAAGATATTGATAATTAGTCAATACATATTCATCATCGAATTCTTTATTGTATCTCGCTACTCCCCATTTTAAATTATATGAATGATGGCAACTAAGATATCCTTCCCAAGAAGAATAATACTTAGCCATTTTAAATTGACTTTCAGATAACAAAACATCTATATCTTCAATATTATACTTATCTCCATATCTATCAGTTATTTCAGTTATGCCGTGTTCTTTCGCATAAAGTTTAAAGTCAAACGGAACTAAATTACCTTTTACAAATGCTGTTCTAACTACAAAAGATGATGGAATATAATTTAAATGCATATCTTTAGCCCATAATCTTGCCATTTCTGGGCTTATCAATCCTTGCCCATCTGCACTATTAAGTTTTATATCTTTAAATATTTCTTGAACTTCAACTCCGTCTTTAGATTCAATTAGATTAGTAATCTTTTGATTTTTAATTGTTGTAAAAAAATCTTTAATCACACAAACTCTAGGTTCCCTCACCCATAAAACAGAAGAAAAAGATAAAGCAAAATATGCAGAAAGTTTAGCCAAGTTTATAGTTTTTATCTTTCCATCAAGTCCACACATTAAACTTTCTTGCAAATAAGAAAAGATTTCTTCATTAATAAATGTAACAGTATTTCTTCTCATTTGCCCTGAGCCAACCATAAATCTAACATAATGTTTACCATTTAGGTCGAAACCATTTCTTGCTAATTTAGCATATTCTTTTTTTGCCATAACTTTAACATTGATAACATCTTTTACAAATAATAAAGAATCTAATTGACCTTGTAATTTTTTAATTTCTAAAGAATTTTCTTTTGAAGAAGGTTCTTTTCTAATTCTTTTCATTTCTTTCCTAATAGCCTGAACTTTATTATATAAAGTTATATGGTCGTCAGAAATGCCATAATATTCTCTTATTTTAGATAAAACTAAATTATCACCTATAGAAACTATGTTTCCATCAATTGATGCCTCTTTAAAAGAATATTTAGAAAGACCAAATAATTTATTAGAAGGAATTTTCATGACATAATATTGGTTTTGTAATACTTTTGCCATTATTCCTCCTGTTTAAATATATCTTCTTCCATAATTGAAAAAGCAATTTTCTTCGCACAGTTTTCTGCTTCTTCAAGAGTAGATAAATTTAGTCTATCATCAAAACTAAAATCATCTAAAGATGTTTCACTAATATGTTTCTTTTGCTCTTCACTTAAAGAATTATTAAAAGGATTTCCATCAGCATCTGTTCTGTCAACCCTATAAGTATAAATCATATCTCTTCCAAATTTAGATAAAGGATAATATATCTCATTTGGATATCTAACATCATCTATAATTACATAATCTACAAAGTCATATACTATTTCTATATCTTCACACACACGACCAACATGGAAGTCCGGTTTATTCATCTTTTTTCTAATAATATCAGTTCCAAGTTTTTGTAGTAATGTTCTTCCTAATTCATCTTTTTGTCCATTCCATCCACAGTAATCTTTTGCTATTTCTTTTAAATACTTAGCATATCTTGTAATAACAACTTTATATCCATTATTTTCAAAAACTTCCTTCATTTTATTGGCAGCAGTAGTTTTACCATTTTCAGCCTTACCACTTATTAATATTATTTTTTTCATAATTATTTCTCCTCTTTTTCTAAAGTTCTTATATTATAATCTTCATAAAAATCTAATATATCTTTTAAGTTAGACCAATCTTTAATTACATAAATATTATCTATTTCTATAAGTCGATTGCTTTCCAACTCATTTTCAACATATAAAATTTTTAAACTAGATTTGCCGTTCATATCTAATAATTTATCACTAATATAAATATCACAAAAAGCATCTTTTTCTTTTTTATCTGTGAAAATTATATTGTAATCATCTGCGTTAATTATAGTTTTATATAAATTAGGTTTAATATATAAACCAGAAAAAATATCATCTATTAATAATGACTGACTTTTTTCTTGATGTTTTTTTACTTCATCTAAGACTTTGTTAAAACCATATTTAAAAGCAACTTCCCTTTTTATACATACGGTTTTCATTAATCCTCCTTCCTGCTACTCTTAACTTAATTACATTATACCACATTTCGTCGTAAAAAGCAATATATTTTTGTGACGAATCTTGACTAAAAAAACAAGATGTGATATAATTACAATGGTGATAGTATGGACTTTAAATATGAAGCAGTTACAATTAATAAAATAGACCTTAATATCATTATTGATGAAGAAGGAGTTAAGTGGTATCCACTAAGTCGTTTTTTTCAAAAAGTTCTTTTAAAAGCAGAAGAAGCAAAAAATTTTAATAAGACTGCTATTTCTAAAGATATGAGATTGTGGCCTATTAAAGAACCTACTCCGGCAGTTACAAATATTTGGTATATAAAAGAATCAACTTTAATTAAAATATTAAAAAATATTCAAGTAAACCCATACACAGAGAAGACAATAGATAGAGAAAGGGCTTTGCACGGCGCTCTTAAATATTTTGGTATAAAAAGACAAGACCGTGGAAATATGTATACCGTAGTAACCCCAACACCAAAAGAGTATTCTGAATGGGAAATGTTATGTTTTGAATTTGACAATGATATAAAAGCAAATATAATTTGGAAAATGTGCGATAAATGTAAGAGATATTTTCCTTGCTCTAAATATTATTTTCAATCTGAAACATATGCCAAAATTACAAATACATGCTTAGAATGTTGCGGAGAAGAATTAATTAATAAAAATCCTGACATACAAGCCATGAAAAATTTTAATAGAATGGAACTTGTAAAATATATAAGAGAAGATAAACCAGTAGCCTTATATAAAGAGATAGAAAAAGAACACTTCCCATATGAACTTCATTTCTTTTATAATAGAAGCAGAGTGTTAGAAGTTTTAAAATATATTGAGGGCAGAAAGAGAATCACTGGAGAAGGTGGATTTTATATTTCTAAGATAGCAAGTACATTAAATATGCATACTAATAAATTAAAATATATCATTGGAGATAGTTATAAAATAGGTTCAACTGGGCCTCTGCCAGAACATATTTATAGATATATTCCGGATGACCTTACAGAAGAAGAAAAAAGAAAAAAAGAGTTTCTTGAAAGAAATAAAGAGGAGAGAAAAAAAGCAAAGAGAAAGAGAGATATAGAAAATTATAAAGAAAGACAGAGAATGAAACATGCAATTAAAATGCAAGAAGAAACTAAAAAAATTATAAAATGGTGTGAAGAAAATGATTTTGAATCATTACCAAAATCTGTTTTTTCAAAATATTTTACAGGATTAGAATATGCTTTCATTACTCCTTCAGGCATACACATATTAACGCACGAGCCTCAAGAAGCAAAAAAAATATTTATACATAAAATCCCTTTAAAAATTGATGGATTTAATAGAGTACAAAAAGAAATGGAGAAAGCAAAAAAAGAATATGAAAATTAACATAGTAGATGCAATATGTGGAACGGGTAAAAGTACCAGTTTAATAAATATGATAAATGAAGACAATTCAAATAATAAGTATTTATATATTACTCCTTTTCTAACAGAAGTTGAAAGAATTAAAATTTCTTGCTATCAAAAACATTTTAGAGAGCCAAAAATTGGCCCCGAAAAAAATAAGTTAAAAAGTATTAAAGAATTATTTAAAAAAGGAGAAAATATCGTTTCGACTCACGCCTTGTTTAGAAAAATAACTCCAGAAATAATTGAAATAATAAAAAAGCAAAACTATATCTTAATTATGGATGAGGTAGCAGATGTTTTAGATACATTAGATATTACCAGTGATGATTTAAAAACAATAATAGATAAATATGTTTCACTTGATGAAAATAACATATTAAAATGGACAGCAGAAACTTATGAGGGTAAATTTTCTGGATATAAAGAGATTATAGAAAATAATAGGGTTGTAGCGGCAAAAGATGAAAAAGGAAAAATTAATTCTCTCATTAAATTTTTTCCTATAGAAATTTTTAAATCATTTAAAGAGATGTATTTATTAACTTATATGTTTGATTGCCAAGTTCAAAAATATTATTTTGACATGTATAATGTTAAGTATAAATATTGGTATATAAAAGATTTTCATCTTACTGAAGAAGTTCAACAATATAATGAAAGAGCAATAAAAAATCTAATTAAAATATGCTATATAGAAAAATTAAATTCAATAGGTTCCACAAAAGGGGCATTATCCCTTGCCTGGTTTGAAAGAAACAAAAATGACAGAATAATAATCCAATTAAAAAACAATATTTATAATTTTTTTAGAAATGTCGTAAACCTTCCTTCTAACAAAGTGCTATGGACAACATTTAAAACCTCCAAAGAAGAAATGAAAGGAAAAGGATTTGCTAAAAGTTTCGTCTCTTTAAATATAAGAGCCACCAATCAATATTCAGACAGAATTGCAATAGCATATGCCGCTAATAGGTATTTAAATCCATTAATAAAAAATTATTTTTCTAATAATGGTATAAAAGTAAATGATAATAGATATGCTTTATCAGAACTAATTCAATTCATATTTAGAAGCGCTGTAAGAAATAATAAAGAAATTTTGATATATATACCTTCAAAAAGAATGAGAAAACTTCTTCAAGAATGGATTGACAAATAAATATATTATGTTATTATTATATTAACAAGAAAGGGGATATTATGATTGAGTTACTATTAGTTTTATTAATAGCACCAAAGATATTTAACTTTTCAAATGATAGTTCGGCATTAAAAAGAAGTTGGAATAAACAGAGAAAAAGAAACCAAAATTTCTAAAAAAAAAGAAAGGTTATTTACTTTCTTTTTTTTATACATTCTTCACATAAAACTTTTTCTTTATGTCCTTTTCATATTTCATATTTGCCACAGTTGTCACACTTGTCTTTATAACTATTTTTCTTCATGTTCAAAAGTTTGCCCAAAAACAAAATTTACAGGAAGAACATCAACTATTTTTATATCTTTATTCTTTTTTAACTTTAATTCGTCATCATAATTCTCTAAGTAATATTTTAATTTATTCTCTATATTCACATTTTTATTAATGATGAATTCTGAACCTTCTTGCCCAGGAATAGAAACTTCAACACATATATCCATACCGCAACCTTTAGTCAATCTAAAAAATCTTTCTAATTCTTGCTTGTCAAGTTCTTTTTCCTCATATCCAAATTTTAATGTTCCTATTTTTTCACCATCAAAGTAGACAAAAATTCTATTATAATCATCTATTTCTAGTTGACATCTTTTATAAATACCTTTTCTAACGCCTGCAGCGAAAAGAAATCCTCTAATGAAAGATAACTTTTCTTCAATTATTTCAAGCACTCTATCCCTAAATTCTTCTATTGCAGTGAATAATTTATCTGGCCAAGGAGTGATTAAGAAATCTCTTCCTGCCAATCCTGATATTATTAATATTATTTGTTTGTCAAATTCTAAAGTTTTTAAAATTTTATTTGCTTCTTCACTTTTCATAAAATTACCTCCTTCTTTTTCATTGATGAATACATTATATCACTTAATTTGAATTATTTTGTTCTAATTCTTTTTCTATCTTTTCCACATCAACTCCTAAAACATTATAACTTTCTTTAAAATATTCTTTAACAAATTTTCTTTGAGCCGGAGTTATAAGTTTTAATTCTTTTTCAGTATCATGTTTCCAAGTTCCATAAGGGCATCCCATACAGCCAGTTCTGCAAATATGATTATAGACCTCTGGTATTTCGATATTGTATCTTTTATAAATTTCATTCATTATATCATCAGACATATCCCACAAAGGTGTAAAAGTCCCTTTTTTATTTAAACAAGATTGATATTTGCTTTTTCTGGAAATACTTTCTCCTCCTCTTATACCAAGAATGGGTTTTAAACCACTTTCCTCTTCAAAATCATGAGCAGGTTTTTTCTTTAAATAAGTACAACACTTTGGACTTACTCTATGCAGTTCTCCACTCAATAGTAATCTTTTCGCCTTGTCGCTCAATCTGAACATAGTAGGAGCTCCATCTTTATTTACACCCTCTATTCTTTCTATGGTGCTTTTAGCACGACTTCCCCTTTGATACCTATCTATAAAATCATCTTGCAATTTACTAAAACAGGGACTTCCATATTTTTCTTTAATTTCAAAAGGTTTTAATTTAGGAAGGAGAACTATGTCACAATTTTTTAAAATTCTTTTTAATATTTCATAATGTTCCATATAAGTATTGATACCAACTATTTTAATTTGGTCATCTTGAAGAATCTCTTTAATAAACCAATATAAAAAATGGCTATCCTTCCCTCCACTATAAGATAAATAATATTTATTAAAATCTATTTTTTCTTTAAATCTTTGCATTAATTTAATTAAATAATCATCATAATAATCTGTTTTGTTAAGAATATCCATTTTTTTGTTCAATTCAATTCCAGAGTCATTTAATTCTCTTAATTCTTTTATTGTCAACATAATAATCCACCTCTAATTCTGACTTATCCCTTCTTCTATTTTTATGCGTTCTGTTATTTAAACAGTATTCACATTCCCAAGGATTCCTACTTCTTCCTTTTCTACCACCATGATTTCTACAATGCATATCCACCGCTTTAGCATAATTTCCATGCTCACGACCAAAAGGTTTCCTTTTTTCCTTCCTGTGTTCGATTGCTTTCTCTAATCCCATACATATTACTCCTTATCTCTCTTCATGAATTATTCCATCTATCCTGTTATATACTTCGTCCATAACTGATATTAAAAAACTTCTTCTTTTATATCCATCTTGACCATATTTTATTTGGCTTAATATTTCTTTTTCAATCATATGTTGTAACCTATTTTCATCATTAAGGCACTTGTCTACTTCTTTTTTTACAGTATTCTTTACAACTTCTAATGCCATTTCTCTAACTTCCTCTTTTGTTAAACCTAAATAATTATGAATATAATTTTTAATATCTTTGTAGTTTTCTATTTCAAAGTTCGTCTTCGTCATCTACATCACCAACCTTGATACAAGAACAAAGTGCAAAACCCGTGAAACTTCCAACTACAAGTCCTAGCAAAAACACCCAAATCATAATCATTTCTCCTCCTCTCTAAAATTTTCTTCATATAAAGGTTCTTCGCTTGAAATCAAAATTTTCCCTTCGTCCCAATCAATTCCAATATTTATATCTTTTACATTTACACAAAAAGTTCCAAAATATCCTGATTTAGGAACGGTCAATATTTTTACTTTCCAATTTTCAGGATTATAAGCGACAGAATTATTAGTTAATAATTTCCTTCTTTTTAATTCATCATATATTTCATCTATTTTATTTACAAAATCTTTAAAGTTCATAATAATTCTAATATCTCCTTACACATATCTCTCTTGGCTTTATCTATGGTATATATATGAAAACCCTTTTTAGACTTATTCATGCTTGCTTGCAATTCTTGAATTTTAGAAACCAAATAATTCTTCGAGACTTCTACTTTCTTTTGCTCTTCTTCTTTCATGGACTATTTTTCTCCCTTCTTCTTCCCTAATTTTATTTATATATGTCATTTTTAATCTCAATCTTTTATAAGCGTTGTTGAGATGAACATGAACCATTTGTCTTGTAATCCCATATAAAACAGATATTTCATCTGCACTGAATCCTTCAAAATAATATTTTATAATTATTTCTTTTTGTCTTTTTGTTAAGAAATTTTCAACACAATATTTTAAATCTTCTTTTTGTATATTTAATATTGCTTCCTTCTCAGTATTTTGTTTTTCATCTTCTATAAAATCCCCTAGTTCATCTTCTTCGTTTTCTTTACTTATATAAGAATTTAAACTAATATTATATTTGCCTTTAATTCTTTTATCTCTATTTTCAAAACATAATTCTTTACAAATTTCATTTTTAATACACTTTACATAATATGTGCTGCGTTGGTATCCCTTAGTTTTATCATATGTTTTTATACCTTTAGCAAGTCCAACTAATCCTACATCAAAATATTCATCTTCTTTATTTCTTAAATTCATTTGATTTAATACTAAATAAATAAGTCCACGGTCATCTCTTTCATTCATTGTCAATTTCCTCAAAAAGAATATTCATAGGTTTATCACGATTAGAAGAAACATAAAAAGGAGTTTTATCATCATTTTTAAGACCTTTGGTTGCTAAGTCAACAAGTTCATCAATAATATCTTTTAAATTCTTTGTATCATCATATCCATCATAGTCACATCCTATATCAATAATCATTTCTAAATATTTGTCTTTAATTTTTATCTGTCTTTCTTCTGACATGCTGAACCTCCTCAATCTCTTTATTTAATTCTAAAACCCTCTGATGCCAGTAAGATACTCCAACCGTGCGATTTAAAATCTCATCTCTTTCAGTAATAAGTTCTTCTAAAGTTTTAAGTTCTTTAATCTCTACATTCTTAACATACGATTGGTCAAAAACTTCTCTATATTCTTCAATATCATTCGTAACTAAATTTATGACATTGTATTGTGTCTCTATGATGATTTTATACATGATGCCTCCTACTAATCTTCCCTTTCTTTTTTATTTGTCAAATATACAGTAACTTCACAGTCATAATCCGGATTATATTGAATATAATCTACATAACTGTTTATTATTTCTTCAGATAATATTTGTTTACATCTATCCCAAGTATACTCTTTATGACCAAAATCCCATATACCAAACTCAAACCACTTGTCTCTATAAGAATCATCTGATGGTGGATATATTCTAATAATACAAGTGTCATTGCATAAATCACTTTTATCTCCAATAGATTCATTAACATATCTAAAATTATATGTTTTTATAAACTGTTCAAATGTTATGTTATTCATTATTATTCCTCCTCTTTTGAACTACTCATTCTAATTCCAAAAGTATATGGCTGTGTCACCAACTTATTGAGTGTCCATTCCAACATTTTATAGTCTCTTTCAAGAGTCCTATAATTTTCTTTTAAGTCTTCATAATCACAAATCATATTGGTAATGGCTAACCCAGAGATAAGTGGCACATAAGCATCAGTCTTAAACCCGAGCATGTCATAAATTAAACATCTATAAGAACAACCCTCGTCTTGAATAAGACCAGCAATAGTGTCGAAAACTTTTTTAGTTTGGTCTAATCTTATATCATATTCACTCATTTTTTCCATAAAAATCACCTCAAAAGTTATTTAATCTTTGAATTTTATATAAAATTTCTTCACTTTCCCCCGTAATAGCATCAAAATAATCTAATTTTATTGAATTATCTTTAATAATTAATGAATTTATCGTGTTATATTTTAAATTTCTTGCTAATAATTCTAAAAAATCAAATCCATGCATTACTTTTTCAAAAGGTTCTTCATAATAAGTTCCCGTTATTTCTATTCTATAATCACTATAAATATCTATATCCATAATTTATTCTTCCCATTTTTCAATATGTATAATAGGTGCTTGGTCACATTACTTAGTGATAAAAGTCCTTTGTATTTGCTTCTTTATCCAGTAAATATAGTAAATGTTTGGCCAATTAAATGATTATATAAGCACCATCTTTTTCATTAATCTAATTCCTCTAACTGTGCCATAACGGCTTCCATTTCTGCCTTGCTATATCTATAATAAGGGGCAAATTGAACTTTCTTATCATTGATATTAAACATAACTCTAATTATTTGAACCCCCGGGTTCATCTCTTTTTTTTCATATATAATCATATCTGGGTTATATTTTTTTGGTAATTTTTCATATCCTAATCTTTTAAATTTTTTCGCTGGTTTAACTTTTATTTCCATATTATTTATACCTCCTTTGGTTTAGTAATGTCATAATAACTCATATTATTTAATATATTTTTATCTTTTTCTTTTACTGCTTTTATACAATTAACTAGCATATCGCCTGCTTTGCCCTGTGCAATTCTATAAGCAATATCTTCATCCGTTGCTTTAATTTCAATATCTTTAATAAAATTAATTTGTGTTTTCAATCTTACTTTATACTTATTCATTTATATTTCTCCTTTAACTTTTGTATTTTTTCTAAAACATCAGTATAATCAGTATGACATTCTCCAACAAAATAATCATCACTTAATTTTGTTTCTTCTTTTAGCCATTCTTCTAACTCAGCAACAATTCCTATATCTTCAAGTCTATATCCAATTATAGTATCTTCTCTGCGATTATTACTTCTTTCTAGGTATTCTATTCTTTCTTGTTGTTTTTTACTTTTATTCTCAAGTTTTTCATAAGCATGAGCAAGAGCACATACATACCAAAGTTGTTCTTCGTTAAAAGTGTCGACGACTTTCATTTCGTCCACATCATCAAGCACAGGAATTTTTACAGTTATATATTTTCTCATAATTATTGCACCCCTTGATATTCTGCTTCACATCCATGACATACAAATGTATCATCATCATAATGAGTGAATACATTAGCATTGCAGTGAGGACAATGAAAATTTTTACCCTGCACTGTCACCATAGAACTTTCACTTAAAATCTTTTTATCTTTCTTTTCGCCGTTTATAATATTTAAAACTTCTTTAGCACATTTACTATCACATAGAGATACAATTTCTTTAATTTTTTCTAACTTCTCTTTATCAGTCATTTTTATACTCCTTATCTTTGTATAATAGGTTTTATTTCCTCTTCTCTCACAGTGTCCATCCTCCATAAGCCCAGTGGCCGTTTATTTGCCCACAGTCTTTGCATATACAATCATATTCACAAACCACACCTTCAGGAATGTTCCACCCTCCAATCTCATAATGTCCGTTTTCTAAATTAGTTGAATCACACTTAGTGCATTTAATTGGAGTTAAATCTTCTCTTAAATATCCCTGGTCTATTAAATATTTAATACATTCTTCTGTGGTCATATCTTTAGTTATTTTTAGAAGTTCCTCTTTCATAAGTTCCCCCCCCTATCTTGTAGCGTGGTTTCATATTCTTTTCATTCCTTCTACTGGGTAACTCTGTATATATTCTTTTACATCTTTTAGATTGCTAAATATTCTAATTTTATTGTTTTCATCTTTAATGCTCTTAATACAACATTTATTACCAAGCAAGTAAACATATTTGAATATGCTGTTTTCTATCTTTAATCTTCTCCCGTTATATATTGTTGTTCTATTGCTAAGGCAAGTAATGTAATTTCCAAGTTCTAAAAACTCTTTCCTTGTCATTATGTCCTCCCTTTATCTTGATTACATTGTATCATATTAAGCCCCTAAAGTCAAGTTATTTTGAACTAAAAAAGTTGCCGGCGGGATTAAGGGGTCAGTCGCTCTCCTGTCACGAGATAATGAAAAATAGTGCTCCATTTTTTATGTTGTTCTTTAATATATATTTAAGGAAGATACCTGTTTTTCCCAGTAAATATGCGGCTTTCTTGAAAATTCTAGCACTTTTGAGGTGCTAAAAAGGTGCTAAAATTAATAATAATGCTAATAAATACACAAGCATTTTTAGGGTGCTATCGCCCCCCAAAAGCGAAATAGCATCCCGTTAAGAAAATGTGCAGTGTATGTCCAACGAGCATTATCTATTTATGTTTTCTGTTTGCTCAAACCGTTTTAACGGAACTCTTTAACGCCTTGAGGGCTAAGAGTTCTCGAGGACTAATTTCGCAAACATAAAATATTATATTAGGAGCATTATTTATCATGATGTTGTTATTAGGAGCATTATTATTTATTATATTATTGTAATAAGG